>VFQT010002429.1_pt1 | contig 19179 bp, 9 predicted proteins | sample 3512381 | NCBI WGS metagenome assembly VFQT01 (sample SAMN10412376, study PRJNA504923) | tailings metagenome | isolation source: Relicate 2 Philex TSF3 active mining site | place: Philippines: Tuba, Benguet | collected 2017-08-29
GAATCAATTATTAGAAACATGCCGGCTCAGTTTGGGGCACCTGCAAAAGTATCAATAACTGAAAACGATAATAAGATTTTGATTCAAATATTATCTTACGATACATCAGGTAAACTAACCAATATTGTTTCAAATACTTTACGACAAAACATTGCAAACTATTTGTCAAACTACCGAATGATGAATGACTATATTTCAATATTCAGTGCTGAGGTAATCGACTTAAGTGTTGACATTTCAATAGTATTAGATTCTGCTCAGAATTCGGGTCAAGTCATTTCAGACGTTATTGATAAAGTATCATCATACTTTAATCCACAAACAAGACAATTAGGTCAAAACGTTTATCTCTCTGAAATTAGAAGTATTATTCAAAATACTAATGGAGTTTTAACTGTGGCTCAATTGGATGTATTCAACGAAGTCGGAGGACAGTATTCTTCAGCCGAAACATCTATGCAGTATTCAGACCCTGAACTTAAATTGATTGCACCTGTGGACGACACTATATTTGCTCAACCATCACAAGTGTATCAGATTAGATATCCTGGTAAAGATATTAGAGTATCGGTCAAAAACTTCCAATCAATTACTTTCTCTTAACAAGTTTATTTATTTTTTCTTTAAGTTATTATTTAATTGTCTGCGTGAACTTTAAAAATAACGCATAAACTATTTATTAACTAAAGATATTAATGGGTCAATCATATAGAATACGAACCGAGTTAGGTATTACTAAAACAATTAATGTACAGTTAGACCAAGAGTTTGAACAATTAGAGATTTTATCTTTAAAGTTACAACAAGAAGATGTCTATACTAGAAATTGTTCAGACTATGGAGTCCTTGTTGGTAGAGTTACTGCTAATAATGGATTTGGTTTACCTAATGCGAGAGTATCTATTTTTATACCAGTATTACCGATTGACGAATCTAATCCGATAATATCAAGTATATATCCGTACAAATCTCCTGAAGATAAAAACGAAGACGGGTACCGATATAACCTATTACCTTATGAGAAATCATATTCAACTCACGCAGCGACAGGCACATTACCAACAAGACTTGATGCTTTAACAGGGTCGACAGCTGTTGAAATATTTGACAAATATTATAAATTAACCGCAAAGACTAATGAAAGTGGTGATTACATGATTATGGGTGTACCATTAGGTAATCAAACTTTAGTAATGGATGTTGATTTGTCTGATATTGGTGAATTTTCATTAACACCGCAAGATTTAATACGAATGGGTTTGGCAACGGAAGCGCAAGTTGCGGGTAACACATTTAGAACATCCAATGATTTAACATCATTACCTCAAATTATAAATTTAGTTAAAACTGTTGAAATATCACCACTGTGGGGTGACCCATCGGTTTGTGATATTGCAATAAATCGAGTTGACTTTGATTTAAGAGATGAGGCAAATATTGATATAATGCCAACCTCGGTATTCATGGGTTCAATATATTCTACAAGTGATAGTTTTAGAGTTAGAAAAAGTGCAAAACCTAAAGATAATATGGGTAATCTGTGTTCATTACAGACAGGACCTGGTCAAATATTAGCTATCAGACAAACTATCGACCAAGGTAGTGACGGGAATCCAATATTAGAACAATATGTATTGGAGCAGGCTGGTAATGTAATTGACGGGGATGGTGTTTGGTTGACCGAACTACCAATGAATTTAGATTATTTTATAACAAATGAATTCGGTGAAAAAATAATATCCAATGACCCAACAATAGGTATTCCTACTAAAGCTAAATATAGATTTAAAATTAAGTGGGCTCAACCAAATTCATTGACCGAGCAAACAAGAAGACCTTACTTTTTAGTTCCAAATGTTAAAGAATATGGTTGGACAAATACTAACTCAGACCCTAATTATTCTTCTTCATCTACGGTTAAAAAGAATTTAGCAGGTTCTTACTATTTTGGATTAGATTGGTCTGGTTATACCAATGTTAATGCCGCTGTGAATTGTGAAGATACTTTCTATCAATTTGAATATAATAGAGTATATACTGTTGCTGGTTTAATTGATGAATTTAAAAATGGCGGCAGAGGTAGATTTATAGGTATTAAAGAAATTGATAGTCAAGATTGTGAGAATAGTATTAATAAATTTCCCGTTAATGAAGGATTTAGGAATTTTGATTTAATATATTTCTTGTTTTCAATTTTGTTTACGATAGTTCAATACGTCGGTTCAATATTGTTAATTGTTTATCATACGGTTGCGGCACTTGCCAATTTATTTCTTAGTAAAGATAAAGAATTAGGTCCAATTAAGTTACCTATGATTACTTATCCTGAATGTCAGGCATGTGATTGTGGTGAATCATCAAATGGGAATTCAAGTGGTAATATTACACCACCAACACCAGTACCTGATGCGGGATTATTAACTCAAGTATCTAATTCTCAATTGTATTTAGAAAAACTTACTCAAACATATCCTAATTCAAATTATCTTAGTACGATGGTTGGTGCAATATCAACATCAAGTGAAACGCCAACTAATCCTGAAATATTTAAATGTGCTAAAAGTAGTAATGGGTTCCTATCATCAATACAACAACAAACTTTACCTATAGGTGAAAGAATTAATGTATTCAATACAAGGAATAAATATTTTGAGAATATTAATAGGATTAAAGTAACATTTGCATCTGATGTTAATACAACATATCACTACGACAATACTATAACAGTACTGGCAACTAAAAGTTTGGAATCGGGTACTCTACTGTGTTTTGTTGACCCTGCAAAAAGTACTGATAAAAATTACTTATGGTCAGGACAAACAACTAACGGTATTGTAAATGGTATTAATGGTACATTACAAGTAAATCAATTTAACATTAACGTTAACTATGCGGACCCAAATAATCCTAATAATACTCTAACTACCGCATACACTATCCCATCAACACCTTCTTCAGGTTGTGTTGATAATATTGTTGTTGATGTTACTAGTTTAGGTACTATAACATATAGTGATTGTAATACTCTAATTAATACATACACTGCAACTACTTTAGGTCCACAAACAATAACAAATAACAATTGTATTAATTTAAATTCGATTGGAGGTACTGCAGAATTTACTATAACGAATAGTGGAAATACTTGTCAGAGATATGTTTACCCTTCAGATATTGAATACTACCAAGTTTTAACTGCGATTACAATTACTACCACAACGGTTAATGGTGTAACAACACCTGTTGTTCCAAACTCAAATCAAAATGAAGGATTTTTTGGAGGACTACTAAGACAAGACAGTATAATTGAGAATTACCAACTACAAATAACTGGGTCATATCCCTCAGGTGCTAGAACTTTAGAAAGTGTGTTTACTCTAAAACCTACGGATTATTTAAATAACTTCACACAACAAGTAATTTTAGTATTACAAAGAGGAGTTGACCCATACTCACCTAAATTACAGAATAAATATTCTATAGGTACTTTGTTTGGTTTACCTGAAAATGACCCAAATTGGGTGTTTACGGCTAACACTAGATTAAATATACCTATACAACAAATACCAAGTGGTTCACCTACATCAACACCACAACACAATAACCAAAATAATATTTATTTCCAATCTTATTTTTACAGTCCAAGTTTTGTTGGTTCAACCATTTCAGGGTTACAGTTTTCATCATACACAACAAGTAATGTTGGATATTATGGTGCATTGGATGGGGTTTCGAGTGGTAGAGAGATAATTACCCCATACGGGACATATTACTCAGGAAATTATGTAAATCAAACTCCAGCGTATGGAAGTGCAAACGGTGCGACCACAGTAATGTCAAACACATATTATTCAACTGCGGTGTCATTAGTTAATTATGATACTTCTGAAGATTTGTCAGGAGGTGCGATAACATGGGGAGTACCATTACAAGATTATCCTGCGAATAATACGGTAATACCACCACAACTTCAAAGTTATGGTGCATTTGAAACGGTATATTTTAGTCCATTATTATATCCATCATTAACAGGTACTAGTCAATTAAACATTACGGATTCATCAAAAAATATTATGAGAACTGATAGATTACCATCTTCAGATTTTATTGATAGTGGTGTAATTGAAGGTAGTGTTAGTTTATTACAACAAAATTTAGGATTTGCGGTATATGTTTTAGATGGTGCAACAATAAGTTATATAACGCCAGGATATTCGACTGGAGCTTCTGAAGTTACACCTGATATTGCAGGTCAATTAGCTGCGGATAACGTATTAAATACTTTAGGTAGTTGTGAAAAAATGGTTGGTTTAAATTGCTACCAAGGATACGGTAATACTTTTGGTGTTAATACAAATTGTACGTATGATGATGGTGTTGAAAATGGGTGTTATGTTTTTGTTAAAAAACCATTTATAACTCTTGGTCAAGATATTGCTAATTTCAATGAGTGGGGGTATAGATTTAGATTTTTTTATGGTTTATGCCGAGGAGTATTATCACAAACATTCACCAACAATTGGGTGAATGGTTCATTATATACGTTCCCAATACAAGTCGACACTTACTATGATTCTCAAAACCAACCATTACCACCAGAATTTCCAAAAGAGTTAGTTTATTTTGATGATAAAACAAATAACTTCTATTATAGGTCGTCACCGTATTTGTCAGGAACGACACAGGAAAGATTCATTGGTAGACCAACTAACGGGCTTACTAAACCAACAAATAGTAGGAATTTATTATTTCCAACAACAATTGTTAATTTAGGTATGAAAGATGCGGTGTATCAAGAGATAATCTATGATGCATCTGCTAAAGCATACATTATGGATACTTTAAATCCTACTAGTTATTCAGATACATCCGACTTGGTTAATTTATTTGTAATATCTAGAATAGCTAACAGTAATTTCTTACAACAATTACCTCTTAATAAGGATAATAGTTTAGACATGTTATTTACTCGTGACGACAAAAGAATTGATGGTGACTTGGCTCAAAGTATGTCAATTAACTCTGAGTATGGTGTTATTCCATTTTCACCTGAATTTTATGTTGCAACAGGTTCAGTGTCTGACCCAGTAGTAATTTTAGGGTCAACTACTACCGCAACTATGGGTGTATTCTTTTCGTCAACAACAGTTGACTTACAGAATAAGGATTATTTAAGTCCTGGCGTAATCAATTTCAGACCTTCAAATAATGCGACAGCGATAACATATCCTTATGGTATTAAGTCACAATATGTTCCATTCTATCAGTGGGAATTAAAACAATCAGGTTCTCAAAACATTTTTGGTAGTCAATTAAACAATTGGAAAACAAATGAATCCGCAAGTTTAAATAGTACTGGTATTTTTGGATTTAATTACCAATCTTTGGATAGAAGAAACATTAATCCACCAACATATTTTGTTGGTTCAAATAATACAAATGATATATATCAAAGAGGTTATATTTTTAATGTGAACTCAAACGGAGCGTATTCCTATAGCATGGCTGGTATTCCATTAAGTAAGTTCTTGGTTGGTGCACCTAATCATTTTTATTTTGGGATAATTAAAGGTAACAGTGCGTTGGATAAATTCAAAACAAAATACTCTATAAGTGAATAAGTATACCATCATACCAAGTAGTCAGAAATACAAGTCGGCTCCTTTTGTTGACCAAGAATTGTCAATATCTTTGGAACAACAGGCCCAACAAATTGTTGAATATGATAGAAGTCAGAGTATAAGTTTGGCTCAAGTGTATGATGATGAAAGACAAACCTCATCAACTTTCAGACCCACATTTAAAGTTAATTATTTATATGCTAATACATATACTGGTACTACAGAATACATTCCATTTAAGAATAACTTGTATTATGTTGACCCAATACAATCAACCGTAAGTGGTGTTTGGAAAGGATTTCCACAATATTATGAGTTTGATTTTTATAGACCTGATATAAAAAACCAACACATTGAATACAAGGCAAAAAGTGCGTATACCTATAATTGGACATATTATGTGAGTTATGCGTCTGAAAATGATGATACGAAACAAATGTCGTATGAGTTAAATAACACTTCTCTAAATTGGGTTGCATCTGAAGGGATACCATTCTCAATTAATAACGGAACTCAAAATGGTAGTAATGTTATAAGGTTCCAATGTATTGCTCCTCACGGACTTTCGGTTGGTGAATACGTCGAGCTCTCATTTTTTTATAACCAAACTAACTTGTTTCAAGTATATTCATTAGGTAGTGGTGAATTTGATAGTGATGAATATATTTTCAATCTATATAATTTTGGATATACAGGTACAACATTTGCAAATGGAGTTACAGGTACCTTTAAAAGAGTTGTTAATCCTGATAATATAACGGAAACTAAATCGAAATATTATGTTAGAAGACATAAAATTTTAACAAATGTTGATGGTTGTATTATAACTAAAAATGGTTTTGAAAAAAATGTGTTTGGTGAAGAAAAGAAATTTGAATATAGTTCTATCACACCAAATCAAGTTTCCCGAATATCACAGAAAACAAGTAGTAATTCTTACAATATTACGGTTGCCGACGACTTAAACCTTTTTGGGGTGTTAGATAACCAAAAAAGACCTGTAAGTGAATTATTTTTGACAATCATTAATAAAGGATATACGGGATATTTTAATCAACCAAATAATGGTATTGGATTAAAACAAGGTTGGGAGTTTAATATTACTACCCCAACAAGCAGTTGGTGGGAATTAACAAACAATGACTCAGATACTAATATTCAAACTTCGGCATACACCTTAACAAGTGGGGCGACTAAAACATTTTATTATAATCAAGATTTAAAAATTGGTGATATAATTGATGGGGATTTTTGTGAATGGAATGATTATGACCAAATTGAAAGAGTTGTGTCACCATATTATCAAAAAATTAATTACAATCAAAACGTCTTTCAAACTACCGACAATTATAGTACGAATAGTCCTGGGTACTACTACAGACCACACACATCAATGACCATTAGAGTTTTCTCGGATTACATTGAAACCGCAAATGTTGGACAAGTAGATAATGTTCCATTCTATTCATATTACTCAACTACGGACCAACAATTCAGATGGAGAGATTTATATAGTTATGGGTTTAAAGATAATTTAGAAAGAGGTGTAGATTACCCATTTATGAATAGTGCTCAATACCCATTCAAAGATGTTATATTTAGATTAATACCTGAAGGAATAAACTATAATACGTTGGGTGTTCAATACTCAATAAAACCATTAATAGATGAATGTGAATAAAATACAAATTAGACAAAATGGTTTTGTGAACAATCAGTTGACAATACCTGTCCAATTTACTTGGGATTACCTTGGATTGGACCAAAGTATTGATGAATATGAGTCTGAAGTTATCACGGAAGTTATTGGTACTGGTAGAGATTTTGAAGTTAGTAGATTTGCTCACACACCATTAACGGGTACTACTATTGAGCCGACAGATATTAAATATGAGTTTAATTTTTACTCAGGTAGTTCATTAGATGTTGAGTCTAATTGGGTTACCAATTATATTGCCGAGGGTTTTACAACACAAGAGATTTATTATTATTCTAATAATTTTTCCAACTCATTTTTCAAACTTGATTTGTATGATAATTTTGATGAGAAAAGACAAAAGAATTATATCACGATAATCATACCAACTCAACAAGGATTAAAGATGGATGCGATTATGCAAACAACTAACGTATCAATCAAAAAACCTTCATTTGTTTTAGATTATGTAGGGGATAAAGAAGGTTTCTTTATTTATTGGTTAAAGAAAAGAAACTTTTTGGATATTGATACTTTTTACATGACAGCCAAATTTTACGATGCAAAACAAGGTGTGTTTGTAAAAATGATGAATATGCCACAATCATCATTACCTGGTAATAAGTACGTTTTTGATAATTCACAGTATTTCTATTATAGGGTTCATCTTGATTATACAAATCAAGAATATCAAGTATTCAATATGAATCCAAATCAAACAATTTATTTGAATGATGGTGAAAGAGCCGGGACTCTACAACCCATAAAATGGTATGAATATGTTAACCCATAATGGAAGATTTTTATAATATTATAATTTCCCCCGAAACAATTAAGGGTGATATTTTTACTGTTAACATGCAGGGTCAGAACGTCTCATCTAATTACAGTGGTGAGACCACAGGGATTTATTCAGGTATGACCCAAGTTTTGACGGGAGGACCTAATGGAAGTTCATTACTAACAGGATTAACTATCCCAATATTGATTAGACAAACCGCAGTAGATTTTGGATATTATAGTCCTTTTGATGGTGCGGTTTTACAAAAAGATGTTGTTGCGAATTTTATATTCTCATCAACGACTGTAGACCCATACGTTTATAATATCTACAACACATCAAGTGAGTTTCAAAAGTTTTTAGAATTATCGGTGTATACTGTTAATTGGGGTGATGGTACATCCGATGAGATAATAAGTGCATACACACCAAATTCGATTTCACATACATATCCTGTTGCAAATGCACAATATACGATTACTTTAAAACAGACTAACCCTTGGGGTGTGACTAAAGTTCAAAAAACAATCACCACACCTTATAGTGATGTTGTAGTTAATAATCCAAATGGTGAAGCATTTTTTATTCCCGCGGGAGGTAATTGGTTTGAGACACCAATTAGTTATGATTATATATTTTCAGGAGATGCGGTTAATGTAGTTTCAGCACAAACATCAAATAATTTTACTACCGTACCTTTTACCGTTTCAGGTTTAACAAAATCCAAATTGAACGAATTGGCCATGTATGGGCCATTTAAATATCAAGTTGGGGTACCTGTAATTAAAAACGGTCAGATATGGGGGGCGATAACTAATACAGGAGCAACATTCACTGCCTATACAGTTAATTCAGTTGATTACTATGATTATGCTGATGGTACCACAATATTTTTTGAACAATCATCAGGATTTACTGAGAATAATTTAACATCAAGACCAATAACAAAAGAAGAAGTATTATTAAAAGTTGTTGACCAAGCACAAGTCCAAACAAATGTTTTTGTTGAAAGAGGTAAAAACTCGGCATACGAAAGAATCCAAAGAATGGGTGAAGTTGATAATTTAGGTGATATGATTAACTACGGATATGGATTTTTTAACGTTGAAAAAAAGAACTAAACTATTTATAAGATAAAAAGATATGGCAATAGGTTCATACGGCACAATACGACCAAGTGATGTCTCACCAGAAGACGTTCAGATTATTATGAATTATACACCATCAAGGGATGTTACGGACAATTTTACCCTAACACAACTGGATGCACAAACAATTCTTAAGCCTTACTTCAATAATACTCAAACAGGCGGAAACGCAGGTGTTGAAGTGTTAGGGGGGTTATATAATTTAACATTACCTGCAGAACAGTTCAATGCTCTTGGGATTTACACACTTTATTTAAGACCTGCTCAAATAAGAACAAGAATTACAGATTGTGGTGTGTTAAATGCGTTACCAAACGTAAAAGGAATTGTAATTGATATTACAAATGTTCCTGTACAATACCAAAATAAATTTGTACCTCAAGGATTGGTTGGATTTAGAATTGAATACTTAAATCCTGACGGCTCAAAGATTCCTAATTTCTTTAGAGTTGTGACCTCATCGTTCTTCTGTGAACCCGTGGTAACAAACGAAACAAATACAACACAAAAAAGTATTAGATATAGATATGTTGATGGAAACTCGAATTTAATTTTCTTAACACTATCTCCATCTTCATCGCCAACAAACAACCCAAATTCAACACCGTTTATTGGACAACCAAATCAAAATATTATTATTTCAAACACATATTTTAACCCAATTACTTTGGAAATTGAAATGGTTGAGTACGACGTATCATCTCTTGCGATTGCTCTTTATGGTAATCAAACCAAATCTATTGATGATGGTATCTACACAATCTACGATACTCAAAATAACATATACAGACAGTACAACTTGTATGAAATTAGAGACCAATTTAACGCCTTACTTTATGAGGTTAGACAAAGTAGAGGTAATAATATTGACTTCAGTAAAAACTTCACAAACATAACTAGTTAATGGCGGTAAACACAAAAAATACTAAATTCTTTTACCCACCAAGACCAGGAAATGGTGCGGGTACTTTTTCCGACAACATTGTAGGATTACAAACTGTTGAGGGTGGAGGACTTACGCAAGGTAATTTTGAATTTACGACAGGTGTAACTGAAAAAGTTAACAGAACATTCAATGTCGGGGCGTTCTCTGAACCAATGACGTTAGATGCGATGAATATCGAGAGTCTTGAACAAAGTAGAAAGATATTGGCAACCCAATTTAGAGTTTATCCAAATTTTGATATTACTCAAGTTCTTAACTTTTCAATGTATGGTTCTTTATCGGAAAGATTTAGAGTTTCCATTACAAAGATAATCAACTTTTTTCCCGCATCATTAGATATTCAATTTAGTAATGATGATTACATTACAGGTAACACCGCATATGATATAGTTTATGACGTTCAGGCTGACGAAACGTATTTTAAAGTCAACGTTGATAGAATCCGAAATCCATTTGATATTGATTATTCAGTTAGTGCTTCAACCAACTTGGCTGCAAGTGAAATCATAACATCAAAATACAGAAATCTTAGTAATACTTATTTGGATTATTGTGTGAGTATTAATGATGATATTTTTAAAATACTTTCATTTACTCCATCACAAACATTATCGTCAGGTGTATTAGCATTTTATGTTTCAGGTTCTCCTTTTGGTACCACTGCAACTACGATTCAACAAGAATTCCAAATAAGACCGAATGATTACATTGTTGACAAGACGTTTCAAGAAGATTTTGATGAGGTTGAAAAATTTTTGGTTAATAGACTAGTTCGACCTGAATATACTGCAGTATTCCAAGTACCACAACAAAATGAATATGGTCAGACTTATACGGACTATCAACAAGTTACTTGGCCAAAAGATGGGCCATGGAATTTAGATATTAGGTCATTTTTATTTGATGGGTATTTGGAACAAATTCAAGCGATTGCGGTTAATTTGGATTCATTTAAAACGAATTTAATATCAAGATTTTTAGTTTCTGATTCGTTAAAAGAGTTCGATACTTTAGGTAGAAAAGTTGAAAAAATATTCCAAATATATGGTAGAAGTTTTGACCAAATTAAAACTTTTATCGAAGGTTTGGCATACATGAATTCTGTAAACTATAACCCTTCGAATGATATACCATCTCAATTGTTGGTTAACTTATCACAAACATTAGGTTGGTCATCCAATTTTTCGCCAATAACTAATGAGGATTTCTTGGAGTCTGTGTTTGGTAATACATCAACACCGACATACCCAGGATATGCGAGAGCACTTACACCAACTGAATTAAATTATGCATACTACAGAAATTTAATTTTAAATGCGTCTTACTTGTTTAAATCAAAAGGAACTAGAAGGTCTGTTGAATTTTTACTAAGATTAATAGGTGCACCTGACTCTTTGATAGAATATAACGAACATATATACTTGGCGGACCAAAGAATTAATTTAGACCAATTCTATACACAGTGGGCTCAAATATCAGGAGGAACTTATGTTCAACAAACTCCAACATATGCTCAAGGACAGACTTATAGTATCCACGGTCAGTTATTTACCGCGTTCACAACCAATTCTACTTATCAAGATGTTAATATCACATTAGAAGATTATCCAATAGATGCTTTGGGGTATCCTAATGCACCTGTAAACACTGAAAATTATTTCTTCCAAATAGGTTCTGGTTGGTACGAATCAACACCTGAACATAGAAGTCCTGACGCTGTGACAATTACAGGAAATGTTTATACGGGTCAAAATTTTGATATTCAAACACAATTACAACCGTTCACTTATGGTCAAACTTATTTAAATAGATTTAGGGATTTTCCTTATATGACTGAAGGATTCAAACTACAAAAGGTTGTTGATAATAATAAGTCATGGTTAGCCGATGACGACAAAGTTAGGGTGTCAACACAAGGAGATTATAACGCGTACTATTTCGTTGATAATGAAAAATTAGTATTAAACGTTAAGAATGTGGATATATTCTTAAATCCCGCCCAAGGTTTAGTTTATGACGTTTGGGACCAATCAAGAAAATATGATTACCCAATACCTGAATCAGGATTGACAATAGGTTATCCTGTACCAGGTGGGGTTGATTGGACATATGTTGACCCAAAACCAAAAAAGAAAACATTCTTTGAATTCTCCCAAACTTTTTGGCAGAATATGATTAACACAAGAAATAGACAATATATTTCAGATGGTAAAACAGGGGGTTATCCAACATTACAATCTATATGGTGGAAGTATATTGAGTCAGAACAAACTGTTGGTTTACCTAACAACAAATACACTTACCAAAAACTTATTGACTATGTTAATGGTATCGGTCCTTATTGGACTAAGTTAGTTGAACAAATGGTTCCTGCAACTACGATTTGGAATGGTGGAGTTAGATTAGAAAACTCAGTTCTTCACAAACAAAAGTTTGTGTATAGAAGACAAAGGGGTTGTCAATTTGTGCCAGTTCCTGTTGACCCATGTTTTATAATATCAAACATATTTGATTACACTTGTAGTACTGAATATGTTGATTTTAATATATATCCATGGTTGAACGGAGACATTAACGTTTCTAATTTTGGTAGTATTCTTGCAAATAGAATTACCGCAATGTTGGCATCAAGTGGATTAACTCTAAATCAATGTCAACAAAACTCAGTTCAAACTGAATGGTTTGTTGACTTACGTATTGGTGGTGATATATTAATACAGGACACATTCTATAATGGTTATGGGTACAACGATGTACCAACCAATACTGAATGGAGAAATGCCCTGATAGATTATTTACCAACACTATACAATTATGGTTATACTTATTTTCTAAATGGTAATGAGTTAACAATCACAAATTTAAATTGTATTACTCAAAATCTACAGGAGACATTAACTCTGAATGTTGGAATAAATATTAATATAGATTGTAGTATATAATGTCAGTTTTTAATTATAGTATATCGATAACGGGGGATTGTACCAACTCAAATCTTGGTTCAATTAGTTTATCACTAACAGGTGGTACTTCACCTTATACAGTAGACTGGATTAGTCCCGCATTATCTCCTGATGTTGTCACTACATCACCTGCAGTTAAAACAGGTTTAAGTGCCGACACTTATGCGGTACGTGTTAACGATAGTTCTTTACCTACTAACGCCGAGTTTTATATTAATATACCAGTATCGAGTGGGGTATGTGCGAGTATATCGGCGGTCCAAGGAACAACTTGCGGATTTGATAATGGTGCTGTAACAGGTAGTTCAACATCAGAGTATTCATCAACTAATTTTTACTTATATCACGGTAATGGTGTTTTTTCACAATCTGCGGTAACTAATCAACAAACAATAGTTTTTGGTAGTTTAACTGCAGGGACATATTATATGACAGTTGAAGACTTAGGAGGTTGTACTGCACAAACATCTAATTTTATTGTTGAAGATTCAAGTCCATTAAATTATGGGTTGTATGTAATTCCAAACTCTTCCTGTAATGGTTTACCTATTGGTAAAATCATGGTAACAGGTTTGACTGGAACTCCACCATATACATATCTTTGGAATACTACCGCAACAGGTTCAACTGTAACGGGATTAACTGCGGGTGTATATTCAGTAGATGTAACGGACGCTTATGGTTGTGTCAAAAGCGAGACCGCAACTGTAACTGATGTATCGCCACTTGGGTTTGGTTCATTTACCGCAACACAACCTTCATGTTTCTCTAACGATGGTGTATTAACAATACAAATTACAGGAGGTACTGCACCGTATTATTTTTCAGCATCGACAGGTGAGGTTACGGTTCAATATCCTACATCTTGGTCCATTTCAGGACTATCGCCAGGTAGTTATAGTATCCAAGTTACAGACGCGGCATTATGTAATTTTACACAAGGTACGGTATTAACATCACCTAACGGTATTACATCAGTTGTTATTAATACTCAAGGCTCAACTTGCTCTAGTAGTGGTGGAACTATTAGTGTGGCGGTTAATGGTGGTACTACACCATATACCTACACTTTAATATATCCTAATGGTGACACGTTAAATGTTGCGAATACACAAACAAACCAATTATTCTCAAATTTATATTCAGGAACATATACTGTTTCAGTTACAGATGCTTCGGGTTGTTATTATATGGATGAGGTTACATTATATGCGACAAATACATTCACAATTTCAACTGAAACAACAGGAACGACATGTAATCAGAGTAATGGGTATATAACTGTAACAAAAACAGATGGAGGTCAACCACCATTTGATTATTCTTTAGATGGTTTGGTTAATATATTAGATACATCACAATCCGCAGTTACGTTTAATAACGTATCCGCAGGACAACATACAATTACTGTAAATGATAATACGGGATGTACTCAAACTATACAAGTAAATGTTGAATCCAGCCCGACTTTAAATTATAGTTTATATAGTACTTCATGTGGTAGCGGGTCTAACGGAGCAATAACTGCGTTTATTTCATCAGGGGAGCCACCGTTTACGTTTAATTGGTCAACAAACGTACCAAATAACCCTCAACAAATTCAAGTTAGTGGTTTAACTGCAGGAACATATAATGTTACCATCATAGACAATAATGGATGTTCTCTACAAAGATTTGCTGATATAACTTGTGATGCAAATTACGCATCATATCAGACATATGTTATGGGGTCTGAAGTATTTAACATTCAATCACAAACAAAGTATGGTTTATTACAAATGTTAAATGACGGATTTGATGATTTAACGTCAGGTAATACAAGTTGTAGTTTGATTTCTGCAACATTCACGGTAAATGTTTCAGTGAATCCTTTAGGTTTAACTACTTCAAACACATTCTTTACAAGTACTTCACTAATTACAGCACCAAGTGATAATGAATATTATGACACGGTTGTTAATTTATTACAAACAATTCCTGGAATTGGCAATGTAACGGTTGATGCGGGTAATAACCAAATTAAAATAGAGACTAATCCAAACAATAATAGTTTAGATGGTCAAGAAATTACAATTGAACTACTAATTGTATATGATATTATTTGTTTAACATGATACAAGTAAGAATAACGGAAATAACTGGGGGTACTTATCCTATTGACGTATACATTTCAGATGTATATGGTAATCATCAAACTTTACTTGGTACGATTGACCCAGGACCTGTACCACCAATTGTTGAATATAATACGGTAATCCCATCAATTTTTCAGACCGCACCTCAAATAATGTTGACACTGACTGATAATAACGGATGTAGTTTATTTAAGTTATTAGAATGTACATTTGGATGTACCTTTCAAATCACAATTGAATTGGCTTCTTGCGTTGTTAATATTAACATACAATAAAAAGTCAATAATACAACTAAAATTAAAGTTCCCAATATTTTTAATCTGACTTACTGAAATAGTATTGTTGTGGTATTTATTAAATAAAAACATCGAATGTCCACATATTCTATATTAGTAACAAACAATGCCCCTGGATGTGCCACTGAAATCGAACAACAACTAACGGTTACAGGGTGTACTACATATATAGTTAGGTTGGCATCCAATTCAAACGCGTTAGGACCATTTAATGTTTATCTTGACAGTGTAATATATTATTCAGCACAAACAAGAACTGAAATGTTGAATGGGGTTGTGGTGACTATTGAATGTAGTACACCAACACCAACTATTACTCCAACTATTACTCCAACACCAACTCAAACTGACCCTATGACAGGGGTAACTCCGACTAATACTGCGACTCCAACCAATACGCCAACCAATACTACAACACCAACTAATACTCCTACACCATCAATCACGCCGACAAATACAATTACACCTACAGTAACACCAACAAATACTACAACACCGACTAATACTCCAACTACAACTAAAACATTAACACCAACACCTACAAATACACCAACTAATACCACTACACCAACTAATACACCAACTAACACTACAACTCCAACTAATACACCAACTAATACTAACACACCAACACAGACAAATACTGGTACACCTACAAATACTCCTACACCAACATTAACACCAACACCAACTAATGTACCGTTTAGTGCATATGTATTCCCTGAGCCGCAAGACTCGACATCTCAGGCTCAGTTAGGTCAATACATGTCAGATAATGGCTCAATTCAGTATTTTGGATATGGAAATAGTGGTGTTGCTGGCGGACCAACATTTGGTAGTGATATGGCAATATATGCTACATTCTCAGGTTGGACGGGTTCTAACGGTAACTTTATTACAAATGTTGCAACATTATCTAATACAATTAGACAAAATTCTGGTACAGGAACTGATTCACAAGGTTGCTCTCAAAATCAATACACATTTGGTAGTATTGGTATAACTACTTCAAATGTTAATCCTTCGGAACAATATGTTTATACCGTTTGGATTCCATTGGCGGGTGTTGGAGGAACGTTTAATAATATGACATTAGATGTAGGTACTGGTGCAGCTTGTTCGACAACAATTATTGATAATGGTATTCCTGATACAGGAAATGCTGCGGTGAATGTTTCAGTTCCTAGTGGTTGTGCAATCCCTTCTGGAACTTATCGAGTTTTGTGGATGAATGAACTTTATCTACAACCAACAACGCTGCCATTAGGTACTACTATATGGATTAAAGGGGATACTAAATCTTAAAATAAAAATTGAATAATAATTAAACTGAAATATGTCATTTGAATATAAAAATCCATTATCGTCAGCACAATTAAGTGGTAATGAAAGTGTTGCAAGAACTGCAACTTTTGGTACTAATTTTTCAGTATTAACTGTGGGTGGTTATATGGAGGTTTATTATCTGAGGGACCTAGAGCTGACTTTAACCGCTGCAACATACCCATCGGTAATACAATTATCTGCAAATACAATACCAATTAACTTTACAAGAGGTACTGGTACATCATTTTCTCCTGACAATATAAGTTTAAATTCTGACAATATATCTTCAGGTAGGAGAAGATTAGGTATGCAGGTATATGTTCAAGAGACTGACACCGTTTATCAATATACGATACCTAACTATGATGATTTATGGAATGCATTATCAGGACTTACAGGTAGCTCAGCAAAAACTGTAACTGATTACTCAACTACTATTAATAGTCGTTCCCAAGCGGGTAGAAATTTCATAAGTGCTTGGACAGGCTCAACTGTTGAGGGTGTTGATGGGGTTACTCATAATGATGCTCGTTGGAGAATATTTTATGGAACCGATGTCCAAATTACAGGAGGTACCTTTTATTCGGGTACTTCAGATTTAGATTTATATAACAATACTGGTGGTACTATTACCATTACCGGTTTAACTGTACCAATTACGGGAGGTACATATAATTCAGGTACTCAAACTTTAACTTTAACTAATTCACTTGGTCAGGATATTCAAGTGACAGGGTTTACTTCAGGTGGAGGTGGAAGTCCTCTTACAATATACGATGCCACTTCAGGTGTAACTGCGACAAATGTTACAGGAATGACATTTTCAAATGCCTCTGTTACTGATAATGGAGGTGGAAATGTTGTCATAACCTTTACAGGTACAACTTCGGGTTCTAGTGGTTCATCAGGAACTAGTGGAACTTCAGGGGTTAGTGGAATTGATGGTTCAAGCGGTTCATCAGGAACTAGTGGTACATCTGGTTCTTCAGGTTCTTCAGGTACTGATGGTAGTAGTGGTTCATCAGGGACTAGTGGTACGTCAGGTGTTAGCGGAATTGATGGTTCAAGTGGTTCATCAGGGACTAGCGGAAGTTCAGGTACATCTGGTTCATCAGGGAATAGTGGTACATCTGGTTCATCAGGGACTAGCGGTACCGATGGTACATCTGGTTCATCAGGGACTAGCGGAAGTTCAGGTACATCAGGTACATCAGGTACATCTGGTGTTGATGGAACATCAGGTTCATCAGGAAGTTCAGGGACTAGTGGAACTGACGGTAGCTCAGGTTCATCAGGAACATCAGGGACTTCAGGAACTTCAGGTTCTAGTGGTACTTCAGGGACTAATGGAACTGATGGTAGTTCAGGTTCATCAGGAACTTCAGGTAGTTCAGGTTCAAGTGGTTCTTCAGGGAGTTCAGGAACTAGCGGTACATCTGGTGCGGGAGTATTGAATTATTATGCCGAATACTCAAGTAGTGTTAATCAACCCGTTTCTGGGGCTAATACTCCAACGGCAATTACCTATAATAATGCTGATATACAAAATGGTATATCTTACAGCGGTTCTCAAATAACCTTTCAATATAATGGTATTTATGAATTTTCATTCTCTCCTCAAGTTGAAAAAACACAAGGTACAAATGCTGAAGTTAATTGGTGGATAAGAGTTAATGGTGTTGATGTACCTGGTACAAATTCATACATAGATTTAGTTAGTAACTCAGTAAAACAACTACCGTTTGTTAGTATAATGTTGTCTTTGAATCAAGGTGACTATGTTCAATTAATGATGGCGGCAACCACTCAATATGTTCAATTAACCGCGTTATCTGCAACAACAAGTCCTTATATTTCACCAGCGGCACCATCTATAATTGTGAATATTAAGAATGTTGGTGTTGCTGCGGTTGCATATACGTCAACATCAGGTAGTTCTGGAACTAGTGGTTCTTCAGGTTCATCAGGAACTAGTGGTACATCTGGTTCAAGTGGTTCTTCAGGGACTTCGGGTAGTGATGGGACAAGTGGTTCATCAGGGACGAGTGGTATTGATGGGACGAGTGGTTCATCGGGAACATCAGGTTCAAGTGGTTCATCAGGAACTAGCGGTTCAGATGGTACGTCAGGAAGTTCAGGAACATCAGGTTCAAGTGGTACTTCTGGGTCATCAGGAACTAGTGGTTCAGATGGTACTTCAGGTTCATCTGGGACTAGTGGTTCGGATGGTACTTCAGGTTCATCGGGAACATCAGGTTCTAGTGGGA
>VFQT010002431.1_pt1 | contig 19174 bp, 13 predicted proteins | sample 3512381 | NCBI WGS metagenome assembly VFQT01 (sample SAMN10412376, study PRJNA504923) | tailings metagenome | isolation source: Relicate 2 Philex TSF3 active mining site | place: Philippines: Tuba, Benguet | collected 2017-08-29
TTGAGCATCGTTGCTGCATCGTCGATGGCACCATCGAGGGTTCGGGCGAGCAGTTTGGCAACTGCGAGCATCAGAACTGTGCCGACGATGCCTCGCGGCAAGACCTGTCCGAGGAGTGCAGTCTTTGGAAACTGCTCTTGCAGCAGGGCGACTATTCGCGGTGCGAGATAGATCAAAGCCCCCAGCCAGAGCACCCACGAGTTCCCGACGAACACCACTGCCACGAACATGAAGAGGGCCGTCTGCAGTAGTGCGGAAAGCAACTTGCGTGGGCGTGCGACGTTGGCAGTTATTGCATCCAAGCCCGCGAGGCGACTCGCGGTGAGGTAGGTGGCGGCCTGCTCGAGCACATACCGAACTATGAGTGCCAGCAGCACCACGAATTGCACAACTCGGGTTTGATCGGCATCGTCGTTGGTGACGCCAAAGAGCGCTGGCAGGGCGTTAAACATTGAGCCCGCACCCCACGCCCCGATTAATGAGAGAACGACGACATCCGATGCCCGTGTCCAGAACGGACTCGTGTCGTATGCGTTGCGCCTGAACGGTCGAACGGCCCCGGCGATGAGCGGCACGCCGAATGACAACACCGCAAAACCGAGCATGCCCCTCACCGAGTCGGCGGTTTCCACGCCTCCTGGTACCGATATCGACAGTGCGAAGACCGCCGTCGCGATGAAGCCTGCCGAGGCATCGAGTGTGCCCGCCACGACGATCGCGAGAATCAACCAGAGTGAGGGTGTCCCGGCAATGAAGTCAACGTCGCGGGCGGCGAGCACACCGCACGCGATGGCGAGCATCGGCAAGACCCACGAGAACAGCCCCGACAGCGCCCTGAGATAGTTGGCGTCCGTCGCGACCCTGGCCAACAGCGCCGAGCGGTCAGCGGCCGCCTGCTGCACGAACGCGAGCAGTCGTTCGAGCACTCGCAGCGTCGGCGGGCTGAACCGATCGGTGCGCAGAGCTTGGTATGCAGCCACAGCCTGACCGCTCACCTCCCGCACGTCGGCATCCGTGCGACTGGCATCGTCATCGTCGGGGTTGCCACCCGAACCATCGTCATCTCGACGGCTCGCGCCACCCACGCCAGCTCCAACGACCACCAACAGGCTCAGAAGTTCGGCAAACAAGCGAGCGACGTCAGACCGTTTGGCAAGCGGGTCGTACGGCGCCGGCCCCTCGTTGGGCAGCACTTCCACCGAGATGGAAAGCGACCGCGTTTCCCCGTTCGGTGCCAGACCGTTGACTTGCGCGGTGTGTACCCCGACTTTAACGTCGTCGCCGATCGGATGCTCGGCAGCGAACGATCCGTCGGCATTCACGTCGATCGAGCCGATTTCGCGGGGCGAGGAGAAGAGCCACGTCTTTGCCAACGTGCTTCCGGCGAATCCCTGCCCCGCGATGGCGATGAAGTTGCCGTGCTTCACGATGATCGACCCGCCCTCACCGAGCTGGAACGGCACGCCGTTCTTGTCACGGGTGGTGATGGTGAGCGCAAAGCCGTCGTTACTCTCCAGCCGCAGCGCCGAATTGTTGATGCGCACAACTTGCAATGACTTCGACTGTGCGTCGTCGAGCAGCACGATGTTGCCTGGGCGAGGCGAATCGACGACGCCCCGGATCACGACCGGCTCCCAGTACTTGGGCTCTGTGGCTGCCAGCACCACTTCCACTTCCTCGATACCCGGCGTGCGGATGTCAGCAAGAGCCGCACGCGCAGCAGCCACTTCTTCCTCGCTCGCGGTCGGGTCGGCGAGCACGGCATCGAGTTCCCGCTTGGCCTCGACGACCTGGTCGGGAGAAATCGTCACGTTCTCCGCAATCGACTCGCGGAGCGCTTCGAGGCGCGTAGTCGCTTCCTGTATCGACGCAGCCGACGCCTGCTGTTGCTGCAGCACCTGGACCTCACGCAGTGCCTCCTTCACCGCAACGACAATCGCCGAGGTTGGTTCAAGCACTTCGAGAAGTGCATCGACCACCTGCTTGCGCGCATCCTGAAGCTGCGAACTTGCCGTGTCTTGCTGTTGCTCAAATGTCGGCACTTGCGCTTGCGCCTTACGTAGTCGATCGATAGTTGCCATTGCGAGCGTTGTCGTAGTGGTGGCCAGCGTTGCCGGAGTCGAGCGCACGGAGGTCGGCGTCGGTCCCGTCGTGGTCGTCGTGGTCGGTACGAGAGTGGTGGCAGTAACCGCAAACGTCGTGGTTGAACTGCTGGTTGATGTTGCTGTCGGAAGGATTGGGCGAATTGTGGTTGATGTCGACGATGTAGTAGTGGTCGATGAGGAGGTTGAGGTAACCACCGGAACAGGAACCGTCGTCGTTGTTCTTGGACTTCGCACGGTGGTGGTTGTCGTACGAGGTGGGCGAACGCTCGAAGTCGTCGCCACCGGCGCGACCGTCGTCGTAGTCGTGGTCGACGTCGTGGCCACCGGCGCGACCGTCGTCGTAGTAGTCGTGGTCGACGTCGTTGCCGGCGCGACCGTCGTCGTCGTAGTTCCCGGGTCTGGTCCAGGATCTGCCGCTGGCACATTGTTCGTCACCGCAGTTGCCGACAACGACGCCGCATCATTGCCCGCACTGTCCTGCACCGCACTCGCGTCATTCCCAGCCGTCGGGTCGGCATACGCGACGGTGACGGACTGGCCAGCTCCAACGGCCGATGCCAACGTCAGCACCATGGTCGAACCGGACACCGATGCAGACGACACCGATCGCGACACCCCGTCAACGAGCACCGTATATGCAGAGGTAGCCGCCGTCGTCGCCGACAACGCCTCGGAGTACGTCAGGGCGATCGTCGCGCCGTTTGTACTCGTGGACGCCGAGACAAATGTTGGCACTGTGGTGTCGACCGTTGACGCGTTCGTCACCGAACCTGACGTGATCGAACTCGCGTCGTTGCCATTGGAGTCCTGCACCGCGTTCGCATCATCGCCGCCAGTCGGGTCGGTGTAGTTGACCGTCACCGATGCCGTGCGTTCGACGGCAGGCGAGATGGTCAGCACCACCGTCGACCCCGAGACACTGACCGCAGATGGCGTGATGGCTACGCCGTCGACGACCACCGAGAAACGATTGGCGGCCGCGGTCGTCGCCGACAACGCCTCGGAGAACGTGAGCGTTACCTGCGTTCCTGCTGCATTCGTCGTGGCCGACGAGAACGTTGGCCCAGTTGCATCGACCTGGTTGGAGACACTTGTCGCCGACAAGCTGGCAGCCTTGTTTCCAGCGGAATCCTTCACCGCGTTTGCCGATCCCGGTTGCGTATAGGCAACCGTGACCGACTGACCCTCGCCCACCGCGGACGCCAGCGTCAACACGACCGTCGAACCCGACACCGCGACACCCGACACGCTTCGCGACACCCCAGCAACCATCACTGAAAAGTCCGACCCACCAGCCGTCGTCGCCGACAACGCCTCCGAATACGTCAGCGTCACCGTCGTACCCGCAGTGTTCGTTGCTGCAGAGACGAACGTTGGGGCAGTTCCATCAACCGTCGAATTGTTCGTCACGGACGTCGGCGACAACGACGCCGCATCATTGCCCGCACTGTCCTGCACCGCACTCGAGTCATTTCCCGCGGTCGGATCGGTATACGCAACCGTCACGGTCTCCCCCTGCACCACCGCGGACGCCAGCGTCAACTCGACCGTCGAACCCGACACCGCCACCGACGACACGCTTCGCGACACCCCAGCAACCATCACTGAAAAGTCCGACCCACCAGCCGTCGTCGCCGACAACGCCTCCGAATAGGTCAAGACGACCTTCGTGCCCGCAGCATTTACTGCCGCAGAACTAAACGTCGGCGCAGTCGAGTCAACCAACAGTGGTGCGACAGGAATCGCGATCCGATCGGGAAAGGAGTTATTTTCGCGGCCAGGCGCCCCGGAATCTCCAGTGGTCGTACCATTTCCGACCTCACCAAAAGAGTTGATCCCCCAGCACTTGATGGAACCATCGGTCATCTTCGCGCACCCGTGATACTCACCCAACGTGATCGCCGCGACGGACGTCCCAAGTCCGGTGAATTCTTTGGCACTGGTCTGACTGCTCCCGCCATAAAACGCACCGAGGTTGTAGCCGTAGTTTCCCCCCCAGCAATACGCCTTGTTACTCGTCGTCACGGCGCAAGTCCAGCCGCCGTCGGCGACGGAAATAACCGACACATCTGTCAGATCCGAGCCTCCTACCTTGACCGTGACGGGCGACGTTCTTGCCGTGAAATCTCCATTACCGAGCTGGCCGTTGGAATTGTTTCCCCAGCATTCGACTTTGCCAGTTGAGAGGAGCGCACACGTGTTGAGATATCCAGCGCTGATCGCCGAGACGGTCGCCGACAGGCCCGACACGCTTGCGGGGCTCGTCTGCCTATCAGTAGTGCCCGTTCCGAGTTGGTAATTCATGCCGTAGCCCCAACACTTCATCGCACCATCAGACGTGCTCGCACACGTGTGCTCCTTACCGGCGGCGATGAGCACTGCACCGGTGATCGAGACACTGACCGGCGTCGACGAATTCGAGGTGTTGCCTCTCCCGAGCTGACCTTGATCGTTCAAACCCCAGCATTTCACTGTGCCGTCGGTCAAACGTGCGCACGTGTGGTACTGGCCAGCGGCGATCGCGGCAACTCCAGACGTCAGCCCCGACACATCGGTGGCGACATTTCTGTGCGTTGTCGTTCCATCGCCAAGTTGGCCGTATTGGTTGTTTCCCCAACATTTCACCCCACCGGCACTCGTCAACCCGCAAGCATGAAAACGTCCGGATGCAATCGTGGTCACTCCCGTCAGAGGAGTCGACGGACTCGCGCTCGTGAGAACGGTGACGGCACGTGATCGATCCGTGGTCGAACCGTCGCCGAGTTGGCCGTGGCTGTTGTATCCCCAACATTGGACTCCCCCGTCTTGCACGATGCAGGTGAATCGATAGCCAGCGTCAATGGACGCCTGAGAAGACGACGTCGCGGACTCTGATGCCCCCGCCCGAATCTCGAGCTGAACGTAGTTACGGACGGGATAGACGAGGCAGGCCGCAACAAGGATGCCCAGGAAGAGTGCAGTCCCGACAGGCGCGCGCCGGCGGCGCCGACCCAATTTTGCACAGCCAATTTTCACTCCAATAGGTTTGGCGAGCTCTACGAGAAAAACAATTCAATTTTGGGTTGCGGCTATCCGCTTTGGGTTGCGGCTATCCGCCGAACTCGCCATTCGCGAGCGAACTTGCCCGAATGAGATTCACCAGGAATTTCGAGTATTCCTCATCGTCAATGGCGGCTTCGGGCACGAGATCGGTGAACACGAACATCATGTTGAACAGCAACAGCGTGAAGATTCGATCGTCAAACCTGCAGTCCGATGCCGGCAACCTCTTCTTTCCACGCTCAACGACACTGGATATCCATCGATAAGCGTCCGTCGTGGTCTCCGAAATCCTGGCCCGCAGCGCAGGATTCTCGATTGCGGCCGCCAGCACTTGCAGTCGGAACTCTCGGGCCTTGCGATATTCGGCGGCTCGGGGTTTCGGTGACAATTGCGCGAAGTCCTCCAACGTGAGATGGTCCGCAGAATCGACCCAGTTGTCGATCATTCCGCGATATTGAGTCGTGAACTCCTCGAACCAGTCACCGAGCACAGTGGCGAGCAAGCCGTCGCGGCCGCCGAAGTACCGAGAAATAAGCGGAATCGACACATGTGCGCCGCGGGCCACACGCTCCAGACGCAATCCAATGATGCCGAATTCGTCGATTTCGCGACGTGCGCTCTCCTTGATGAGCCTGCAAGTTTCATGATCACGGTCTGACGCAACGACAGCCACAAACCTCACGATAGTGACGCCCAATATCGGCCTTCGCCCGAGGACTAGTTAAAACTTTTAACCAAGAGTCTTACGTCGCATCCACCAACGCCACACGGCGAACCCACCGGCAATCTCGAGCGGCACATTCCACCAACCGCGCGCGACGACGGGTAACACGTCAGTGGAAAATTCCCAACCGCCGATTGGCCACCAGAACATTTCCGTGTTGGTGAACGCGCCATCAAAGACAAGGTGCAAGAATGTGCCGATCGGCAAACCGAGCAGCAACTTGCGCGACGGCTTGCGACCGAGTGTCACGATCATCACGATCGCAAGCAGCGCGATGCTGGTGACGACAGAGTGCATGATGCGCCAACCAGTCGGCCAGTCGATCATGTCTGGCAGTACCGCACCGACGGCGAGCAGTCGATAGTCGAAGCGCGGGTCTTTGAACACCCACGCGATGGCGAGAATCGCGGTGGCGAGAAACCAAAAGAACACGGTCGGTGTCAGACCACGAGGAGGCAGCTGCAGTAGGGGCAGCGGGCGTCGTGTGTGTCGGCGACCTTCTTGAGTTCGGCCTGCTCTTTGGGTGAGAGCGCGGTGCGGCAGCCCCCGCAGCTGCCCTTCACGATCTCGGCGACGGCGGCACTGGTCATGCGCGCACGCACCTGTTCGTAGAGCGCGAGTGACTCGGCATCGCAGCCTGCCGCGAGTTGTGCGCGTTCGTCGTGAGCGGCGGCGATATCGCGGTCGACTTCAGACAGCGCTGCAGCGAGTGTGGTGGCGGCGTTGGTGGCCGACGCTTCAAGCTCGGGCAGCGCGGTGTGCGCTGCGGCGAGCGTCGCATCGAGCGACTCGTTCTCGTCGAGCAAGGCAAGTTCGCTGTCGTCGAGCGACGAATGTTCGGCGTTGATCGTGGCGATCTCGTGCTGCAGCGCTTCGACTTCGCGCATGACGACCACCGACTTCAACTGCGCGTCGTACTTGGCTTTCTTGGCGTCGAGTTCCTTGCCGCGCTTCTCCAGCCGCTCGATCTCGGAGGTGATGTCGCCTTGGCGTTTCGCTAGGCGCTTGGCTTCGGCGCGTGCCGCATCGAGCGACTTCATCGCAGCGGCCGACGCCGCATGCTCGGGCAGTTGTGCGCGTCGGTGCGCGAGTTGCGCGAGGCGCAAGTCGGCTGCCTGCACGGGCAGCAGTGAGCGAAAATTCACGCCGCTCAGCCTCCCACGACGGTGGTCTGTGCCCAAGACGGCACGCCTTTATCACAGTCGTAGACGATGTGGCCGACGATCGGCACCGACGGCACCGGAGCGTACGGATTCTTCTCCGTCGGGTCGATGGTCGTCGCAGTCGGCAGCACCGACACGACAACCGGGCCAGGCACGGTGGTCGGAACCGTCTGGTCGGCGGGCAACGTGGTGGTGGTCTTGCCGGGTGCGAGCGTGGTCGAAGGTGCGGGCGGCACACCCGAGATCACCTGCGCGACGCACTCGACCCCGGGCAGATACAGGCGCGCGAGCGGTCGTTGCGGTGCAACGAGCGCCTTCCACGCTTCGTCGTCTTTCTTGGTGCCCCAGTCGGCGATTTCGAGCCCGGCGTGAATTTTGTCCATGTGCAGTTTCCAGATGTGCGCGGGGTAGGTCGCACCCGTCACGGTGTTGCGCGCGAACTTCCACTCGCCGACGATCTGATTGCGGAATTCCGGCACGCCGCGCATCGGCGTGTAACCGCGCGGGTCGCCGACCCACACGACGGTCGAATACTGCGGAGTGAACCCGACGAACCACGCGTTGGTGTTGTTCGCTTGCGTACCCGTCTTGCCGCCAGCTGGCCGATCGTCGGCGAGCGGTGTGCGCCGCGCAGTGCCGCCGCGCAACACACCGCGCATGATGTCGACGGTCTTTGCAGCAGACGCAGTGGTGAGCGCCTCGGTGCCCTCGACGTTCGCCGCGCGCTCCCACACCAGCGTCGAGTTGTCGCGCTCGAGGATTTTTTCCAAGAAATACGGCTCGTGGTGCACACCGAGATTGGCGATCGTCTGCGCGCCAGCCGCCATGTCGACGACGCTCAACTCGTTGGCGCCGGTGGCGAGCGACGCATACGGGTAGACGGGATACTTCTCGGGCGCGAGCCATTCGCTCGCTGACATCTCGTAGATGCGATCGACCACGCGGTTGAGTCCCACCATCTGCGACAACTTCGCGTACGCACAGTTGATCGACAACCACGTCATGCGCCGCAACGAACCGACCGGCTCGCTCACGCCGTCTTCGATGAGGAACGGCTCGTCGGGGTTCTCCGGGTTGGGCAGCGTGCACGGCAGCGTGCCGTCGATGAGATCGTCGCTCTCCACACCGGCTTCGAGTGCGGCGGCGAGGATGAACATCTTCACGCTCGAACCGGTCTGGCGCCGGCGCATCGCGAGGTTCACCTCGTTCTCCCCCGCTTTGAAAGGCTTGCCGCCGACCATCGCGCGAATCGCACCGGTCGAATTGTCGATGGTCACGAGCGCCGCCTGAGCATTCACGCTGTTGTCGGGCAGCAGCGTCGCGGCCTCGTCGGCCGATGCCTGCACGTCGCGATCGAGCGTGGTGTAGATGCGCAGACCGCCGCGGAACAACTTGGCGTAACGCTCTTGGTAGGTCGTGCCGAGAATCGTGGTCTGGTTGAGCAGGTAGTCCTTCACCAGCTCGGTGAAGTGCGTGCGCTGCACGGGTTCGTCAGGCCTGCTGCGCACGCCGGTCGGCAGCACCGCCGCGGCCCTGCGCACGATTTCGTCGTCGGTGAGCTCGACCAGCCCCTCGTCGCGCACGCGTTTGAGTGCGGTGACGAATCGCGCGAGCGACAGCGACCTGTTGTTGATCGGGTCGTACGCCGACGGTGCGCGCACGAGACCGACGAGAAACGCGCCTTCTTCGATGGTGAGGTCGCTCACGTCTTTTCCGAAGTACACCTCGGCCGCCGCCTTGATGCCGTAGGCGTTGTAGCCGTAGAAGTTGGTGTTGAACCAGCGCTCGAGGATCTGGTCTTTGGTGAGTTGGCGCTCGAGCAGCGTCGCATACCGCATCTGCAAGAGTTTGTATCTGCCGTCGCGCGGCAGCGTGGCGAGCAGTTCGTTCTTCACCACTTGTTGCGTGATGGTCGAAGCACCGCCCGACGCGCCGTCGCCGATGTTGGCGATCACTTGGCGCCCGACCGCGCGCAGGTCGACGCCGCGATGCAGGCGGAAGTTGCGGTCTTCGACTGCGAGCAGGGCGTCGACAACGTGCGACGGAATTTCGGAGATGAGCGCCTGCTGGCTGTTCTCGGCCTGAAAGACGCCGATCTGGCGACCGCTCGCGTCGTACAGCACGCTGCGCTCGGCAAGACCGGTGAACCCACCGACTTCATAGAGCGAGATGGCGGTCTCTTCGTGGGCGTTCAGCATGCCCCACAGGCGCGGGGCCATGCCGACGACGAGGGCAGCCACGACGAGTGCTGCGAGAAGCACGGCGACGACGAGTCGCAACGACCACATTGCTAGACGCACGTGACGACAACGCTACTTGCTACTCTCCTTGCGATGACCACTCACAAGAAACGTCCGTTCCGATTCGGTGTGCAGGCGTCGACGGCGCCGAGCGGCAAGGCGTGGGCCGATCTCGCGCGTCGCACCGAAGATCTCGGTTACGCGGTGCTCACGATGCCCGACCATTTCACCGATCAACTCGCGCCGGTGCCGGCAATGACCGTCGCCGCGCAAGTGACGAAGAATCTGCGCGTGTGCGCGCTGGTGTTCGACAACGACTACAAACATCCGGTGGTGCTGGCGAAAGAACTCGCGACGATGGACGTGTTATCGGATGGACGGGTCGACATCGGACTCGGCGCCGGATGGATGCGCTCCGACTACGACCAAGCCGGCATGCAATACGACTCACCCGGCGTGCGCATCGACCGGTTCGTCGAAGGTCTCAAGGTGATTCGCGGCTGCATGGCCGACGGCAAGTTCTCGTTCAAGGGAACGCACTACACCATCACCGACTACGACGGCCTGCCCAAGCCGCTGCAGCGACCCTGCCCGCCGGTCTTGATCGGTGCTGGCGGCAAGCGAATGCTCGGCATCGCCGCGCGGGAGGCCGACATCGTCGGCATCAATCCGTCGCTGACTCCCGGAGTCGTCGGACCCGAAGTAATCGCCGACATGTCGTCGCAGGCGGTGGCCGACAAGATCGCCGTGGTGAAGGAGAAAGCCGGCGCGCGTTTCGCCGACATCGAGCTGAACATCCGCACCTTTCTGGTGAACGTCACCGACGACGGCAAAGCCGCCCGCGAGAAACTGGCGAAAGGCATGGGTGTCGACGCGGCGCTCATTCACGACTCGCCGTTCGCGCTCATCGGCCCGCCGAACGAGTTGATCGAGACACTCGTCGCGCGACGCGAACAATTCGGTTTGTCGTACGTGATCGTCGGCGGCGACGACGTGGAGTCGTTCGCCCCGGTGGTCGCGGCACTCGCCGGAAAGTAGTTACGGCGTCGGCACTATCGCGCGGCGAATCGGGCGGTCCCACCCGCGCTGGCCGGTCGACTTCGGGCTCGGCCACAAGCGCGGCCCCATCTCGATCATTCCGTGGTGCGTGTTGTAGTCGCCGAGCAAGTTGAGGAACGGCACGGCGTCGAACGCGTCGGCTCCGCGCACGCCGACACCCTTCCACGCGCCGGTTGCGAGCAGCTCGAGCGCGACCACCGGGCAGATCGCCGTCTGCCACAGCACCGCTTGCGCGCCGTACTCGCGCATCGTGGTCTCGTTGTCGGCCACGTGATAGAGGTACACCTCGCGCGGCTCGCCATACGACGTGCCCTTCACCCAGGTGCCCGCGCAGGTGCGCCCGTGCATGAGGTGACCGAGCTTCGCCGGGTTGGGCAGCACGGCGGCGAGCACGTCGCGCGGCGCGACCGTCGCATCACCGACGCGGATCTTCTCGGTGCTGTCGAGGCCGAGGTAGGCGAAGGTCTTCAACCAGTCGATGAACTCGGCACCGAGCGAATACTTGAAGGTCACGCGGTTGCACTCGATCTCACGCGGAATGAGCAGCACCTCTTCGTGCTCGACGTTCACGCACTCGTACGCTCCGATGCCCGCCGGGAAGTGGAAGACTTCGGGCTCGCTGAAGCACTCGGTGGTGAAGAGACCGCGCGACTTCTCCCACACGATCGGCGGATTGAGGCACTCTTCGATGGTGGTCCAGATGGAGAACGTCGGGGCGAACTCGAAGCCGTCGATGGAGAGGTTCGAGCCGTCGCGCACACCGATCTCGTCGATGGTGTCGAACAAGTGGTCGGCGGCGTAGCGGGCGAACACGTTCGAAAGCCCGGGCTCGACGCCCATTCCGACGAGCGCGAGCAGGCCCTGTTCCCGCCATTTCGGGTCGGCGGCCAGCTGCGCGGCCCCGAGCGGCTCGCCGACCTCGGAGTACGGGTTGGTCGGGTGCGGCTTGGAGAGGTTCATCGCCATGTCGACGTACGTGCAGCCGGCCTCGAACGCCGCCTCGAAGATCGGGTCGTTCAGGCGCGGATCGCAGGCGTTGACAATGATGTCGATCTTGTGGGCTTTCGCGAGGGCGACGATCTCGGCCTTCTTGCTGGCGTCGACCTTGGCGGTGGAAAAGCGGGCCGGGTTGTCGAGGATCTTGAGGGCGTCGATGCAGCGCTGTTCGTTGATATCGGCCAGCACGAAGGCGTCAAAGAAGGTGCGGGTCTCGGCGATTGACGCCATGCTGGCCCCGACTCCGCCGGCTCCGACGACGAGAATGCGGCTCACGAGTGGGGGTCCTTGAGATTCGGCGGATGCGGGTGCATCCGAGCCCTCTCAGCCTACCGAGGGGAGTTCCGCAGCCCGCCCGCCAGCAAAATCACGGGCGGGCGCGGTATTGCGCGACGTATCAACTGATCGCTTGTGTTGCTCCGACCAGGATGAACACGCAGCCAACTTTGGAATCTTTGAACGTGACGGTGACGTTTGATCCGCTGGTGCTGAACGTCGCAGCGGATGTCTCGTCGCGGTTGCGGCACAGATTTTTCACCACGATGTCGCTCTGTTTTGCACCGGAAACTATCCACGTCACTTGGTCGACCTTCTCGTCACGACTCGCTGAATACGTGCCGCTGATCTTCTTGCTGACCGCGAGGAGACCGCCGATGCGCTGGTCGAAACCGCCGAACGCGAGCAACGAAGTTCCGTTCGCGAGGTCGAGTCGATCGGGATCTGGCGCGAGCCACGACAAGCTCGACGCAGCAGACCATGACGCACCGTCGTTAGTCGACGTACGGACTTCGGTGGTCTTCGTGCTGCCCTTGTCGGTCGGGAACCACAACTCGAGTTGATTCGACGCGTTTCGATACAGCTCGGGGTTCGTCTGGATGTCGTGACTGAAGGCAAACGTGCCGCCAGCATCGACCGACCAGTTCACGCCGTCATTCGACGTGAGCTTGCACGCTTGCCGCTTGAACGGCGGCGACTTCCCCGCGGCCAGGTCGTGGGCGTAGGCGAGGTAGCCACCTGACACACTCACCACCTGGGCATCGCCGAGGAAACCTGCCGAATCGTTGTCGGCGTTCTTGCAAGCCGATGTCGGAACGAGCGAGCCTTGGCCTTCGGTGAAGTCACCGCCGGTCGTCGACGTGAACCTCGTGAGTCGGTCGACACCGCCGCTGCCGGGCTTCCAGCCCCATGCTTCGTATCCGCCTCCACTCGCAGCCCGCACGCTCACCGGCGAGCCAACGTCAATACGCACGCCCGACTCGAGTGTCCACGTGACGCCGTTATCGGTCGACACGTACGAGTGAATCTTGTTGTCGAATCCGCTGAGTGGAATCTGCGGCTCGTTGCCGTTCTTGAAGAACATTCGCAGCGTGCCGTTCGAGAGTTGCAGCAAAGCCGGGTCGGAGATGTTGCCGAGGCCGGATTGGTTGGATCCGGCCGACCAGAGCAATCCCCAGGTCAGCGGCGTGAGCGAAGAGGAGCCCGACGTGCCGCCACTCGTGCCACCGCTCGTGCCGCCACTCGTGCCGCCACTCGTGCCTCCGCTCGGCGGTTTGGCCGCGGCGACGCACACCGCGAGCTGCTTTTTCTGTGTCGCGTTCAGCGTCTTTGCTTTTCCGATCGCGAGAGCAACTTTTGCGCCGTACTTCGTGGTGAGGCAGATACGAGTTGCAGAATCGAGCGGATATGCCGTCGCCATTTGCGAAGTAATAGTTATTGCCAGCACCAGTGCTGCGAGTGTGGCCCCGAGTGTTCTCTTCATTGGTCTCCCCTGTGATGTGTCGGCGCGCAGCAGCGCGACGCCTCATCGCACCTTATCACTCGCCCGGAAAGCAGTACGTAATCTCGCTGAATTTGTCGCGGGCAAACACATACGCGAGCCGCAGTGGTTCTTGCCCCGTGTTGTAGGCGACGTGTTCGGCATTCGGCGGAATCCACACGGCGTCACCCGGGGCCAGCGCGTGCGTCGCACCGTCGACGAACACTTCCCCGTTGCCGGAGATGATGAAGTACACCTCGGCCGGCTCGTGCGTATGGCCGCGCGCCGGCCGCGGCGTTCCGACGGGAATCTCTGCGATGCCGAACACCAACTCGCTGGTCGCCATCGTGTCGCCGCCGATCAGCTCCCACCAGCGCACGCTTCCTCTTGTCGCGCTGTTCCACTCCTGCGTCTCGACATCACCGACACGCTTGATGACCACCCGGCCCGACGCCGAGACGTGGCGGTTCGTATCGTCGGTCATCACTGCCACCGTAGTGACGCGGGTGCCGCGCCGCGACGCACTTGGCTTCGTTGGAGCACGGCTACTGTCTGAGCGTGGACCTGAACGGTGCGCGTGTGCTGGTGACTGGCGCCTCGCGCGGCATCGGCGAGACAATCGCCCGCGAGGCAGCCGCCCGCGGAGCCCGCGTTATCGGCGTGGCCCGCAGCGCCGGCGCGCTCAACAGCGTGATGGCGTCGATCAACGGCGTCGCGTTTCCGTGTGATCTCTCGGTCGACTCCGAGCGCAGCGAACTCGTCGGTCGACTCGAGGCCATCCACGGGCCAATCGACGTGCTCGTCAACAACGCTGGTGTCGACGACACGCGCGTGTTCGCCGACGCGAGTTCGCTCGACGTGCAGCGCGTGATCACCCTCAACCAGATCGTGCCCATCGAGTTGATGCGCCAGGCGCTGCCGCTCATGCGCTCGCGCGGCCGCGGGCACGTGGTCAACATTTCTTCGCTCGCCGCCGCTGGCGGCTTCGCCGGCATGACGCTGTACTGCTCGTCGAAAGCCGGGCTCTCCGGGTTCCACCGCGTGTTGCGCCACGAGATGAAGGGCTCCCCCGTCGGACTCACGATCGTGGAGATCGGGCCGATTCCTACTGACATGCTCGCCAGCGTGAAGGGCCTACGTGCGCCCGAGCGGATGTTCTCGCGCCTTCGCCGCCTGCAACTGCTGCCCGAAGTGCCGCGCCAGCGCGTCGCGCGCTCGGTGTGCGACGCGATTGAACGCGGAACTGCCAACGTGTGCCTGCCGCGACGCGCGAAGATTTATCCGCTGCTCGTCGGACTTCCGCAGCGAATCGTGAACCTGCTGACGAACGACATCAAGCGCTAGCGAGAATCAGCGCGACCACAGCAGAGGATTCAGTTCTGACGCGGCAAGCGCACCCGTCGGCAGACTTCCGAGCCACCGCTCGTTGTCGTCTCTGCGCATCGGGCTGTCAACCGGCCCGACACGCGCGCCGTCGGCAAAGTAAATGATCGTCATCACCGAGCGCATCGTCGACGTCTCATTCGCTGGTGCACCGTGCAGTGTCCAACCACTGTGGAACGTCGCATCGCCGGCGCGCATCGGAGCGTACGAAACCAGTTCAAACTTCTCGCGAGCAATCATGTCGTCGAAATGCGATTGCGAGTCGTCACCGATTACCGAACCACCGAGATCACCCGAGCGGTGGCTGCCTGATGCAAACACCACCGAACCAACGTCGGTCGGTACGTCAACGAGCGGCATCCACATGGTGATGGTGTTGTTGGTATCAAGTGGCCAGTACACCTGGTCTTGATGCCACGGCGTGATCCCGCCACCTGGCTCCTTGAACAACGACTGATCGTGGTACAACCGCACACCACTCACACCCATGAGGTCGGCGGCAACCTTGGCGAAACGTCGCGCAAACACGAACTCCCGAGCACAATCGTCGATCGTCCACAGATTCATCGACTGAATGAACGCCTTACCGTACGTGTCGCGCTCCTCCATCGGTCGCGCGTCACCGCTCAACTCGCGAGTAGCGCGTTTGATGGCGGGCGCGTAGACCTCCACTTCTTCCGACGATGCGAGCCCACGCACAACTGCGTGCCCGTCTTTGACGAATCGCTCGACCGTTCGCGAGTCGATCGAAATCGTTTCGTCGAGCGTTCTAGCGCGTTGCACGAGTCAATGATAGAAAGCGCATCGGTAGCGTGACTGCATGAGTTTGTGCGTCGTCGGCGACTTCGCATGGGACGTGCTCATTCGCACCAACAATGAGGTGCTGAAGGGCGGCGACTCCTTCGGCGAGGTGTTGCTGACCCCGGGCGGCAGCGCGGCGAACGTGGCGGTGTGGGCGCAACGCTGCGGGCTCGACACGCACTTCGTCGGAAAAATCGGGCGCGACCGGCTCGGCGACCTCGCTCGCGAAGATCTCGATCGCGAAGGCGTCACCCATCACTTCATCCAGACCGACGCCCACCTGACCGGAAGCGTCGCGGTGTTCGTCGATCAGACCGGCGAACGCAGCATGGTGTCGGGGCGCGGTGCCGACTTCTTTCTCTTGCCGCAAGAATTGCCGAAGTCGGTGGTCAACCGCACCGACATGCTGCATCTCACTGCGTGGTCGTTCTTCACCGACCCGCCGCGCACCGCCGCGCGGCTCGCCGCCGAGATTGCGCGCGCGGGCGGCAACCTCGTGTCGTTCGACCCGGCGTCGTTTCAGATGATTGAAGAGATGGGCGTGGCGACATTCTGGTCGTACGTGAAAGACCTCGGCATCGGCGTGTTTCTGCCCAATTACGAGGAAGGGCGCGCGCTCACCGGGCTGTACGACCCGCCAGCAATCGCGGAGCGACTCGCGCGCGAACTGCCCGGCGCCACCATCATCTTGAAGCTCGACGCCGACGGCGCGCTCGTGCAACACGACGACGTGCAGACCGAGATTCTGCCCGCGACCAACAACTTGGTCGATGCGACTGGTGCCGGCGACTCGTTCGCCGGTGCGTATCTCGCGCACTTCGCCGCGCACGGCTCGCCCGTCGACGCCGCGCGGTTCGCCACGCGGATTGCCGCCTGGGTCATCGAGCACCTCGGCGCACGACCGGCGGCCGACGCCTCGCTTGGCCGCGTGATTGCCGCGCGCTAGTTAGCGCGCTCAGGCGCGCTCAGGCGTGAAGCAGTTGTCGCGCTCAGGCGCGCAGACCGTCGACGGAGTCTTTCACCGCTGCCGCATCGTTGTGCGAGTGCGTGAAGCCAAGTCGTCGTTCTTCGCGCACCGTGTCGCTCGAGCGGAACGCCACGATGTAGGCGCGACGCCGCGACGCCGACGTGTTGCCGCCCGAACCGTGCAGAACGCCCTCGCAGTGCACGGTGATGTCGCCGCGCGCGATTTCAACCGGGGTGGTCTGCTCCCCCGGGCGCAGGTCGGTGACGAGCGTGTGGCTCGCGTCGCGATCGCCGTGCAGCGGGCGGTGCGGGCGCACGGGTTCGTGCTGCGAACCTGGCAAGAACTGCATGCAGCCGTTGGCGAGCGTCGAGTCGTCGACCGCCAACCAACACGTGGCGGTACGACGGTCGGGTGTGTCGATCCAATAGGCCTGGTCTTGGTGCCACGCGAACACCGCGTCGTTGCGGTACGGCTGCTTGGCAAGAAGTTGGTCGAAGTCGATCTCCATGCCTTCGCCGCACAACTGCCGTGCAATTGACGCGGCGCGGCGCTCGAACAAATTGCCCTGCAACGACGGCAGGTACTTGCGCGGCAGCATCACGTTCACGATGGCGTACGACGCCGGGTCGGTGCCGAACTCGCCGGTCGTCATGTCGTTGAAGTCGCGCCCGTCGACAGCGACGCGCTTCTGCAAGAACGCGTCGTAGGCATCGTCGATCACCTTCATCTCCGACTCCGACATCACACCCCGCAGGTGCACGTACCCGTCGCGGCGGAAGCGATCGAGTTCTTCTTGCGTGACGATGTAGTCGTCGCCAAGCCTCCGCGCCGCAGGGTCGGTCATGCGCGCTGATTCTCGTGCGGTGTGAGCCCGTCGGGCGGCAGTCGCTCGCCGCGCGGCAACGGAAAGTAGCGGTGGTGCCACGCGCCGGTCACTTCGTAGATCGCCGTGCCGCGCTGGCCGTCGCTCGTCGTCACGAGCATCTCGTTCAGTCCGCCGCCGAGCGAGTTCGGCTTGCCCGGGTTGAACATGTCGTAGCGCTGCGCCCAGCGACCTGATGCGTCAACGTCGATGCTGCGACCGTTCTCCAATACGAACGTCACGCGGCCCGCGAGACCGCGCACGCTCTCGCCGTGACGCTCGTACGACGTCGGGTTGCCCGACTCGTCGGTCCACCCGAGGTCGTGGCGGAACTCGCGCACGCTGATCGGCTCGCCGCCGTCGCTGGGCGACAGGCAACCGTCGGTGTAGATGCGTGCGCCGTTGGGCAACTCCCAGCACCACACCGCGAGCATTCCTTCGGGCACGTGGATGGCGAGCCACATCCACATCGGGCAGCGGTAGTGCGTGCGGATGCCCCACGAGTGGTCGCGCTGGCCCCACCACTTCTCGATTTTTCGCGTCTCGCCTTTGTGCGTGACGGTGCCGTCGTACCAACCGCTCTGGAACATGTGCGACTGGTCCCACACCACTTCGTGGCCGGCTTTCATCGTGCCGCGTCGCAGTTGGTACGGCTGCACGCGCGCGGTGTAGGTGATGTCCATCGCGAGCGGCACGGGGCTCTTCGACGTGCCCGCAGCGTCGGCATCGACGCGCAACCGCACCTTCTTGCGCGGCTCGACGATGTCGATGCGCACCGGCCCCACGTTCCAGTCGTCGTGGTCGCCGTCGACATGCCGCGCGTGGCGCGCCAAGAGCGGCGTGTTGCCCCAGCGGCCGAGTTGCAGCGAGTCCATCTCGTTGCGCGCCGGAAAGTTGGCGAGCGTGAGGATGAACACGTCACCGAGCTGGTCGGTCGGATGCATGACGAAAAAGAGGCTCTCGCGCCAGTCGTGGTGGTGCAGCACCGTGTTGCGGAACGGTTCGGGCAACTGGTGGCCGAAGCGCTCGTCGGCGGCGTCGTAGCGAGCCATACGCCTAGTTTCGCACAGCAGCGAGCGAGTCGAGGTCGACGGCATGCTGCGCGTGCCGGTTGGCCATGGCCAGAAACATTTCGTCGCCGCGCGGCGTCTGCTTCACGATCATCGAGGCGATGACCGCCATCATGAAACCGGCGAACGCGTAACGCCGATACTCCTGCCAGGCTTCGTCGAAACTCAGCGACACGCCGTATGCGCGCAGACCATCAACCCACTGCTGCACGAGATCACGTTCGTGCGCGCGGCGCACATCGGTCACGAGACCGGCCCCGATGAAATATGCGAGATCGAGCGCGCCGCTGGCGTGCGTGACTGTTTGGAAGTCGACGACCCCGATGCGACCGTCGTCGGCAAAGAGCAAGTTGTCGAGCCGGTAGTCGGCGTGCACCACGGTGGTGTTCGGCGGAATCCGCGTGGAGTATGTGCCGGGATCGCGGGCGAATTCGTCGCCGATCATTCGCGCTTCGGGCGTGAGACGGTCGCGGTATCGCTGGCTGAATCCGTCGTAGACCATCCGCATGAGTCCGTAACTCGCGGTGCGTTGCTCGGGTGTCGAGCGGTTGAGCCACGGCAGCGTCGAGAGAAACGGCGAGTTCCACAGCGGGCCGTGCAGTCGCACGAGCTCGTCGATGCAGGCGCTCGCCTCCGCCGGTGTGCAACCCGCGATCTGGTCACCCTGGTGGCAGGGCGCGAAGTCTTCGAGCAGCAACAAGAAGTCGTCGGTCGCGTCGTCGCGCTCGACGAAATAGCAGTGCGGTGCGCCGACGTGGAGCGCATCGCGCAGGTCGCGGTAGAACGACGCCTCGACTTCGTAGCAACGCGTCGCTTTGCCGGTCGCCCTGCTCGTCGGGTCGTCGCTCGGAAACTTCGCGATCATCGTCGCCGGCAAGTCGCAGGGCTGCGTGTATTCGAGTCGCAGGCGTCGCGACTCCGACATCTGGCCGGTGCCGATTGCTTCGGCGCGCATGTTCGCGACGCGCGCGGCGCCGAGCCGCGGCGCGAGCACGTCGTTCAGGCG
>VFQT010002434.1_pt1 | contig 19150 bp, 13 predicted proteins | sample 3512381 | NCBI WGS metagenome assembly VFQT01 (sample SAMN10412376, study PRJNA504923) | tailings metagenome | isolation source: Relicate 2 Philex TSF3 active mining site | place: Philippines: Tuba, Benguet | collected 2017-08-29
AGAATCGCCTCGACCGAATCCTGACATGGTTCTCGTCACCCATCAGCAACGGCACGTCAGAAGGATTCAACAGCCGCATTCAGGCAATAAAGTCCGCGGCGCGCGGCTTTCGGATCTTTGGACACTATCGTATTCGAATTCTCTTCTACTGCGGAAAACTCAGCCTAAAACCATGAAAACTTTAGCCACAAAAATCCCAGAAGAACCCACTGGGAAGAGCAGTATCGGCTGGGGCGTGTCACTGCTGCCCAATTGCAGGCCGGAATGGCATCGGCACTGGCAGCAGTTCAGGCGGCGGAGTCCCTGGCCTGGCGCCGTAGTGAAATGCAGCGATCACAGTCAGGCGAAGTGTGAACGCACATCCTTCGCGTATGTCATGCCAGAACGGTGTGGCAGCCGCCGATAAACCGCGTACGGAAGCATCCGGAGACACTCGCATTCCAGCTCCGTTTGCCTTTTTCTTCCCAATCTGAGATCCTGACGGCGGGCATTTTTCGCAGGGTTCGGATCGTGTGATCCGTGGCGGCAGCTGGAACAGCAACGCGCGGAACGTGCGGGCCGCGTATCGGAACAGGAACGACCCGGGTCATGCTGACAACAACCTGGGTTTCCGCCCCCTGAATTCCGCCTTCTGACTGACAGCTCAGCGGAACGCTGAACAGAGAAATGTCCGGACTGCAGAGATCGGCTGCGGCAAAACAGAAAATGGCCCTTCGCGAGCAAGTCGCTCCGGCAAACGCTCGCGAAGGTGCCGCCCTGCTTCAACAAACTGCTCAGGCGTAACCCACGGGATTGGCCGTCATGACCACGCTGGACGATGTCACAGACTTTGGTTGCCCGCTGCTGCGGGAAGGCCCGCCCGCATGGGCCAGCGGATTCGGGCAGGATCAGTACGGCTATTTCACAGAGCTGGAATTGCCGCTGAATCATCGTCGGGAAAGTACCAGAAGTCAGCGTCTGCGTTGGATCCCGTGTGGCGAATTTTGGATGGGTTCTCCTGCGGATGAGCCGGGCCGAGATGAGGATGAGTTACTTCATCAGGTTCGTATCACACGAGGTTACTGGTTTTTTGACAGTGCCTGTCCGCAGTGGTTGTGGGAGAGCGTGATGGGTAGTAATCCGAGTCGATTTCGTGACGTTGACCGTCCAGTTGAGTGTGTGAGCTGGGAAGATTGTCAGGAGTTTTTGGGTCGATTGAATGAGTTGTTGGGTCGTGGTGCGAATTTTCGATTGCCGAGTGAGGCGGAGTGGGAGTATTCGTGTCGAGCGGGTACTGCGAGTGCATTGTACACGGGTGGTTTGACCCTGGCGGGTGAGCGTAACGGTCCGGAGCTGGATGGAATCGCGTGGTATGGTGGTAACAGCGGAGTGGGTTACGATCTTGAGGAGTCTCATGACGGGTCAGACTGGCGAGAGAAGCAGTATGAATTTTCGGGATGTGGCAGTCGTCGAGTGAAGATGAAGGGATGCAATTCGTGGGGATTGTATGACATGCTTGGTAATGTGTGGGAGTGGTGTGGCGACTGGTACGGCGACTATGATGTGGAACAATCTGACGATCCGTTTGGTGCGTCGTCGGGTTCGGGTCGTGTGTTCCGTGGCGGCAGCTGGTTCAGCGACGCGCGGGACGTGCGGGCCGCGTGTCGGGACGGGGACGACCCGGGTCATGCTGTCTACAACCTGGGTTTCCGCCCCCTGAGTGCAGCGAGCCGTCCGGCCGAGTGATCAGGTAAGGCCGAACAAGCGAGTTCGTTTGGCGCAGCGGGTGGGGAACGGAGTGACCCCCCGCCGCCGAACGAAACGAGCGCCGTGAGGCCGGCGGGTGTGGCCTCTGGGCTGTTCCCAAAACCGAGCCGGCGCATCCCGCCCCACCCCTCTCCGTAGCTCGGGCTTTCCAGCCCGAGCCCTGTCCGGCAGACACACGTGGCAGCTGATCGCTGCTGGCACCTTCTCACACACAAATGTTCTGTCCCTCACGCCTCCCAGGCTATCGCGACTTGCATTCGTGCCCACTCGCAGCCATTCGTCGTTCAAACCGCCCCCGCACCCACCTCCCCGACGCGGTCCGCCTTGGAAAACACAAACCCATCCCGGGCGGCATCGATGAGAATTGTTTCCCCCGGCAAAAAGTTGCCCGCCAGCAGCTCGTTCGCCAGTGCATTCTGGATCCGCTGCTGAATCACCCGCTTCAGCGGTCGTGCCCCATAGGCTGGATCATAACCCTCGCTGGCCAGCAGCAGCTTTGCCGCATCCGTGACCTCCAGATGATACCCGTTCTTCTCCAGCATCCCGTCCAGTCGCTTCAGCTGCAGGTCCACAATCTCCCGAATCTCCTCGCGTCCCAGCGGATGGAACACTATCACCTCGTCCACACGATTCAGAAACTCGGGCAGGAAGTGTTTCTGCAGAGCCTCCATCACGCGACGACGAATCTCCGATTCGTCCGCAGTACCCGACAACTGCTGAATGGCCTGACTGCCAATGTTGGACGTCATCACCACGATGGTGTTGGTGAAGTCGACAGTGCGACCCTGACTGTCCGTCAGCCGGCCGTCGTCCAGCAGCTGCAGCAGAATGTTGAAGACATCCCGGTGCGCCTTTTCCACTTCGTCCAGCAAAATCACGCAGTACGGATTCCGCCGCACAGCCTCCGTCAGGCGGCCACCTTCCTCGTATCCAACGTATCCCGGAGGAGCTCCGATCAGCCGCGCCACACTGTGCTTCTCCATGAACTCGCTCATATCGATCCGCACCATGTTGCGCTCATCATCAAACATGAAGTGCGCCAGAGCCTTGCAGAGTTCCGTCTTGCCCACTCCCGTGGGACCAAGGAACATGAACGAACCGATCGGTCGGTTCGGGTCCTGCAGCCCGGATCGTGATCGCCGCACGGCATTCGAAACGGCTTCCACCGCCTCATGCTGATTGATCATCCGCCGATGGATCTCCCGCTCCATGTTCAGCAGCTTCTCACGTTCGCCCTGCATCATGCGGGCAACCGGGATGCCCGTCCACAGACTCACCACGCGGGCAATGTCCTCATCCGTGACCTCCTCACGCAGCAGGCGATTGTCCGAGTCCTGTTTCATTTCGGCAGAGCGGGCTTCTGCGGCGGCCAGCTGCTGCTCAGCCTCCTTCAGCTCCTGCTCCGTCCGCTGTGCCTCAACAAAGTCCTCGTTGCGCAGCGTCTGCTGTGCCCTTGAAAAGGCCTGCTGAAATGCAGTACGCAGCTTTTCTATGCGTTCCTTCAGCGGTCTGATGCCTGACAGAGCAGACTTCTCGGCCTCCCAGCGCGCCTTGAGCTGACTTGTCGACTCCTCACGGTCCGCAATCTGCCGACGCAGGTCCTGCAGACGCTCCTTCGCATCCGCACTGGTTTCCTTTTCCAGAGCTGCCGCCTCAATCTGCATCCGCGTGAGCTGCCGAGTCGCCTCGTCAATCTCCACCGGCATCGAATCAATCTCCATCCGCAGCCGACTGCCCGCCTCATCAACCAGGTCAATCGCTTTGTCCGGCAGAAATCGATCGTTGATGTAGCGATCCGAAAGCGTCGCTGCCGCAATGATTGCGTCGTCCGTGATCCGCACTCCGTGATGACTTTCGTACCGGTCCTTCAGCCCGCGGAGGATCGAAATCGTGTCTTCCACGTTCGGCTCCTGCACCGTCACCGGCTGGAACCGCCGCTCCAGGGCCGGATCCTTTTCAATGTGCTTGCGATACTCATCCAGAGTCGTTGCGCCAACGCAGTGCAGCTCACCGCGGGCCAGAGCAGGCTTCAGCAGATTGGATGCGTCCATCGCACCCTCGGCATTCCCCGCGCCCACCACAGTGTGCAGCTCGTCAATGAACATAATGATCTGACCGTTCGATGACTGCACCTCCTTCAGCACCGCCTTCAGACGATCCTCGAATTCACCCCGATACTTCGCACCCGCCACCAGGGCGCCCATGTCCAGGGCGAAAACTCGCTTGTTCTTCAGGTTCTGTGGTACGTCGCCCAGCACAATCCGATGCGCCAGGCCCTCCACAATCGCCGTCTTCCCCACTCCCGGCTCGCCAATCAGCACCGGATTGTTCTTGCGGCGACGGGACAGCACCTGGATCACTCGGCGAATCTCCGTGTCCCGGCCAATCACCGGGTCCACCTTGCCCTGTCGAGCCAGTTCGACAAGATCCTTGCCGTACTTTTCCAGCGCCTGAAATTTCTCTTCCGGATTCTGATCCTGCACGGTCTGTCCTCCCCGAATGCCCTTCACCGCCTCCAGCAGATCACGCTCCTCAACACCACTCAGCGACAACAGCCGCTTCGCCTGATCTTCCACCTGCGACAATGCCAGCAGCAAATGCTCCGTCGACGTGTACTCGTCGCCCATCACGTCAGCCTGCTTCTTCGCCGCATTCAGCACCTTCATCGCCTCAGGACCGGCACCCACCGCCTCACCCGCAGAGCTCGACTGAGGCAAACGCCCCAGCTCGCCATCCACCAGCTGCTGCAGACGAACAACATTCACACCCAGCTTCTGCAGCAATGGACTCACCAGCCCGTCCTGCTCCTGCAGCAGGCTCTTCAGCAAATGCAGCGGACGCACAAATCGGTGCTGACGCTGCTCCACAAGCTCCTGCGCACGCTGTATCGCCTCGCCCGCCTTCACCGTCAGTTTTCGAGGATCAAAGGCCATCGCTGCACCCCTCCCGCTGGACATCGTATGCACACCACACCACGCCAACTTCACCCAAGCGAATACCGTTCCAATTCAAAAAAACAGAGTTTTTCAGACCCCGTAAATCATAAAGTGCCATATTGGCACCACGCTCCGGCGGGCAGGCAATTTTCGCGGGTGCCAATGTGGCATGCCTGGTGTCGTGGTCTCCGTCTGCTGCTCCGCTGCAGAATCCCGATATTCTGCACGTCCGTCCGCCGGACTTCCCGCCGACAACAACCCGCACATCCATCACCAGATTCCCCGTGTCGGCGTTCGTCCGCGCGGTATTTTTTCCGGGCTGTGCACATTTACCGCACAATCCCCCGGCTCTGCTGTCACACCCACTGGAACTCCTGTCTCATGGCCCCTGCAGGTCTCTTCCCCATCGGTCTTGTCGGCTGCGGCACGGTTGGTACCGGAGTTGTGCGGATTCTGCAGAGTTCCGCGGACCTGCTGGCGGCCCAGGCCGGTCAGTCGCTGACGCTGCGGCACGTGGTCGTTCGTGATCTCACCCGCGCACGTGACGTCGACCTGTCCGGCTGTGCTGTCTCGGACAGTCTCGAGGCCCTCATCGCCGACCCTTCGGTACAAGCCGTGGTGCATGTGGTTGGCGGGGTCGAAGGGCCGCGTCAGGACATTGTCCGCCTGCTGCAGTCCGGCAAGGACGTCATCACCGCCAACAAGGCCCTGCTGTGTGCCCACGGCGACGAACTGTTTGAACTGGCTCGCAGTCTGGGCCGCACGATTGGCTTCGAAGCCGCGGTCGCCGGTGGGATTCCAATCATTTCCACGGTCTGCACGGCACTGACGGCCAACCGCATTCTTGCCATCGAAGCCATCCTGAACGGAACCAGCAATTTCATCCTGACTCGGATGCTTGATCGACGCCAGATTTACGATGATGTGCTGCGGGAAGCACAGCAGCTGGGTTATGCCGAAGCAGACCCGGCCATGGACGTGGACGGGACCGATGCCGCGCAGAAACTGGCGATTCTGGCAAAGCTGGCTTTTGGTACTGCCATTCCGTTCGACCGTATCGCCAGACAGGGGATTCAAAACATCGATCTGCAGGATCTGCTGGCTGCCGCGGATCTGGGTTATCGCATCAAGCTGCTGGCGGTCGCTCGCCTGATGACCGAGCGGCTGGAAGTTTCAGTGCAGCCCACGCTTGTCCGAGCAGACCGTTCGATTGCCATGACTTCAGGAGCGCACAACTTCATAGCCATTGAAGGCGATGCCGTGGGAGTGCTGAAGCTGGCGGGCGCCGGCGCCGGGCGTATGCCCACGGCCTCCGCTGTCGTCGCCGACCTCGTCGACTGCGTCACGGGTCGCGCCGCCTGCACATTCCAGGCACTGCTGCGACTGCAGCAGCGCAATCCGCTGCCACTGCACCCATCCGCTGACATCGCCAGGCGACAGTACCTGAGATTCAATGTGGCTGACCGACCGCACGTGCTTGCCGACATCGCCCACGTTCTGGGACGACATGGCATCAGCATCAGCAGCGTCAGACAGGACGAAACCGAAGATTCCGTGGATGGCACCGGAGTCGCCCGGCTGGTGATCCTGACGCACCGCGCAGCTGAAGGACGCCTGCAGGCCGCCGACAACGAAATCGACTGCCTCGATTCTCTCCGCGGGCCCCGCATTCGTATGCCCATCGCCGACTGACGACCCCGAATTGCCGACGGTCAAAGACCGCCAGGTCAGGACAGATCGAGCAGAACAGGACTGGTGCCCGACGACAGCATTGCGAGGCAAGGCCTCAGGTACGCCCGGCGCTGAACCGTTGCTGCAGTTCTGTCGACATGCGGTGCAAGTCGTCGATACTGCACTCTGCAAACAACTGCTCGTTCCCGGCAGGCAGCTGCAGCAGTTGCTGCAGCAGAGTAATCCGGCCAATCAATACGCCACGTTCGATCCCAATATCGATACCCTCTGCCCGACCCTCTGCCCGACCGTCGGCTTTGCCTTGTTGCTGGGCATACAAAATACGAGCCTCCTCGTCACGCTGAGCTTTCAGACGCGCGTTGTACTCCACCAGGTGCTGCGGGGTTTGAGCAATCATTTCAAGAACCTCTGCCGCCTCTGAGAATTCCTTGTCAGGAAAAAGTCTGGCCACCTGGGCGGATGTCAGTTCTTCAGCGTGCCGCAGAAACCACGCCCAGCGCTCCACGGGAGTGGCAGTATACACCGTTTCCTCAGTCACCTGAAGATGATTCAATTGCAAAAGATGAATTTGCAGATCATCAGTCAGCGTCAGTGAATGCTCATGATCCCGCAGCCGAAAATCCAGATGCAAAGCCGGCGGTGTAACAAATAACTGACCCGCCAGCACACAGATGCAGATCGAAGGCCGCAGCTCAGTGTAGTTCTGACCTTCCTGCAATTGATCAACGAAGGTCCGCGAAACATAGTAAACCAGCCGTTGCGCCATCCCTGCCGGCAGCGCAATCTGCACCTCGATGTTCAGTCGCCGTGCCTGGTCGTCTACTGCCAAAATATCCAGAATACACAGCTTGTCATCCGCACCGCGCTTCAACTGAATCGGATTGACGAATTCGATTCGAGTAATGCGGTGCCTGCCCGCCAGCACCGCATTCAGAAAATGGATCGTAACGCCTGGATGGTGCTGATTGCCCAGCATCATCTTGAACGCGTAATCGACAAGAGGAATGATGCCAATCGGCACGGGAGCCTCCTCGCGGGGTGCGATTTATCATAAGGTTAATGCATGCAACAGCATATCACCCATGGGTATACATCACAATTCGCCCGAAGCAAGCACGAATGTGCCGGAAATATCACGACACTCCACCGTGGCAGAGAACACAATCCTGAGCCTGCAGCGTCAGGCAGGCAGCCTTGCCACACTGCGGCCTCAGGCCGGGACCGGCAGAGTATCCATCAGCGCCTGCACAATCTGACCACACCGCTGCCGCTGGCCCTCCGCCAGCGCCCCGCGACTGACCAGGCGATGCGCCAGAACCGGCACCGCAGCCCGCTTGATGTCATCCGGAATGACAAACTCCCGGCCGTCCATGAACGCCAGTGCCTGAGCAGCACGGTACCAGGTAAGGACACCGCGAGTGGACACGCCGAGCGACAGCTCGGGGTGATTGCGAGTTCTTTCGGCGAGGTCCAGCATGTAGCCGGCCAGCGAATCATCCACTCGCACCTGCTGCACCTGTCGCTGCAGTGCCAGAATTTCAGGAGCGGAAGCCACCGGCTGCAGTGATTCCACCGGTTGGCCGGTTCGATGCCGCTGCAGAATCTCAAGTTCCGCCTGTCGCTCCGGGTATCCCACACTCAGGCACATCATGAAACGGTCGAGCTGATTTTCGGGCAGTGGGTACGTGCCTTCAAACTCACGCGGATTCTGGGTGGCAATCACCAGGAACGGCTGGGGCAGTGGATGTGTCACGCCCTCCACAGACACCTGTCGCTCACTCATCGCCTCAAGCAGCGCACTTTGATTTCGAGGCGTGGTGCGGTTGATCTCATCAGCCAGCAGGACGTTGGTAAAAATCGGCCCCGGACGAAATTCGAAATCACCGGTCGCCGGACGATACACTGCAGCGCCCAGCAGGTCACTGGGCAGCAGGTCCGGAGTAAACTGCATGCGGACGAACTGACAGCCCAGAGTCTTTGCGAGAGCCCTGGCGAGAGATGTTTTTCCCAGGCCCGGAGCGTCCTCAAGCAGGACATGGCCACCACCCAGCAGTGCGGCAGTACACAGCCGCACGACCTCGGTTTTGCCCAGCACCGCAGACTCAACATTCGCCAGAATTCGCTGCACCAGTTGTTGACCCACCGCCCGCTCCGCTGCAGAACCCACCAGGCCGCAATCGCAGTCGTTGACCGAACCACACTGCTGCATTCTAGCCGCGGCGCCCCGGGGAACATCCCTGCATGCTGCAAACCGGGCAGAAAATCAGAGAAACCCGGAGGAGGTTTGCACAGCCGTTACAAATCGACGCTCAGGAACTACTGGGGAATGGCCTCACCAATACCGTACTTCTCTGCAGCCGCCTCATAACTTTGCATCGCCGTCGGCAGCAGCTCACGCAGCGCCGTCGCACGACGGGCGTCGGAGGGGTGCGTCGACAGGAATTCCATCGGAGCGTCTCCCTGCTTGAGCGACGAAAATCGCTCCCAGAACCCCGGAGCCACCGAGGGGTCATACCCGGCCTTCGCCATCAGCAGCAATCCAATGTGGTCCGCCTCCAGCTCATGCTTGCGACTGTAGGGCAGTATGACTCCATACTGCGACGCTGCACCGTAAGCCGTCAGAACAATCTGCTTCTTCTGCTCCTCCTGCTTCTGCAGCACCATGCCCACGGCGGTCTTGCCCAGATTCTGCGCCGTTTGATACGTCATGCGTTCGCCACCGTGTCGGGCAATCGCGTGCGCCACCTCGTGCGACATCACCACGGCCAGCCCCGCCTCATCCTGACACACCGGCAGCAAACCCGTGTAGACGGCCACCTTGCCGCCAGGCAGGCAGAAGGCGTTCTGAGTCTTCGATTCGATCACGTTGAATTCCCAGTTGAAATCCGGGCGGTCAGCCACCGCGGCAATCCGCTGCCCAACCCGCTTCACCAGCTCCTGATACTTTTCGTTCTTCGTGACCGGCTCAGACTTCAGTACGTCCTGATAAGCCGTCAGCCCCATCTCGTTCTCGCTGGTCTCCGATGTCACCAGCAGCCTGCGACGCTCCGTGACCGGTACCGTCTGACACCCTGTCACAAGAAACATCAGCGCTGTGAGCAGACTGCCCAGCGCCAGTGTGGCAGCGACCATTGACCTCAGCACAAGCACCTTCGATGCAGACGACATCCTGAGCCCCGTCCAAAAAACCAAACCCGCAGTCAGATCACCGGCAGGACTGAAAACTGTACGCCCTCGTCCGATACTGCCTCAAGGCGGGATTCGATCACAGTCCGGCATCACCCACGTTTCAGGGTTCTTTGCGAACCGAACTGCTGCCGGTTATGCCGCAGGAAGCACGCGTGCCCCGGCTGTCCGGCAGCTTTCGCCGGTGTTCAGCCGGCTCGCCGACGCCGCTTCGGCCCCGCTGACAGCCGATACTCAATCGAATTCCCGCGCTTGCCGCACACTTCGAGCTGACCCATGCGGCGAAAACACCAGGCGGCCTTCTGAGCCAGCCAGCGGGGCATGCCGCACGCTGCCGCGAGCTCGGCCGTCGTAAATGACTCAGGCAGATCCGGTTCCAGTGCCTGCCACAGATCGGCAGCCGTCTTCAGACTGATCTTCCGCTGCACCGATACCAGCAACCGATCGTGGACACTGTATTTGCGTTTCCAGCTGCTGCGCTCCGTTGGTGGCAGTCGCAGCTCCTGCTGCTCCGTCAGGACCACATCCAGCCGCAGTCGCGGATGCGGAAACACCGAGAAATGCACCAGTTCCTGAAAGACATGGGCCAGAGTCTGACGGAGCGGGCTGTAACGGGAACGCAGCGGAGTCAGATCGGCGGGGTTCAGAGTCACCACCTGGCGACGAGCCACCAAAGGCTTCACCACAATCACCTGATGGTTGGCCACCAGTACCCGAATCTTGTCGCGAATCGCAGAAAGCGACGCACACTGCACCTCAATCAGACGGCCACGACCGTCAATGGCGTCAATGCGATAGCCAGCCAAAGTCTGCTCGTGACGCGCTTCGTCCGGAACATACTGCTGCTTCAGTTGCTGATGAAGCGACGTCGCCAAAGCCCCAGACCTCCCTGTCCGGACAGTGCTGCGGTGTCTATCGAGCATCCTTGAGGCAGCTGACGCCCATGTAAATCACGAGGGCAGCCGCCAGAATGAACATGATGTCAAATACAGTCTGACTGCCAAACGGCACCCCGGTCGCAAAATCCGCCACCGCCAGCAGCGCCATCAGTGCAGCCAGACCCATCGACGCGACCACAAGTCCCCGGGAACTACCCGCCATTGCTGATTCTCCGCAGGCACAACGGCCACTGCGTTAACACCGGAACACACATCCGACTGCACCAGACACCTGTCCGGATATCGGCTGCAATCTGATCTGTAACACCCCAGATCAACAGAAAACACACTACTTTACAACAGAAATACACCCGGTTTCGACACCGAATCCCGCAAATTTCTGCGGTGACACCCACTTTGTCCAACCCCGGACCCCGCCACGACCCGCCAAAACCTCGGTTTTCAAAGCCTTTTTCACTGGAAAACTGGCAATTTCCACGAAATCCGATTTTGGTTATTCTCCGGACGCATGAATACCCCGCCCGATTCCGCCATCCGATCCTGCAGAACCGCGGTCGATCTCGCCGTGGCGTTCGTGGTTGCCGTCATTCTGCTCCGCACCTTCGTCCTCGAAGGTTACCTCATCTCCACCGGCTCCATGGCCCCCGGTCTGTACGGTTTTCATCGCCGCGTCCACTGCCCGTCCTGCCGCTTCGTGTTCGCCTTCGGAGTCGCCTTCGACGAATCCACTCCCGGCAGCCTCGGCACAATCCAGGAACCCACCGGACCACGCCGACTGGCCACCTGCCCCAACTGCGGACAATCCGGTATCGATGTCTCAAACCTGCCCAATAACCACGGCGATCAGCTGCTGGTCCATAAACACATCTTCGATATCCGCTCTCCAAAACGCTGGGAAACAGTCGTCTTTCGCAACCCCGCCAGCCCCGGGGAAGCATTCGTCAAACGCGTCGTCGGGCTGCCCGGCGAAACCATCCGCATCAAAGCCGGTGATGTGCATATCAATGGGCAGATCGCCCGCAAATCACTCGCCGCTCAGCTCGACCTCCGCATCCCCGTCTGCAGTCTGCAGCTGCCCGACTCCGAACACCCGGAATGGCAGCTGCCCTGGGACCTCGATCAGCACTGGAAACTGCAGCAGAATACGCTGCAGTACTCAGCACCCCCAGCAGACACGCACTCCCCCGCCGCCAGCCTGCCTGCAGAACCCGCCTGGATCCGCTTCCACTACTGGAAACCATCCGGAGGCCGACATCTTGCCGAAACACCCCTGACTCACGCGGCCGCAGAGCCCGACTGGAGCGATTTTCTGAACCGCTTTCGCGATGTTCCCATCGCCTGGTCCGCTCAGCTGCACTACGACGCCGAACGTGAAGTGCTGCAGTGTACAGGAGTCATGCCGGCCGAGCTGCAGCGGGACCTCGTGCGAAATGCCACCAGCAGCGAATTCCGAAACGCCGTCTTCCGCCTGGCCGCTCTCTCACACCTTGCACCAGTCACCGATCGCTACGGCTACAACTCACTGGTCGCCTCACCCGAATTCGTCGTCAGTGACCTCATGCTCGACACCACAATCCAATGGCAGCAGCCACCCGCCCGCATCCACGTCCGCATCCCCGTAGGAAATCAAATCTTCGGACTGACTCTCGATACCACCAGTCACTCCGCCACGCTCCTGTCACTCGATCAGCAGACAGTACTGCAGCAGGGTTCCTATGCGGCGGGCGACGGACAGTCCGTGCACCTCATTGCCTCCGGCTTCGATCAGCAGATTGCCGTCAGCATCAACGGTCAGATGCCCTTCCCGGAACTTGCCGTGGAGCATGCTCAGCCTCCCGACGAACCCGTGGAAGCTTCCGCTGCACCCGTCGGTGATCACCGCCCGGACCCCGCTCGCGCCGCCGGGATCAGCCTGCTGATCGAACGCCAGAAACGCTGGGCACTCGGAATTTCCGGCGGCTCCGCAAACGTCACCCGCCTCAGGATGTATCGGGATGTCTTCTACACACCCGGACGTCGCCGCAACGCCGTCAAAAGTGATTACGTCATTCCCGAAAACTGTTATTTTGTACAGGGAGACAACAGTCCGGTATCATCGGACAGTCGCAACTGGGAAAAACCGGTGGTTCCGCATGCGTTTTTGGTTGGCAAACCGTTTCTGGTGCATTTACCGTCAAAACCCGCGATTCTGCAGTTCGCCGGACGGGAATGGCGAATCCGGATACCTGACTGGGAACGAATCCGGTACATTCATTGACTGAACGCGTCACAAACGCAGACCCCCGCATGAACACGAATTTCCTATGACCGCCAGTCCCACCAGCACGACCAGCGATGCAGCCGGCAAGGCCGCCCCGAAGATGACTCGCGAAGAAAGTATTCGCGACACGATCGAGGCTGTGGCGATCGCGTTCATTCTGGCCTTCATCTTCAAGACCTTTGAAGCTGAGGCCTTTGTGATTCCCACTGGTTCCATGGCACCGACGCTGTACGGACGCCACAAGGAAGTGCACTGCGACTGCTGCGGGCTGGACTACACGATTGGCGCCAGTCAGGAGGTGGATCAGGAAAGCGGTCAGCTGCTGCAGCGGATCGCCACGTCGCACTGTCCGAACTGTCGTTACCGCAACAACGTGCTGACGGCCCCGGTCTTCAACGGTGACCGCATCGTGGTCAACAAGCAGGTGTCGGATTACCAGCGATTTGATGTTGTGGTGTTCAAGAACCCGGAAGAGCCGCACATCAACTACATCAAGCGTCTGGTGGGTATGCCTGGTGAGACTGTGCAGATTCGTCAGGGCGATATTTATGCTCGCAGCGCTCCTGACCAGCCCTGGGTGATTCAGCGAAAGCCGAACCTGAAAAAGCAGCAGGAAGTTCAGCAGATTGTGTACGACGACAGTCTGCCACCGACGAAGCTGCTGCAGGCGGGTGCGGAAGAGCGCTGGGTGCCTTCGATTCCCAACGCTGCCGCGACGGACATCGCCGGCTGGCCGGCTGCTGAGAATGCGTGGCAGGCTGCTGACACCGGTCGCTCGTACAAAGTGTCTGCTCCGGCCGGTGCTTTGCAGTGGCTGCGTTACCGTCATCTGATTCCATCGTGGGAGCACTGGAAGGCGGTGGACGAAAACGCTCAGATTGAATCACCGCTGCAGCCGCAGCTGGTGACAGATTTCTGTGGCTTCAATCCGGAAACGCCCAACTACCCGGATCAGGAAATGTTCTGGACCAATGATCTGACGCTCGAATGTTCCCTGCAGCTTGATCAGGTGCAGGCCGGAGCTCTGCTGCAGCTGGAGCTGGAAGAGGGCGTGCGGACGGTGCAGTGTCGCCTGCAGCCTGAAACCGGCAGCATTCAGCTGGTTGCACTTACGCATCAGGCTGCCGGTGCACCTGTGGAAACCATCGTTGCGACGGGCACCTGCTCCGTTTCCGGCACTGGTTCCTGGCAGCTGGCGTTTGCCAGCGTCGACGACCGCCTGACGCTGTCCGTTGACGGCACTGCTGTTGAACTGCAGCAGCGGGCCGAACTGGTGACTGAGGGCCTGAATCTGCCGACCATCCGCGATCTGGCTCCGGCCGGCATTGCCGCCAGTGGGCTCACAGGCGCCGTTTCAAATCTCAGAATCAGTCGCGACCTGTACTACCGTGGTGACACTGTGGTGACGGAACCGGACAACGGGATGACTCCGGATCCCATGGATCGATCAGCGTATGGTGATTTTGCGGCGATCACGGTGGGGGAAGTCGGGAATCCGGGCTATGACTGGCGCGGGCTGCTCAGAACGCCTGCGGTCTATGGTTCGCGTTATGCCGCGGCTCGCGAGGAACTGCAGTCACGTTATGGCAGTCGGTTGAATTTCACGCTGGCCGAGGATGAGTATCTGATGCTTGGTGACAATTCGCCGGCCAGCAAGGACAGTCGACTGTTTGATTATTTCAGCCGGCCGTTGCGAGCTGTCACCAGCAAACGTTTTGCGGTTCGTCGCCAGGACCTGATTGGCGAAGCCATGTTTATTTTCTGGCCGCATGGGGTGCCCTTCCTGAACGATGGTCGCGGATATTCCGTACTGTCGCACAGGAGTGGCGATCGCAGCCTGAATGCCGATGAATATCCGTTGTACAGTTTTCCGTTTTATCCGAACTTTTCCCGGATGAAGCTGATTCGCTGAAGCCCGTCGAGAAGGGATGCTCGCATGGCAATTCTGCAGTGTGAAGGTCTGGTCAAGGACTATCCCGGCAAGCGAGCCGTGGATGGCGTCAGTTTTTACGTCAACGAGGGCGAAGTGGTGGGCCTGCTGGGCCCCAATGGCGCCGGTAAAAGCACCAGTTTTCGGATGGCCTGTGGTCTGATTGCGCCGACGCAGGGGCGGGTTCTGCTGCGTGGCGTCGACGTCACGAGCTGGCCGATGTACCTGCGGGCGCGTCACGGACTGGGCTACCTGCCCCAGGATACCTCGATCTTCTCACACCTGTCCGTTGAGCAGAACATTCTGGCGATTCTGGAGTTCCGGGATACAACGCGGGCCGCTGCCGAAGCTCGTTGCCGGGAGCTGCTGGAAGAGTTTGGGCTGTGGGCCAGGCGTGCACAGCGTTCCGGGTCGCTCTCAGGTGGTGAACGGCGACGACTGGAAATTGCCCGGGCACTGGCCAGTGACCCCGCCATCATCCTGCTGGACGAACCGTTTACCGGGATTGACCCGGTCACAATTCACGAGATTCAGGACGTGATTCGTCGGCTGCGGGACAGTGGAATTTCCATCCTGCTGACGGACCATCGGGAACGCGAAACCCTGACGATCACCGATCGTTCATACATCATCTGTGATGGGCAGGTACTGGTGTCCGGAAGTGCTGAAAAGGTACTGGCGGATCCCGGAGCCATTGCTCGATATTTCGGCAAGCGTTTCGACGCCAACTCAATCATCGACGGTCGCGATTCTTTCCGCAAAAGTGCCTGACTGTCATGGTCCGGACGGGTAGAATGCTGGCAGATTCCCGGCTGTATCTCAGCAACTCTTCCGGAAAGACGGCTTCGTGCAGTCCGCTCAGCCAAATGCCACTCGTTCGCAGGCACAGCCACCCATTGCTGCTGCCGTTGCCACGGCTTTGTGTGCGGCTGCCACTGCGGCGGCGGGTGCCTTCCATTTCAGCGGTCTGCCGGCCGCGGCTGCTGCTGCGTCTGCCGCCGCCTGTCTTGCCGGGGGCATCATCCCGCTCAAAAATTCCTTCACTTCTCTCCGCGCAGGATCTCTGAATGTTGACCTGCTGATGCTGCTGGCGGCCGGCGGCGCGGCACTGATCGGAGAATGGCTCGAAGGATCCATCCTGCTGTTCCTGTTCTCTCTCAGCGGTACACTCGAAGCCTTCGCCACCTGGCGCACCGCTCGCTCAATCGAATCCCTGATTGCTCTGCGACCCGCTGAAGCCGCCCTGCTCCGCGATGGCGGCGAAGTTATCGTGCCGGTCGATTCACTGCTGCCTGGCTGTCTGCTGCGAGTTCGCCCGGGCGAACGCTTCCCCGTCGACGGCCAGGTCAGCGAAGGCACATCGTGGGCTGATGAATCCACTCTCACCGGCGAAAGCGAACAGATCTCAAAAACTGTCGGTGATGCGGTGTTCGCCGGCACGCTGAATGGCCAGGGCAGCGTCGTCGTCAGAATGACTCGCGCCGTCCAGGACACCACGCTCGAACGTATCGTGCACATGGTGCAGGAAGCACAGTCCAGAAAGACACCGTCGCAGCGATTCGTCGAATCGTGGCAGCAGCCCTACGTGATCGGTGTACTCACCTGCTCAATGCTGGTCTTTCTCGGCTCATGGCTGCTGCAGGCCGATTCCTGGCAGCACGCCTTTTATCATGCCATGGTCCTGCTGGTCGCAGGATCGCCCTGTGCCGTGGTTGTCGGTGCTCCGGCCGTCCTGTTGTCCGCCATCGCCCGCGCCGGTCGGCAGGGCATTCTGTTCAAAGGCGGGGTCTTCCTTGAGCAGCTGGGTCAGGTTGATGTCATGGCCTTTGACAAAACCGGCACGGTCACGCAGGGAAAACCGGCGGTCGCCGAATTCTGGACGCCTCCCGCTGCCGATGCCAACAGACTGCTGCGACTGGCCGCTGCTGTGGAAGACCACAGCGAACACCCGCTGAAAGTCCCTATCCTGGCAGAGCTCGCCAGCAGGCAGCTCACAGCACCCCCCGGACCGCTGGTGGAATTCCACAGCCACACGGGCCTCGGCGTCCATGCGCAGGTCGAAGGCACATGGGTCGGCGTGGGCCGGGAAGGGCTGTTCGAAAGCCACGACCTGCAGCTTCCCGCAGATCTGATCAGCAATGCCAGCCGCATGCGCGAACAGGGGCAGACCGCTCTGCTTGTCTATACGGCTGTTCCGGGACTGTACGGGGTCGTCGGAGTCGCCGATCAGCTCCGCCCCGAAGCGCCGGCGGCCATGCAGGCTCTGCACTCGCTGGGGGTGCGGCGACGAGTGATTCTGACGGGGGATCATGAGCGAGTGGCCCGGGCCGTCGCCGCCCGCCTCGGCGCCGACGATGTCAAAGCAGGACTGCTGCCCGATCAGAAAGTCGTCCAGCTGGGACTGCTGGCCGCCGGAGGCAACACGGTCGCCATGATCGGAGATGGCGTCAATGATGCTCCCGCTCTGGCCGCTGCCGACATCGGGATCGCAATGGGAGGAGCCGGTACGGATGTCGCACTCGAAGTGGCCGATGTCGTCCTGATGCGTGATGACCTCAAATCACTGCCACTGGCTGTCTGGATCAGTCGACAGGCCCGGCGACGAGTGCGACAGAACATGATCTTCGCCTTCGCCATGATCGCAGCGCTGGTCATCGCCACGTTTTTCCAGTTGCCACTGTGGCTGGGAGTTCTGGGGCATGAAGGCAGCACCGTGCTGGTGGTACTGAACGGACTGCGCATCCTGTGGGAACCGCTGCCGGACTTCAGTGCCGGAAATGCCGCATCCCGGTAAACATCATCGCTATGCCGTGCTGGTCACACGCGGCAATCACTTCCGCGTCATTCTTCGACCCACCCGGCTGAATGGCTGCCCTGATTCCCGCTTTTGCTGCGGCATCAATGCCGTCGCGGAATGGGAAAAAGGCATCCGAAGCCACCACCCCGCCCTGACTGCGTTCGCCCGCCTTGAAGGCCGCGATCATCGACGAATCCAGGCGACTCATCTGGCCCGCACCGGCACCCAGCAGCATCCCGTCCTTCGCAAACACAATCGCGTTCGACTTCACATGCCGACAGACTGCCCAGGCAAACTTCAGATCGGCAAGCTCGGCCTGGGAAGGAGCCCGCTTTGTGACAACCTGCCAGCCCGCATCACTCTGCAGCAGGTCGTCCCGATCCTGCACCAGCAGGCCACCGCTGACGCGACGGTAATCCGGAGCACCGCGGTCAGCGTCCGTGAATTCCACCTGCATCAGACGCACATTGGCCTTCCACTTCGGTTTTGTGGTGAGTATTTCCAGGGCGTCGGCGTCGTAGCCCGGAGCAATCACGGCTTCGATGAAGCGACCCGGAGCACACATGGCTTCAGCCGTAGCCGCATCAACCACCCGATTCAGGCCGATAATCGAACCGAAGGCACTGACCGGATCACCCTCGTAAGCCTTGTGAAAGGCGTCGGCCAGCGTTTCGGCAATGGCCAGACCACAGGGATTGTTGTGCTTGATCACACTGGCAGCAGGCTGGCGGAAGTCCAGCACGGCAGCGCGCGCCGCATCCAGATCCAGCAGATTGTTGTAGGACAGTTCCTTGCCGTTGAGCTGACGAGCTGTTGCGAGTGTTCCAGGGGTCGGGTGATCCTCGACGTAAAAGGCGGCGCGCTGATGAGGATTCTCGCCGTAACGCAGAGTCTGCTGCAGACGGAATGACAGCGTGAGACGCGGACCAAAACTGCTTTCGGAATTGTCTGAAACCACTTTTGCCAGATAGTCACTGATGGCACGGTCATAGGTGGCCGTCATTTCGAATGCCGCTGCCGCCAGTCGTCGGCGATACGCCTCATCCAGCGCACCGGAACGCAGCTGCTGCAGCACTTCGGCATACTGCTGCGGCTGAGTCACAATGGCGACGTGAGCATGATTCTTGGCCGCTGAACGAACCATCGATGGTCCGCCGATGTCGATGTTCTCCACAGCCTCGTCAAACGTGACATCCGGCCTGGCCACGGTCTGCTGAAAGGGGTACAGATTCACGACCACCAGCTGGAACGGAATAATGCCGTGCTGCTCAATCGCGGTCGCGTCGCCGGGCAAAGTCGGGCGACCCAGTATGGCACCGTGGACTTTGGGATGCAGCGTTTTGACGCGACCGTCCATGATCTCGGGAAAACCCGTGTAACTGGTCACGTCAATCACCGGGATACCGGCCTGCTGGAGAAACCTGCGAGTTCCCCCGGTGGACAGGATCTCAAACCCCAGCTCGGTCAGACCTTTGACAAAGTCTTCCAGACCGGTTTTATCGCTGACACTGACCAGGGCCCGCCGGGATACTGTGCTCATGAATGACTTCGATTGGCAGAAGGGAGAAGTGATGTGTTGAACACAAAAACTTACCGCCGCAACGGTCGCAATTCAACACGGCCCGCTGCGCATCTGCAGCATTCCCGCGGCTGCTGGTCATGATCAGGACCAGGTGCCATGCACAGCCGCAAAACCGAACGGCC
>VFQT010002435.1_pt1 | contig 19150 bp, 19 predicted proteins | sample 3512381 | NCBI WGS metagenome assembly VFQT01 (sample SAMN10412376, study PRJNA504923) | tailings metagenome | isolation source: Relicate 2 Philex TSF3 active mining site | place: Philippines: Tuba, Benguet | collected 2017-08-29
CGAATGGTGATTCGGTCGTGTTGCGGGTTTCGATCATGGTGCGCAATGGGGGCAGTGCTTCCGAAGAAGCGGCATTGCTCGACCATGCTGAGCAGGCGCGGATTATGTACCATGTCAACGGCAAACAGTTTTTCCTGACAGTCAGCCACATTCAATCAACAACAGGTCACAACAGACCTTGACCTCGTGTATCATAAGGGGGACGACATGAAAACATTCATTCGAATTGTAGCAGTGTTGCTGTTGCTAGTGATTGCACATGCAATGCCCGCCCAACCCTGGATGGAGAAGGTGCAGTCTGAGAATCCAACCTTTCAAGAGATTCGTGGCGCATTCAACAATTACTGGAACGGGAAGCGCATTGTCAAGGGGCAAGGCTATAAGCAATTCAAGCGTTGGGAATGGTTCTGGGAGTCAAGAGTTCTTCCAAACGGTCATTTCCCGCGTCCATCTGCGACATGGGATGCGTACATCGAATATCGTTCGACGCACAGTGATCCAGTCAGCAAGCGAGCTGAGACGATCATGTCATCAGCAAACTGGGCAAGCAAGGGGCCTTCGACGAGTCCTGGTAAAAAGGAGGGACTTGGCCGCATCAACTGTATGGCCTTTCACCCAACGGAGGCAAACACGTTTTGGATTGGCGCACCTGCAGGTGGATTGTGGAAGACGACCGACGGAGGTGCGACGTGGAGCACTCGCACCGATACACTGCCAGTATTGGGCGTTAGTGATATAGCTATTGATCCAACGAACCCCGACATCATGTACATCGCAACGGGTGATGGAGACATGGGCAGTCTGAGTGCCATGATTGCGGGAGCACTTGATGACACCAAGAGTGTCGGTGTGCTTAAGTCAACAGACGGAGGAGCAACCTGGAATGTAACTGGGTTACGTTGGAATGTAACATCAGCTAAGCTGATGCGCCGACTCCTCATCGATCCTACCAACCCTGAGGTGTTGCTTGCAGCTGCTAGTGACGGACTGTGGCGCACAACAGACGGCGGCGCTACGTGGGCGAACATGCAATCGGGGTGGTTCATGGACTTGGAGTTCAAGCCGGGAGACGCCTCTGTTGTGTACGCTTCAAAGTTTGGCGAGTCAGAGATCTATCGCTCGACAGATAATGGTGCTACATGGGCTTCCGTTGCAACATTGCCAGGTGTGATGAGAGTTGATCTGGCCGTTTCCGCTGCTTCGCCTGATCTCGTTGACGCGCTTTGCGTCGATTTTTCAATGGGGTTTGGTGGCTTGTGGACCTCGAAGAACAGCGGGGCTTCATTCTCACAAAGTCTTGCTGGTACGGAAACCAACAACATGCTGAACATCAGGGGCGATGCATCCGGAGTTGGTGGTCAAGGGCATTATGATCTTGCTCACGTGATCAATCCAGAGAATGAGAGAGAAGTCTGGATTGGTGGCGTCAACGTCTGGAGTTCACAGAACGGCGGATCTGATTGGAGACTCACGAGCGTTTGGGCAGATAGCGCAACTGCACTCTCGGCTGCTGGAGTCGGCCATCCTGACACAATTCCCGTTGTTCATGCCGACTGCCACTGGCTTGCATTCCATCCACTGCAGCGCGGAACGTTGTTCGCGTGTAATGACGGTGGAATCTACAAGACAACGGATGCTGGTGCCACCTGGACTGACCTCAGTAATGGACTCGAGATTAGTCAGCTCTATCGGATTGGAGTCGCCCAGACTGTTGCAGATAATGTTGTATGCGGGCTTCAAGACAATGGCTCCAAGTTGCTTCAAGCGAATGTGTGGGATCAGGTCTCTGGTGGTGATGGAATGGACTGTGCAATCGACTACTCGGATGCCGGTGTCCTGTATGCGTCGTCACAGAATGGGACGATCTATCGGTTTATTGTGTTGGACGGTGACACTTCCGGAGCGGTCATTTCGAACAACATACCTGCCGGGCAAGGGGCTGACAAGTCACCGAATGGAGAATGGGTCACACCATTCGTGATCCATCCAACTTCACCCCAAACACTGTTTGCTGGCTACGATAGGTTGTACAAGACAACCGATCGCGGAGATTCTTGGACACCAATATCTCCAGTCTTGTCCAGCGACTTACTTCGCTTCATCGCAGTAGCCCCCTCGAGCCCGTCGACAATCTATGTCGCAACGCACGATACGATTGCTCGCACAACAGATGGAGGAGAGACGTGGTCGTATGTATCGGAATGGGATCCAGAGGCGAATCGGTCGGTCTCGTATATCGCGGTCGACCCTACAAATCCGCAGCGCCTATTTCTGACGCTTTCTGGTTACGTGGCAGGTAAGAAAGTTTTTATGTCCCCCGATGGAGGAGCTACATGGGCCAATTACTCTGGAACGTTGCCAAATGTTCCGGCTAATTGTATCGTGCATCAAAAGGGAAGTAACGAAGGTCTGTACGTGGGAACGGATGTAGGTGTGTTTTATACCGATAACACCATGACTGATTGGGTTCCGTATCAAACTGGGCTCCCAGTTGTCGTTGTCACGGAGTTGGAAATCTCGTACGACAACAACAAGCTCTGGGCTGCAACATTCGGTCGTGGCCTGTGGAGCACCGATCTTTATTCGTCTTCTGTGAGTGTTGATTCGGAGCGGATAAGTGCAGCGGTGAACGTCTTCCCGAATCCCAATACGGGTTTGTTCACAGTTGACGTACCAGAGAACATTCGGTACGATATCACGGTCTTCAATCTCCTTGGTGAACCTGTGTACACGTCGCTCAATGTTGACACACCACGCGCAACAATTGACTTGCGATCTGAGACGTCGGGAATGTATCTCGTCCAACTCTCAATTGGAGACATGAAAGTGTCGAGGAAAGTAGTGATAACTGAGTAACCGCAGGTCTAACCCTATATTCGCTGTCAATCTTGTTCCACCCCGACTTACTGCACATGCGCCATCTTGCCTCTCTTCTCGCCATCGTCGCGCTCAGCGTGACCCTTCAATCATGCTCGCCATGGACGGTGAAGACGGACATGGACCCCGATATCAAGTTCGGTGAGCTCAAGACGTACACAATTGCGCGCAACACACGCATTCCGAACGACGTTCTTGCGCAGGAAGAAATCACGCGCAAGCGCGTGATCATCGCCATCGAGAACGAGCTGCAGGAAAAGGGCTACACACCTGCTCCAGATTCCACGACGGCTGATATGACTGTGCTGACGTATGCCGGTGTGAAGGAGCGCGTGAACTACAGCACGATCGGTATGTCGTATGGCGGATACTGGCGCTGGGGTGGACCAGGCATGTACGGTACGCAGGTTGTTGAGAACCGCTACATCGAGGGTACACTGCACATCGACGTGTTCGCGAACAAGCAGAAGCTTCTCGCATGGCAGGGGCAGGCAACAGGTGCCTTTACAAATCAAGATGCCGATACACCGGAAGAACGTCAGGCTGTCGCAAACGACATTGTCGATGCGATCATGAGCCGATTCCCGTTTGCCCAGAAGTAACTAGAAGTAATTCGATTCGTCCCGCCATCGCACGATCTTCCAGACGTCGTTGATGGTGGGACGTTCTATTCTGAGGTTGACCCGACCTTGGGCGCGTATTACGTCGCTCGGATTGAACGTTATCGTCAGATTGAACCCACGCGAGATTGTCTGTGCGAGGCTGTCGCCTTCGGTAATCACGACGTCGTTCCAGACCAGATCCAGCTGCTGCGCAGCGTTGAAGAGTCCGTGCGTGGCGAGCATGTCTTCGTCACGACCCCACGTGACGTCGATGCCTTTGTCGTAGTTCCGGTATACAAACGAAAACGTACGGTCGAGGAGTCGACCGTACGTTAGGGTGTCTTTAAAAACGTAGGCGTAGCGAAAGTTCTGGAAGAGTCCAGCCACGGTCCGCTGATCGCCAAGCACCTCGGCAGCCTGAGAATCGTCGGCAAGCGATGGTGCAAATGGATTGTCGCAAGAGGTGGCCGCAAGCGTAATACCACCACAGACGAGTGCTGTGGTGCAGATGCGAAGAGCGATGGTTGCTACGCGGCGCACCGGTGTGCTTACCAGAAGCGCAGACCGAAGAACATTGCAATGCTTGTGAAGAACGCAATGCCGCCAGCCCAACCCATCACAGCGGCTGTGTGAGGTCCACGGGCGCTTGTGCCACCGGCTCCGAAGAGCATGCCGAGTGCACCAGTGATGATACCAGCGACTACTGGATGCCAGTGCATTGCATGTTGGACCCCTACAGCGGTTGCAACGAGAAGAACGCCGAGAATAATGCCCAACAGTCGGGTCGCAACGGTGTCTTCTACGTGGTCGTGTCCATGCTCATGCGCGTGGTCGTGTGCTGCGTCGTGTGACATTGAATGTACTCCTTCGGAATCGAGATGTCGTTGAACTCAAAAACCAGTCGAAAGATACGCACGAGATCAATTACTTAGCTGTGCCTTGAGGATTGACCACGTGGATTCCAGCGTGTCGCCAGTGCGCCGAGCATCGCTCCATCGGCCGATGCTCCAGAGGCCACTCGCCTCGGGTCGAATGCTCAATACCATCGTCCCCGTCAGCACATTCGGTACCCCAGCAAGGTCGAGTTTCGTTGATAACCGGTAATCACCCACCCACACCAAGGAATCGGGTGAAGAGAATGCCACCGAGCTGTTCGAAAACTCGAGACCAAGATTGACGTCTGACGGCAGTCGCGCGATGATCGAAAGGAATGCCTGTCGTTCCTTATTCAGTGACCACGACTGGAAGATTGCCTGAAACCGAGCGCCCGCTTCGGCAGATGGCTCGAAGACATACGGCACTCTGCTCCGCGATGGATCGGCGAGACAGAGCATGAAGTTCTGCATGTTCTTCTCAATCACAGCATTGCGAAAGTTCTCAATCACAATCTGCGGACTCGTCGGGGGCTCGTAGGTGCCTCGATTGCCAGTTGGCTCTTCAGGTGTGCGCGTGGCGCATCCGGCAATGATCAGCATCGCGAACACACAACCACGAATAGTCCACACCTTGGTCATATCGCCTCAGCAATGAGAATACACCGGGGTGAAGATGCAGGATCGAACGCATCACCAGCATACGTTCCAAGCACAGATGTTACGCGCAACCCAGCTGTCACCGCCATGTCGAAGAGCGCATCACGATCGTACAGCCACACACGTTCTTCAAAGGTTTGCTCTTCGCTGCAAGGATTGTTCACGGTGATGCGCTTGCGCACAAACGGCTCATCAATCCAACGCTCCTGAAGAATCGTTACGCCATCGATCATCGATAGCGTCTCAGGCTCTAACGTCGTCTGCACCCGTTGCGCATTGAAGAAGTCCATCACGAACACACCACCATCGACCAATGAAGCACGCACAGTCTTGAGAACCTGAAGGTTCTCCTCATGTGTATCAAAGTAGCCGAAGCTGGTAAAGAAGTTTGCGATGGCATGATAGGGGGCTCCTGGAAACGGACCCCGCATATCCCCACGCACGTAGGTGACGTTTGGGTGGGGATAGAGCTCCTGCGCTCGCTCAATAAGGTAGGCCGATCCATCGAGTCCGGTTACGACGTAACCCGCTTCGGCAAGCGCTAGTGCGTGTCGACCGTATCCGCAGCAGAGGTCGAGCACGCGCGTGCCACGCTCGACGTGCGCATGGCGTGCGACAAGGTCCACAGCTTCACGCGCTTCTTCTTCTGTGCGATGACGGTAGAGACGCATGTACCATGGTGATTCGAACCACGACTGAAACCACATCGATGCACTCATACGGGTACTCGCCCTTCGAATGCACGTGCGAGTGTCGCATCGTCGGCAAACTCAAGGTCCGATCCCATCGGCACGCCACGAGCAATGCGCGTGAGCTTGATGCCGAGCGGTGCAATCATTTTTGCGATGTACTGCGTGGTGACTTCGCCTTCGACGTTCGGGTTAAGTGCCAGAATGACCTCTGTGACTTCCGGTGAGAGTCGTGCGATGAGTTCCTTGAGACGAATGTCTTCGGGTCCAATGCCATCGAGCGGACTCAGTGCGCCATGAAGCACATGATACCGACCGCGGAAATCACCCGTGCGCTCAATGGCCATCACGTCCGACGGCTGCTCCACAACGCATATCACGGTCGGTAGACGCTTCGGTGACGCACAAATCGAGCATGTCTCAACGTCCGTAAACGTGTGGCACACGGAACACTCACGAACCTGGCTCCGCATTTCGACGAGTGCTCGGGCAAAGAGCTCAACGTTTTCCTGGGGCTGGCGCAACACGTGAAAGGCAAGGCGGCGGGCAGTTTTCTTGCCAATTGTTGGGAGGCTTGCAAACAGCTCCACAACACGCTCGATCGAATCTGAAGGCAACATAATGCACGAAGTTACGGGTCTGCGTCGCATTCTGCACTGGGACAGCGAAACCTTCGTCTTCCGTCTCCGTAACTTGCACGATCATTGTTGAAAGGTTACCCTCATGGGATTGTTCTCCCGCATCTCCGATATCTTCAAGTCGAACGTCAACGACGCACTGGACAAGGCCGAGGATCCAGAGAAAATGCTCAAGCAGATGGTCCTCGAAATGGAGGAGTCTGTTAACAAGACCACGCTGGCTGTAGCGAACGCTATCGCAAACGAGAAGAGTCTCGAGCGAAAGATCGCCAAAGAGCGTGCGGCGATAGGTGAGTGGCAGAACAAGGCGATGCAGGCACTGACTGCTGGCCGCGAGGACCTCGCCAAGGCTGCTCTTGAAAAGAAGGCAACCGCTGAGCGCAACGCTGCAGATTTGCAGCCGATCTACGAGCAGGCAGCAGCCACAGCCGTGAAGATGCGTGAGCAACTCGAGCAGCTGAAGCGCAAGCTCGATGAAGCACGCTCGCGCCAGAGCACGCTCATTGCGCGCTCGCAAGCAGCCAAGGCTCAGAAGCAAATCGCACAGTCGTTCTCGGGCGTTGGCAGTGATGCATTCTCGAAGTTTGATAAGTATGAGGGCAAGATCGAGAAGCTGGAGTCGGAAGCTGTTGCATTCGAGCAACTGGCGGGCGAGAACACCGACCTTGATCAGCAATTCAAGCAGCTGGGATCAACGGCGCAAGTCGAAGCCGAACTCCTTGCCATGAAGAAGCAGATGGGCCTGCTCGGTGATGGTGCATCGAATGAAGGAGAAACGAAATGACACCAGAAGCACTCGTATCAGCGACGCGTGATCGCGTTGCACAGATCCTGCGTGAGCGATTCCCATCAGCAGAAGATTTTGGTGACGGCTCCTATGCACTGTCCCATGGCTCCTCGAGCGTCATCATCGTTGTCCGTCCGTACACAGAAACGGATACCATGGTAGAAGTCATGGCGCAGGTTGTGACCGGTGCAACGATGTCGACCGACCTCATGCACTTCCTGCTTCGCAAGAATGCAGAGCTCCATTTTGGATCATTCAGCTTGCTGTTCGACGATACGATCATGTACTCGTATTCGCTTGCGGGCTCAACGCTTGATGCTAATGAACTCGAAGCAGCCGTCACCTCGGTTGCCGTGATCGCTGATCACTATGACGACGAGATCGTAGCTATGGCAGGGGGCAAGCGAGCCGCAGACGTCGAGTAACACTCTCCGTCCGTTGTTCTCGTTACGGCGTCTCTACGCGGACGTGGATGTTCCGATTGAGGAAACGTCCTTGTGGTGTTGCATCGCTGAAGCGATCGGCTAGCGTGCCGGTCACAAACGTGAGCGTCTTGCCAGACACACTTCGCATGAATGCCTCGGTGTTTGCAGCACGCTGCTGCGACAGGGCACGGTTGCGTTCGTCACTGCCTAGAATGTCGGCACTACCCTCGATGATGATCTTCGATCCATCTGGTATTTGTTCGACGAGCTGGCGGAGGAGCGCTTTGTCGTTGTCCGACAGGTCTTTCGCATTGTAATCAAACCGCAAGATTGCCTGGAATCGATCGGTGCGTAGCGCAATGCGTCGCTGCGGGATGTCGACCATGCTGATGGTGGTATCGATCTGCGTGATTGCGCCGCCAGCTGATGCAGTGATCGACAGCGCTGCTGATGATCCCTGAACTGGGATGTCGCAGGTAAGTGTCGATGTGCCATCAACGTTCGGGACAACCGTATCACGTCGATTGACATTCAGCGACATCGTTGCAGGACGCTCTGACGGGTTGCCGCCGGCATAGGTCGAGCGCACATCAATCTTCGACTGGAACACCGCGAACTCTTGCGAGGAGACCCACTGCTGAAGCGGCGCATTTTGAACGACGATGTCGACGCGACGGTTCTCTTCTCGACCAAGCGTAAACTCATTGTTGGAGGCAGCACGTGGAAGGATCAATGCCTTCGTTGTGATCACAGACGCTGGCACACCCATCTCCGTCAGCACCCGACGCACTGCATCGGCGCGACGTTGTGCAAGTGCCGTTCCCTCGGGTTCTGACGCTGTACCGCACGTCGCACCTTCAAGAATGACACGGGCATTCGGGTTGTCGGCAACGATCTTGGCAATGCGCACCATCACCCAAGCATGTGCGTCGACCGGGTTTGTGCTCACAACCGATCCATCCCGCGTGCGACGATACGTCAGTGGGATATCGGCAGATGCACTATCGAAGAAGACGGCATTGACAATTGGTGGAGTTGCACGAAGCTCGTTCCCGGTGACCACCTCGCCACCCACACGGCGCAGGGAGAGTGCAATCCGTGGCTGTGCGTATCGAACTGGCTCCTGCGGACGTTCGACAATCACAGGAGGAGGCGGTGGTGCATCAATCGGTGGAGCAATGGTCTTTCCTGCTGAAAGGCGGAGTCCGATCTCGGCGCGCACGCCAAACGTGTTCCATGTTGCGTCTGCAACCAGCGACGTGAAGATCATGTCGGCACTCACGCGCGGGACAAGGGCAAGGCGATCGCTGAGTTGGATGAAGGACTCGAGTGATGCCGAAGCACCAACGATCATCGTCGACGGAGAGAGTAGCTGCCCCGAGCTCAGCATGCGCTCTTGGGTGCGAACGCCATTTACAATGAACACGGCGTTGTCTGGACTCACCACGGTTTCACGCTGTTCGAAACTCTTGGCAATTGGAAGGCCGATACGTGGTGCAATCGATACACCGAGTCGACGGTGCTGCATGCTTCCAAGGATTGGAATGATCACCGACGGAGCGATCTCGATGTAGTTGACACGCGGCGCAAAGACAAGGTCGGTGGTAAGGTTGACGTCCTGACCCGATGCAGGATCGCGCATGAGGTAGGTGTTCGTACGCGAGAACGAGCCACTGCGATCGACGAGGCCAAGTTCGAAACCAACGCCAAAGCGTTGCGAAAACGGTACATCCAAACCGAGTGATACCACAGGGCCAATGCCAAATCCTGACGTGAGTTCGCCGCAATCAATCAACGGCGCTGTAGTGCTCACACTCCCCGAGTGCGTGTTGATGGATAGTCCCGCGTTGACACGGAGACCAAGCTGTTCTATGTATGTCTGTGCCGTGCAGATTGATGCTGAGGCAAGAAGCAGGAGGGCGAGTACTCTCATGGCTGCAAAGCTACGCAACCGGGTCTGACCAAATCGCCTGCTAGGGACTCAGAACGACAGACGCATTGCCACACCCATAAGGTGGGACTGGGTGGGCCCGATACCAAGGCTCAGGTTCTCTGACACGTCGAAATCGTAGAGATGCGCCCCCACGAAGGCGTCAACGGCCGCCAAACCATAGGCCACGATGAACATCACGCCCGACATGTCACGACGATCACGATAGGCTTCGCGTCGTGCGAATAACTGATTGGTAACAACGCTGGCTTCACCAGCAGCTACCGCTGCATCGTACTGCTGCGACGTCGCCTGGAAGTCTGCATTATTCCGAAAGAACTGCCACGCCGCAATGGCGCAGGTGCCGGTAAAGAGGGGAACCTTCCAATAGGACTCGGTATAGACCTGACCGAGCCCTGGCAACGCAAGCGAATACAGCACAGCCGTCGTTGGTGATTTCGTCAGCGCCTTCGTCGAGTCCGTCTGTGCCCACGTAGCGCACGAGAGCAGAACGAAAGCACATACCGTTGTTACGGTAGACATGCAATGACCTCGATCTCGACACGAGCGTCTTTCGGCAGACGAGCTACTTCGACGGCGCTCCGTGCAGGACGATGATCGCCCATCTCGGCGGCATACACGCTGTTCATCGCTGCAAAGTCGTTCATGTCCTTCAGGAAGACTGTCGTCTTTACCACATGCTTGAGTGTTGCACCGCGCGAAGCGAGAATCGTCTTGATGTTGGCAAACACTTGCGTGGTCTGCTCCTCGATCGTACCCTCAAGCATTGTCCCATCAGCGCGCAACGGGATCTGTCCGCTCAGGAACACCATCTTGCCAAAACACTGCACTCCGTGCGAATATGGTCCAATCGGTGCTGCTGCGTCTGGTGAGGAAAACGGTGTAATCATTGCATTCCTTTGTGTTGTACAGGAGATGAACAGGACTGCGACACCAATGATGCTCAATACATTCATTGTGCCGTGTCACGTTTGATGATGAATACCTCTTCGCCCTCGCGGACGTATCCGTAGCGCTCGCGCGCGAGTCGTTCAATTTCTGTTGTGTCTGTTTCAAGATGCCTGATCGCACCGCGAAGCGAATCTTCAATACGGCGCATCGCATCGACATCGCCCTGAAGCGATGAAGCCTCGCGTGCGAGACCAAATCGCGTGACGACGCCGTAAGGCGAAAAGAGAATGAACGCAATCACGGCAAGCGTCATCCCCCCAACAATGAGGAGTCGCTTGCGCGTCATGACGCGCTTCTGTGCTTGAACGGCGGGCTTCTGAGCCATAGCGTGCGTTACCGAACAACCTTTGTGCGATACACCGACCCAGCATCGCTCATCACCGTGATGCCAATGAATCCGCGCGTGGCTGACGGCAACCGGAGCACGTCCGTTGTGCGCGATGCATCAAGACGCCCATCGAGGAGAATGCGGCCATGGAGATCGGTAACAACAACGCGCGCTGATTCGGCGATCGAGCGCTGGAGCAGCAGCTCGCTGCCGTTGTCGACCACAGTGATTGTTGCTCCCTCAGGATTGTTGATGTCGTGCACCGACGTAAAGTCGTTCAGGTCGAATGCATACACACCAGCTGAGTCAACAAACCCTTCCGTGATCTGATGTGAGAGCACCATCCAGCCAGCGTCCATGGCCATTACCGAACGTGTTACGGTAGCAATCTTGCCAGGAAGTGGGTATGCAACTTCCTTCCATGCTGTATCGCCCTCAAGACGGTATGCCTGATACGCATTGCCATCACGTGTGATTGTCAGCAATACACCTTGGTACGAGTCGAGATCGACGGATACCGGCGGTGGAGTTGGGAGCTTCCACGAGCCAACGTCGATAGCACGCTTGGCTTCGAGGTCAAGGCGCTTCACGCCGCGAACACTCGCAGCGTAGACGACGTCGTTGCGCACATGGAGCACACCAAGACCATCCTGCGCGATCGATGACCAGTCGCCAGATGAGGTGATCGAGCGGTAGTAGATACCCGCTGTTGTGCTTACCACGAGGACATCGCCAACAGCGACCATGTCGATAGCACGCGCGGTTCCCGGAAGACGCATCGAATCAAGCGTCTCATTGCCGATATAGATCACCGGTCCATCTGTTGCCACATACCATGTATCACCAATTGCCGTCAGACGAACAGGACGTGCAGTGCCTGAGATCGAGCGGAACTCTGTCCATGGCGCGCCGCCAGTGGTGAAGAATCCGGTAGCTGTCGACGTTGCGGCATCGTAACAAACTGCAACGCTAACACCCTGGGTGAATTCGTCAATTGTGCATACAGTTCCACGCAAACCAGTGGTCGGCGTCCACGTTGCACCATGATCGTACGATTGAAGGGCTACGGTATCGTAGTAATACAGCGTATTGTAGGCTACCGACATCGTGCCGTTCGGACCGGGTGACGTAGTCGATTGACGAACCCACGGACGCTGCGCAGAGGCCACGGTGGCCGCGAGCACAAAACACAGAAGAAAGAGACGCATAGAATCCTCAATCGAAAAACAACAGTGCAATCTACTCAGGCCAATCGTGTTTCGGGTATCGCCCCTTCATTTCACGCCGTACCTGCGCGTACGATCCCTTCCAGAATCCTGCCAGGTCCTGGGTGACCTGAATGGGACGGTTGGCAGGGGAGAGCAGCTCAATGGTGAGGGGGATGTTCCCTAGAGCAACGAGCGGTGTTTTTGTGACACCGAACAGGAATTGCAGTCGGACGCTGACACGCGGCCGGTCAGGATCGGTGTAGGAAATCAGCACTTCCCGGCCTTTGGGCGGACGGTAGAACTCGGGAGCTGCACGATCCATGGACGAGCGCTGACTGAAGCTGAGCATGCTCGCAAGGATCGATGCGAGGTCGAGCTGACGGAGTTCACCAAGCGTGCGCATGCCATGAAGATGCGGCGCGAGCCAACCCTCGGCAGTTGCACAGAGTCCGTCGCGCGAGAGATCGGGGAGTTCGCAGATATCATGATGTCTGCAAAACGCCACGCGCTCGCAGAGTCGCACAGCGGCGTCGGACCACGGGAGATCATCAAGCTCGCGCACGGCAAGCTCACGCGCAAAGGCACGTGCAAGCTCTTCTTCGTCGACATCGGCATGGTCTCGGATGTCGAACCGAATTGCACCAAGCATGCGCTCGGTGCGCGCAACAATCCGTCCATCGCGATCGCTCCAGCCGACAAGCGCACGGGCTACAAGGGCATCGCTGAAAATGTCGAGGATTTGTTCAGTGGTAAGGGGCTCGGCAATAACAATGCGTGGCTCCTGCTGCGAACCATCGAGTTCGCCAATGGCAAGCCATTCCGAGGCGGCGAGCGCGTCGCTGGTGTTCACACGTGCTGTGCGTCCATTGCGCATTACAAAACGTCCATCACGCTTGCGTCGCGCAACGCGATCAGGATAGGCGAGTGCGAGGAGCACTCCGATATCACCTTCGTGTGATGCGACATGAGCGCTGTGCAATGATGATTGTGTGCGGAAATGCTTGCGTCGTGTGCGTGCGTGGGCAACGCGACCACGATCTGCACGATCATCGGCGAGCCCGTTGAGCACATCGATACGTCGTGCAAGCCGTGCATCGTCGTGTGCTCGAAGCACGTCACGTTCACCAATCAAGGTTGCAACATCGAATGCGAGTTCACTATTGATCCCGCGCTGTTTCGCCGTCACGATCATGTGTGCAACACGCGGATGCACACCATAGCCCAGTAGTTCGCGTCCGTGCGGTGTGATCGCCCCCTGACCATCGAGTGCGCCGAGTTGCCGGAGGAGATCTTCTGCATGGGCAACATGTGCAACTGGAGGTTGATCGATCCATGGAACGTCGTTCAGCGCAATGCCATACGCTGCAATGTCAAGTAGGAGCGCTGTGCAATCGGCCACCATGATTTCTGGTGTGCGCTGCTGCGGCAGATGTTGGTGCTCGAGCTCGGTCCAGAGCCGTACACATGTGCCGGGTCCGGTGCGCCCTGCCCGCCCCCTGCGCTGCTCGGCGGCATCGCGCGAGACAGGCACGGTGGTGAGGTGCGACATGCCAGATCGTGCATCAAAGCGTGGCTCGCGCGACATCCCGCCATCGATCACGGTTGTTACACCATCGATCGTGAGCGACGTTTCGGCGATGGCTGTTGCGAGAATCACACGACGTTGCGCGCTGGCCGGACGAAGAATCGCATCCTGATCGGCGAGTGCAAGGTCGCCGTGCAAGAGATGCACGCTTGCGCGATCGCCTACAGCCCCTGTGCGCTCAAGCTGCTCGGCTGTACGCCGCAGCTCTGCCTGACCAGGCAGGAAGCAGAGAATGTCGCCCTTGTCGGCACGGACGGCATCACCGATCGCCGAGGCCATGCGTGTGGGAAGGGGCTCATCATTGTGAGACCGCTGCCATGTAATGTCGACAGGGAATGCACGCCCCATACTCTCGATCACTTGTGCATCGTCGAGTACGCGCGCGACATCAGCAATGTTTAGAGTTGCCGACATCACGATGATGCGGAGGTCGTTGCGGAGCAGTTGCTGCGTAAGACGCGTCAGAGCCAGACCAACATCGGCATTGAGCGAACGCTCGTGAAACTCATCAAAGATCACGACGCCCACATCGGTAAGCATCGGATCGTGCGTGAGCTGTCGTGTGAGAATTCCTTCGGTGATCACCTCGATGCGCGTGGTTGGGCCGACGCATGACTCCATACGCATGCGATAGCCGATCGTTGATCCAACCTGTTCGTTGCGCAATGCAGACATGCGTCGTGCAGCCGCCGTTGCTGCTACGCGACGTGGCTCGAGGAGTTGGATCTTCTTCGTGTCAAGCCACGGCTCGTTGAGCAGTGCTGTTGGCACCATCGTTGTTTTACCCGCACCAGGAGGCGCTACCAGAATACACGAACGTCCATGCAGCAGAGCTGCACGGACGTCGTTGAGGACTTCTTCGATTGGGAGGGTCATTCGATCACGCGTATTCTTCGATCGACGGACATGTGCAGATCAGCACACGGTCGCCGTGCGCATTATCGACACGACCGATCGATGGCCAGAACTTGCGGTCGCGCACCCACGGAAGTGGGAACGCTGCCTGCTGACGTGAGTATGGATGCTCCCATGTGTCGGCCGTTGCGACAAACATGGTGTGCGGTGCATTCTTCAGCGGGTTGTCCTTTGCATCGATGGCACCAGTACACACGGCTTCGATTTCCTTGCGGATCTCGAGCAATGTGTCAACGAAGCGATCGAGTTCGGCCTTGCTCTCGCTCTCGGTTGGTTCGATCATGATCGTACCAGCAACAGGGAAGCTCAGCGTTGGTGCGTGGAATCCAAAGTCCATCATGCGCTTTGCCACGTCTTCCGCTTCAATGCCGCCGCGCTGCTTGAATTCACGCAGGTCGACAATCATTTCGTGTGCGCAGCGACCGTTTGTGCCGGAGTACAGCACCGAGTATGCGCCTTCGAGACGACTCTTGATGTAGTTCGCGTTGAGGATCGCGTACTTCGTTGCCATTGTCAGTCCGTCGCCACCCATCATGCGGATGTATGCCCACGAGATGAGCAGGATCGATGCAGAACCCCATGGTGCAGCGCTCACTGGACCGACGTTGGTGTTGTCCATCGGGTTCACCACAGGGTGCGATGGAAGGAACGGAGCAAGTTCTGATGTACAGCAGATCGGACCCATTCCAGGACCACCACCGCCGTGTGGGATGCAGAAGGTTTTGTGCAAGTTCAAGTGACACACGTCGGCACCGATCGCACGTGGCGATGTAAGACCAACCTGCGCATTCATGTTCGCGCCGTCCATGTAGACACGTCCACCATGCTTGTGCACAATGGCGCAGATATCCTTGATGGCTTCTTCGAACACACCGTGTGTTGATGGGTAGGTGACCATCAATGCAGCAAGATTCGCCGAGTGCGCTTCAGCTTGTGCCGTAAGGTCTGCCACGTCGACGTGACCGTGTGCATCGCTCTTGACAACCACGACCTTCATGCCGGCCATCACAGCTGATGCAGGATTTGTACCGTGCGCTGATGATGGGATGAGCACAACATTGCGATGCTGTTCACCACGCGAATGGTGGAAGCCGCGGATCGCCAGGAGTCCAGCATACTCGCCCTGCGCGCCAGCGTTTGGCTGCAGCGAGCATGCATCGAAGCCCGTGATCTCGTTGAGCCATGTCGAGAGTTCGCTGAACACACGCTGATAACCCTGCGTCTGCGACAGAGGAGCAAACGGATGGATGCGGTTGAACGATGGCCACGTAATCGGAATCATCTCAGCTGTGGCATTGAGCTTCATCGTGCACGAGCCAAGTGCAATCATCGAGTGCGCAAGCGAGAGGTCCTTATTCTCGAGACGCTTGAGGTAGCGCAGCATCTCGTGTTCTGTGTGGTAGCTATTGAACACAGCGTGCGTCATGAAGTCGGATGTACGTGCAAGCGAAGCAGGAATACCGCTTGGTGCGCTTGCAAGAAGTTGCTCTGCTGATGGGGCAGGCTTACCTGCAGCGTCAGCGAAGATCGAGAGCAATGCTTGAACGTCGGCAACTGTTGTTGTTTCATCTAGCGAGACACCAACGCATGAGCAGTTCGGAACGTAGCGAAGATTGATCTGCTGTGCTTCAGCACGCTGACGAATTGCTGTGTGGTCTGCGTTGACGCACAGGGTATCGAACCATGTCTTCGAGCAGAGCTCGTAACCAAGTCCGGTCAGACCTGTAGCGAGTGCGCTTGTGAGGGAATGCACGCGATGTGCGATGCCCCTGAGCCCGTGCGGACCGTGGTAGACGCCGTACATCGCTGCAACATTGGCAAGGAGCGCCTGCGCGGTGCAGATGTTCGATGTTGCCTTATCACGACGGATGTGTTGTTCACGAGTTTGCAGCGCCATGCGAAGTGCGAGGTTGCCTTGTGCATCGATGCTCACACCGATGATACGTCCCGGCATCATGCGCTTGTATGCTTCACGCGTCGCCATAAACGCCGCGTGCGGTCCACCATATCCAAGTGGCACGCCAAAGCGCTGAGCACTGCCCACCGCTACGTCGGCGCCGAACTCACCAGGAGGTGTCAGCATCGTGAGTGCAAGCAAGTCTGTGCCAACTGTTACCAGAGCGCCAGCGGCGTGTGCACGATCGCAGAATGCCGCATAGTCAGTTACTGTACCATCGCCGGCTGGGTATTGGATGTAGGCGCCAAAGATCGAGGCGTCGAACTCCATCGTCTTCCAATCGCCAACGACGATCTTGATATCGAGTGGGAGTGCTCGCGTGCGGATCACTTCGAGCGTCTGTGGGAACACGTTGGCATCAACGAACAGCGTGTCGGCGTTCTTTACCTGCGCGCCACGAGCGGCGTGCATCAGATGCATCGCTTCTGCGGCTGCCGTGCCTTCATCGAGAAGCGATGCTCCAGCGATGTCCATCTTCGTCAGGTCGGTCACCATCGTCTGAAAGTTGAGCAAGCTCTCGAGGCGACCCTGAGCGATCTCAGCTTGGTATGGTGTGTACTGTGTGTACCAACCTGGATTCTCGATCAAATTGCGGAGAATCACCAGTGGTGTGTGCGTATCGTAGTAGCCCATGCCGATGTACGACTTCGCAATCGTATTCATCGAGCCGATCTGCGAGAGCTCTGCGAGCATCTCGGATTCCGTGAGCGCCGCAGGCAGATCGAGCGGACGGGATAGTCGGATCTGTGACGGTACCGTCTGGTCGACAAACTGATCGAGGCTGGCGGCATTGACCGTTTCCAACATGGCTGAAATGTCGGCTGCAGACTTTCCGTGGTGGCGGTGCTCAAACACGTCGCGGTGCATAGGGGATGGAATTGAGGTGAACGAGAAGGAACATTCAGAACCGCAAAAATAGCAGGTCGCAACGAGTCAATTCGCTGCAAACGTGCCGGAACTCGAATGTGGAAAAGAAAAAGGAGTCCGGATGGTTCCCGAACTCCTTTGGAATGTCGTCGTGAGGCACAATGGTTTACTCGTGCGTGCGGTCGCGGTACTTGCAGCAGCTTGGGAGCTTGTCGTAGGCTGTTTGGTCTGCCGTTCCACCCTCGATGTCGTATCCAGCCTTGAGAATGGCCTTCTTGATGTCTTCGGGCTTGACCTTTGCATCGTCGTACTTCGCTGTGAATTCCTTCGTGTTCTTGTCCCACGAGGCATCCGATACGCCTTCGATCGATGTGGCAGCCTTGACAATGCGCTTCTTGCAGGAGCCGCAATTGCCAGAAACCTTGAGGGAAAGTGACTGCTCGGCGGCAAACAGCATTGTTGGGGCGAGCAGCAGCACGAGAAGGAATTGGAGGAGGTTCTTCTTCATCGTTACGATTCCTAGAATGAGTGTACGTTGGAAACGCCGTCGTGGACGAGTCACCAGCGAATTTAGTGTAGTCCTGGCGTATGTGGCAGATGGCCTGCGATTCCCGAACTTTGCAGCCTATGACACGTCGCCTAGCACTCGGAGCCATGGTGCTCATTCTCGCCATCGGTGCGTTCTTCCTGTTGCGGAAGCCCTCCGATGCGCCTGTTCAACCTGGAGGCCCTGCTGGACGTCAAGCGCCGCCCCCTGCCGTGGAGGCGATGCGTGTTGTGGCTGAGTCCTTCCGTGAATCGGTCACGGTGCCGGGTACGGTGCAAGCAGAACAATCGGTGGAGCTGCGCTCAGAGGTAGGCGGACGTGTAACGGAGATCCGATTTGCCGAGGGGGCGAGTGTCCGCGCCGGACAGTTGCTCGTGAAATTGGCTGATGACGATCTGCGTGCGCGCAAGAAAAAGCTCGAACAACAACTCGCTCTTGAATCAAATCGCAAACAGCGTCTAGAACGCCTGCGCGCTGTCGATGGCGCATCACTCGATGACTACGAGGCAGCAGCTGCACAAGTAGCGATGCGTTCGGCAGAGATCGATGAAGTGAACGCCGCAATCGCGAAGACAGAGATCCGCGCACCGTTCGCTGGTGTGGTCGGACTTCGTCAGGTGTCGGTTGGTGCGGTGATCGCCCCTTCCACGCTGATCGTTACGCTCACAAACGTGAATGAACTCAACATCGATTGTTCTGTGCCAGAACGCTATACGGCGTCGCTTCGCGTTGGGTCTGTGTTGAACTTCCGTGTTCGTGGTACCGACTCTGTGCTGCGCACGGCACGTATCCGTGCATTCGAGCCAATGGTTGACATGCGCACACGTACACAACGGCTGCGCGCTCGCATCGACGATACGCGTACGCTCAATGCCGGTGCCTTTGCCGACGTGATTATTGCACTCAATGAACAGCCACAAGCGGTTCTTCTGCCAAGTCAGGCCGTGGTACAGGATCAATCGGGTGCAACGGTGTATCGCGTTGAAGGTGGCATCGCACGGATGGTGCCCGTGACGCTTGGTGGTCGCACAGCGACACATGTGCACGTTCTCACGGGCGTTGCGCCCGGCGATACGGTTGTTGTAAGCGGCATTCTGTTTGTTAAGAACGGACAGCCCGTGAAGGCGAAGGTGCGATGAACATCAGCATCCTTTCCATCCGCCGTCCAGTTACGGCGGTCGTGTTTAGTCTGATCATCGTGCTGATGGGCATCGTTGGTGCGTCGTTCCTCGGCGTGCGACAATTCCCCGATGTTGATCCGCCGAATATCACGGTGACAACAACGTATACC
>VFQT010002438.1_pt1 | contig 19134 bp, 17 predicted proteins | sample 3512381 | NCBI WGS metagenome assembly VFQT01 (sample SAMN10412376, study PRJNA504923) | tailings metagenome | isolation source: Relicate 2 Philex TSF3 active mining site | place: Philippines: Tuba, Benguet | collected 2017-08-29
AAGTGATCGATGTGTGGAGAGCCGACGAATGAATCTCTCTGCCGAACGCGGGTCAATCTCTGCGCTGGTCCTGGGATTGGTTACTTCATTCATGTTGTGCACCGGGCTCGTAGTCGACGGTGGTCGGGTGGTCGCCCGCTATCTCGAAAGCGCAGATATTGCTGAAAATGCCGCGAGGAGTGGTAGCCAGGAACTTCGCTCACTGAGGAGTGGAGAGCCCACCATCGATCCTTCGCGAGCTACGCGTGCAGCACATCGTTACCTAGAGTCGCACGGGGTCATTGGCCTTGTTTCAATCGAGGGAAATTCAGTCGTTGTTTCTGTTGAGCAAAGAGTGCGGTTTTCGTTACTCAGTCTGATCGGGCTGTCAGCGAAGGAGATTGCGGTCACGCGGAGTGCGGAGCCGATCATTCAATGAAAAGGTCGATCATTTCGGCAGTTGCTCAACTCGTGATTAGCCCACTGTTGTTGTTGATGTCCGGGAACTCCCCACATGAGCATCTAGACCTTCTCCTTAACGACCAGACGCCCACCGAATTGCTCGCATCAATTGGGATTCTTCTGATCTGGATCGTCTGGGCGTGGGGTGTCGTCGCGTCGATTATCAGCTTCGTAAGTTTTTGGAATAGTGGATCCGCCCATCAGAACGCATTCATTCCCGCCTATCTCGCAGTGGCTGCAGCAGCTTTGGCGGGAGCACTGAATTGGCGAACGTCACAGTCGTCAGTTGATCTGAGTGCTCGACAAGTAGTGCCTGGAGCGATAGATGACGAAGGACCTTCGACAGGAGAGTCTTTCCGTGCGACAATGCTCGCAACTTTTGCCGGATTCATGTTGTCCACCATCCGCACTCGCGTTGGGATTTCGCTACGGCAAGCCCGACGTGGGACTCACTACCAACCCCACTCGCGCCTTGTTCAATTGGTTTATCGACGACTCTTTACGGTTAGTCGTTCAAGCAAACACTTAGCTGAGCATGCCTATTCGTCAGACGGACATCCGATTCTCCCTGACAGATCCTCATTAGGCGATCGACCCAGGATCCCGATCGGGTGTACATCTACTGAGATGGTGTCTATCGAGCTTGGCCCCCGAACGATTCTTCGAGTGTTACAGCCAACTCACCGTGATGGGTATATCGACTTTCTCGCGACAATGGCTAACGTCGTTACTTACCCTCGTGGAAGTGTGGAGATTCGACGAGTCAACGATCACATAGGCGAGGTGATTGTTGAACTTGGATCACCGATAAATGGGAGCGCATCGTCTAATTCGATGATTGAGTTCGTTCCAATCGAAGGAACCCAGGCGATTCGTGTGCTTCCAATGGACGTGGCTATCGAGCCATTCGGCCTGAACAAAGTTGAACATGATCAACTCATCACGCTCACCCAGGAGAGCCTCGGCAACAATTCCGCAGAACTGAATAGGTCGTCACATGAGCTATACGTCGCTCCGCACGACATCATCGTCAACGTAATGGGCCCGATTGAGGTGAATTGTACGGACGGAGCTCCACTGATGTTTCGGAAATCAAAGTCCGAGGAACTCTTGGCCTGGCTCGTTCTGCACCGTGATCGTCCGTTGCGAGAGATCGCTCGAACAGCGATATGGGATCACAACGTTCAGGACTCAACGTTCAACAATGTTCTTTCGGAATTGCGTCGAGCAATCCGTGAAGCCTTACCTGAGGCGGAATTTGAAGAATCTCGGCATCGCAAAGGGATCGCGCTTCCAGGGGGGATCTGTACAGATGTCGAACTCCTTGACCGAGCGCGTGTCACTGCAAAGCAACGTGATTGTGATGAGGGATGGAGCGAACTTCGGGTAGCAGTAGAGCGTGTTCGGGGACTTCCATTTGAAGGGGCAGGATATGAATGGGCAGATGCAGAGGGCCTCACTTCGCACATCGTCTTGAAGATCATGAATGCCTGTTCAGATCTCGCTCATCATTACCTTGAGGTAGGTGACGTTGAAGGAGTGTTCTTTGCTACAAGTCAAGGGTTGCGTGCGTTACCTGGAAGTGAGGAAATGCTCGATCTTCGTTCCAGGGCAGCACAGCTAGCAAGTACAGTCAGGTCATGACGTCAAAGCGAGTTGTCGATAGTCCGACTGAGTGGGTCGCAGATCACATTCGTAGATATGTCGAATCAGGTGGCGAGGACGGTCATATGTGGCGAGGCGTGCCAACGCTCTTGTTGACGACGACGGGGAGAAAGACTGGGCTGCTAAGGCGAACGGCGTTGATCTACGGCATTGATGGCAGCGACTATGTCATCGTCGCTTCAAAAGGGGGACACCCGACCAACCCGCTGTGGTTTGAGAATCTCGTGGAAGATTCGAATGTCGAAATTCAAGTCGGTCCCCAGATCATTCGGGCACACGCCTCGGTTATCTCTGATGAAACTCGCTATCAGCGGGTTTGGGACCAGATGGCGACTGTTTGGCCTGGGTTCAACGAGTACAAGGAGAAAACCTCTCGGCTCATTCCACTTGTAGCACTGACGCCTCAGTAAGTGGTGCAGTGGTCGAAATCCCGACCCGCTCATTCTTCCGTCGCATGAATGTGAGGAGTATGGCAACCCCCATAATCGGCATCATGGGCAGTGACTGCCGGACGGATAGATACTCAGTCCCAGAAGAGACCGACATGAAGAAAACAAAAGTCGCAAGAACACTGATCTTCAGTCGATTCGATCGAGGTGTAAAAAAGAAGCAACTTGAGGTGAACAAGAGCGGCACTAGAACAATCTCTGGGAATATCACTCGAATCAGAAGTAGTGATTGGGTTGTGTACTCAACGGTTTGATATGCGACTGTAAAGAACTGAAGCCCAGCAAATGCAGAGAAGATTTGAATTACTTGATCTTTTAGGAACAGATCTTGATAGAGCCTGAGTGGCAATTGATAGATAATGAAATTGCCAAGACTGAAGCCCAACGTTCCTATAACGATAGGGACTAGCGAAGTTGCCAGAATTGACGGAAGATAAAGACTCTTCTTCACTCGAGAGAACAGCCAGCCCCAAATCTGGCCGAACACAATTGCTGCTGCAAGGTGTGGCCGAAGAATCACCAAGACTATGAGTGAAAGTGCTTTACCACTTTGTGAGGCGCCAAGAAAAAGATACGTTACGCATAGAATCATCATCGTTTCGCGGAGTGCCAAGAGCGAAAAGAAGGTCGCTATTGGCCCAGCAATTAACCAAAAACCGATCAACGTGAGGCCGTTGTGATTTCGTCGCAGAAACCGTTCGATCAGATTGATATTTCCAAGCACACAACAAAGGCTCACAAACTTCAGTGAAAGCGTTGGATCGAATCCGATTTGAGCGAGGGCATAGGCAGGTGCCGTGTACGGGACCCGAAGGAAGTTCAGTCGATCAAAAGTCAAATTGAACTCACTTGCAAAGAACTGTTCAACGACTCTCCAGTGAAAGTATTGGTCGTTTTGATAAAACGACCATTGTCCAATCGGACCATAACGCCAGTAGATCGTTATGACCCCAACGAACCAACTGCCGGAAATTACAAGCGGAAGAACGCTTTTCAGCGAGCTTGAGCGAAAGACAAATGCAGCAAACCCTGCAAAGATGAGCGCCTGTAGGTAGTAGCTCATCGAAGTTTACGAATCTTGGTACGAGTCAGTCTGAGCAAGAACTTCAAAGACATCCACCCAATTGTTGTTGATACCAGAAAGATCGAAAGATTGTCGGTCGACCTCAATTTCGTAATTGCTTCCAATTCTCCACGAAACATTTGAAACATTTGCGCACTGAGACCAGATTCCCCGTAGTCGGACTTATGAAGATGAGCTAATGGGAGTTCAATTCGAAGAATCAGCTGGTGCTTTGCAAGATATCGGAGCCAAAACTCGTAATCTTCCGCGTACCAAAAATCAATATCGAATCGATCACTAATTGAACGCTGAACCATCACTGTCGGAGTTGAAATTCGGTTTCGGATGAGAAATTGTCGAAGGCCGAATTGGCGCACCGGAGCATCAACTGAACTATCAATTTCGGTAGGAGTACCGGTGAGATGCCCCGAGATTCCAAAAGCTGGCATGGACTTCATTACGCGGTATTGAATTGCCAATTTTGCACGATGCCATGAATCATCGCTGTCAAGAAAAGCAACATATTCTGTCGTTGCTGAATTCCAGCCGTGATTACGTGCTGCCGAGGGTCCTTGATTGGTATCTAGCTGAATTACCTGAAGATGTACCCCAGGGGGAATCCGTACATCGTTGACTTTCTGAACGGTTTGATCAGAGCTGCAGTCATCGACCACGATGATTTCGGCGGGAAGCTGGACTTGGTCGAGCACAGATTTCATTGCGCGACTAATCGTTTGCTCTGAGTTGTGAGTCGGAATGACTACGGAGATGGGAAGAATCAGGTTCTCCATTTCATCCAATCCCAATTGCCACGTAACTTCGCCGAAAAGATTCTGGCGTTGTCGGAAGACCATATATCGATGCGTGGTAGGAGCAGGTTGTTTCGTTGCGCTGGGATGGGACCGAATTTGCTTGCTGCGCCAAAAATAAATCCGGCCCCAGCAGCTTCCCTGACTACATCTGCGTTCACTGAGCCGTGAGGATATGAAAGCGAATCAGTCGGCCTTCCTAAGAGCTGTGACAGCCATGCTTTGGACGAACTCAATTCGTCTCTTACACACTCAAGGGAGAGTTGCCCAAGCGGCGAATGTGAGTAGCCGTGTACTCCAAGGGTGACCAGAGGGTGTGAGTGCAGAACCTTCACGTCATCTTCTGAAAGGAAACCGTCTCGTCCCGAAAGCACGAAAGTTGGATTGAGAAAGATGTGGAACGGATACCCAAATCGCTCCATAATCGGCAAGACAACAGTGAGATTGTCACGGTATCCATCATCGAAGGTGATGGATACCGAAGACTCAACTTCTTCACCAAATCGAGCAACCCTGATCCCGTCTTCTTCAACAATATTTCGAAGTGTGGTCATCTGCTCAACAAAACGCGAAGGGCTAACGGTGTAGATCCCCTGAGAATCTCCATCAGCCACACCGCCAACCGAGTGATACATCAGGATTTGACTTCGATCCTTCGTGGCTGTGTGGAACTTGCTGTACACCAGGCAGAGAAGCGAACCAGAGGCACGTTTGAGCGAGTTCATGAGCAAAAAGCTCGTCTTGAGTAGACGAGTTACCTCAGTCTAGATACAGCGGTTCCGACGAGCGGTCGGATCCAACGGGGATACGTTGCGTCCCACTCGCCGAGGTATTTGATTTGCCTTCCTCCAAGACCCTTCTTGAAGTTATAGACACCTTCGTTATTTACGGGGTCAACTCCTGCAAGATCAAACCGTTCGACGCCCATTGAATCGAGAATTTCCAGGAGTTTCCATGCACAGTTGTAGGACGCATACGACTTTCTGGCTTCAGCATTTGCCGCAGCGATTGCATCCCACGCGCTTGAGCCAATGACAAAAGCCCCTCGTACGGCGACAAGCTCATTTGCTTCATTTCGCGTGTGAACAACAACTAACCGATCCTTGAATGCTGCGAACAATTGATCAAGTGATTGGGCTGTTGGAATTGATGTAGGGCCTTTTCCGCGTTTGAATTCAGACATTTGGGACATCAAATCATGAACTTCAAGCGGATCTGGATCGGCCCAAACTTCGGTCACGCCTGAACGTTTTCGTCCACGTTCTAGATTCCGCGCCCAATTGGATGAGAGAGCCGCTTTATTGGCAAGAAGGTCTGAGGTTCGTTGAAGGAGGATTGTCTCTTCGGCTCCGATGGACTTCTTTGTCTTAACCCAGCCATGAGAAGAAAGTACCGCGGTTGACGCCGGGTCAGATTCGGTGTGATGCGCGATTCTGATGTACGAAGCAGGAGAGCTTGAAATTGAGGAAATGGCCCGCAATAACTCCGAAGATGAGAAATCGATCCTTCCGGCGACTCCACCTGGAACCCACGCGACAGTGAACAGGCGCGCTTTGCGGAACCAGAGGACTTGGAGCGCAGAAACTACGGCTCCTCCCTCCGCGCGTGTGATTCGAGCAATTCTCCATCGACCTCTTTGTCGAGCGGAAGCCCACCGTGACAGGGCAAATGGTGAAGTTGAATTGAGTCCTTGTAAGACATCGTCCCACTCGTCGTCAGTTCCCGAGAAGATTGACCAAGTCATTAGAGAAAATTCACTACGTAAAGATTCTTGTATGGGTGATTTGCTGGAACTTCGACAGCCTTGGGTAAATCCGGCCACCGAATAACTTCGCAACGTTGTTTTCTTACGTAGCGCAGAAATTTTCGAGGAATGCGCTCAGCATAGAACGGGAAGCCATATGGAGAACAGTTCGCGGGGAGATCTGAAAAGACTTGACGACCTGAGTTCTGGTCGAATTTCTGCGCGAAGTACTCATACAAGTGGCGTCGCCGAGCAATTTCATCTTGTGCTTTGAGTCCCTGAAGGCGAGTTAGCGAAAACTGAGAAACCGAAGAAAGTTCAGGGAGGGAGAACTCAGAATCTGCGGTACTTTTCGGTAGTGGTGATCCAGTGAGCAATTGACGCATCAGTCGTGTAGTTATTCGTGAAATCTCAAAGGTTGGGATCTTGCTCACGGCCTCGAACGCCCGAAGTAGAGATCTCATTTGAAATGCGAAGCCTGGGGATACGTTTGACAGGGGTGGGATAAGTGTCGGATCGATTGGCCTAATTGTGTTCAGGATTGCACCTTCTGGAACCCGAATGGTCTTCCGAAAGCTCGTAATTCCAACAGAAGTTCGAGATCCGAGGCTTCGTCCCTCGACGTCGGCGCTCAAGAGCCCATGGGCATTGTCCTCTATCAGTTGGGCATCTGGCCAAAGGCGCTCAAAATCACTTAGATCTTGTGGGAAGCCGAAGTAGTTAACCGCTAGGACAACACGAGCAGATGTCGCATTCCCCGAAGATAGTGGACGAAGATCTGGGGTGACGGGATAGAAACGAGGCACCGCCTCAACAGCATTGATCGACGACAAGACATCTCTGCAGATCAACTCAGGAAGTCCAACGATTTCCCCTGGTTGAATGTCGAGGTGCCGGAGACCAGCCACGAGCGCATGCCGCGCGTACGCAAAATAAGTTGGAACGCTCATCTCACGCTCTCTTTTTTCGCTTTCTGATCGGTGAAGCCAGGTGAACCAATAGTCCAGCCCACGTTCGAGGTCGTCCAGGGTTCAACCTCAGAGATGTGAGAAACGAACCCAGTGCGTCAACAAACTTGGAACTCTTGCTGTAAGAGCGGGCTGCGGTGTAGTGCGCAAGTGCATGTCGGTGTTTCACGATGGTTGGACCGAAGTTGCGTTCAGAGGCGAAATGATCGTTAACAACAGCCAACTCGGCGAGCAAATGACGAGCAGTTGACGAGCTCGCACTTGTTTGGTGCCGTCGGAACGATCCCAAAACTTCGGTGATGAATGAAATCGTGAACCCATCTTGTGCAATTCGAAGCCAAAGGTCGTAGTCCTCGGTTGTTATGAATCGTGGATCGGTTCGAAAACCATTGAGTTGATCAAGCACAGATCGACGGACCACGACAGCCGAAGTAGAGATGCAATTTCCTTTAAGCAGCAGTGAGTCGTACGATGCCCTTGGCTCTGGGCCGTAGCGAACTATCCGTTCTCGTGACCCACCGCCGAACCAGCGCTCTGCATGACAAACCAAGTCAGCACCGGAACTGAGGACCCCAATTGATTTAGTGAGTTTTGACGGTTCCCACGTGTCGTCAGAATCCAGGAACGCAACATACTTCCCACGGGCTTTCGAAATTCCAAGATTTCTCGAACTAGCGATGACACCTTCATTTGCGAAGTTGACAAGGGCTATCCGCGAATCTCCAATTTGATTGACTACATCGACCGTGTGGTCAGTCGAAAAATTATTGACAACTATTGCTTCCCAGGAAGTATGCGTTTGTGCGATAACAGACGCAAGCGCTTCTGCAAGAAAGTCCGCTTGATTGAAAGTTGGTACGACTATGGAGACTAGTTCCTGAGAATTTTGCATTTCAGGTAGACATCTTTTCGACAAGTTGGAGTATCCCATCAATTTCTTCTGTAAAAAGTTCTTCCGTCTCAAATCCCGCCAGTCTCATCCGAGTGCAATCAAAGTCGAGTCTCGTCTCGTCCTCAGATTTTGGAAGCAACTCATTGATTACTGGTCGGAAAGAAAAGTTCTTGTCGCAACGATCAGCAACGAGCTCAGCCATTTCCATCAGTGTTCGAGAACGCATTGAACCGACGTTGTAGGTAACGGTTCCTTGTTGTGGAGGGTTAACGTTCCCAAAAAAGTGAAGCGCGCGACAGATGTCTTTGAGCGTAATGAAATTTCTTTGAATATTTGATGGTGATCTGAGCTCTAGCTTTCGAAATCGAATCGCTTGTACACAGAGGTCATTCACAATGATGTGCCAGATGTTCACATCGGGGGACATTGGACACCCAAATCCATTTCCGGTTCGAAGAATCGTGCTCCGAATCTCGCCGGCGTGGTTACCGAGCACTCTTTCTGCTTCAAGGTGGGTAAGACCATAAGGATGGGTCGGATCGGTCTTTGACGATTCATCAAAGTTCCCGATAAGCGGCGATCCATAAACATGAATTGTGGACATATAGACGATGTGATTCACCCCACAGGAAATGGCGGCTCTAGCGAGGTTTTCTGTGCCGAGCACGTTCACGTCAAGTGCTCTCTTCGGGTCTTGTGCACATTCGCGGTCGTTCAGAGCGGCAAAGTGAAATATGGTGGTGACGTTCTCGCATGCCCGATAGAGGGTTTCAATATTGGTGAGATCACAAGTTGCTACTCGCGCGGAGGGCGACCAAGGTGGCGGCTTGCGGTCACGTCGGGTGCCAAGTCGCAGTTCCCCAGAATCGGCCGACGAGAGGTACGAAGCGAATCTGCTACCGATATTGCCGAATCCTCCGGTGAGGAGAATCGTTTCGGTCATTTGTTCTTAAGAGCCCAGTCGTATGGAATGTGGCAATTATCTGGATCGAGACGGCGAATCTCATCCGGGTCGTGCGGAATTGATGCGCAGTTTGCTACCAGGGCAACATCGACTCCGATTCCCTTGAATCCATTCCAAACAAAAGGGGGAATCGTGACGAGTTGGTAGTTGTCCTCACCCAAGAAAATCTCATTGATTTCGCCGAACGTCGAGCTCCCTTCCCGTTCGTCGAAGAGAACCAGTTTGATCTTGCCGTGTGGAACTGCATAGTTGATTGTCATTCGATCGTGGATGTGCCAGGCCTTGACAGCGCCAGGGAAGACCCTCGAGAAGTAAATCTCGCCAAACTCGGAAAAGATCGAGTCGGTGCACTTCATCATGTGCATTACTTTCCCGCGCTCATCGAGGATCTGTCTGAGCGGTGAAATCCTTACTCCATCAATCATGTGGTGTTTCCTCATATCTCGTAATTTGTTCCAACGTTATTTGACGGACACGTTCACCTTGAGCCGCGCGCTTGTACCATTCGGTTGTTTCTTGAAATGTTCGCTGAAAATTCCAACGAGGCAGCCATTGCAGTTCACGCTTGGCTTTTTCGCAATTAAGTTGGAGCAAACCCGCCTCGTGCACGTCTGATTTGTGCGTCTCAATTGGCGTCGTCGAACCCCATGCGGTGACGCATTCTTGAACAACATCGAGAACTGAGTGAACCGAATTTTCGTCTGGTCCGAAATTCCACGAACCGTTCGCAACTTCTGGTTCAACTAGAAGCCGATGTGCAAGTGTCACGTATCCTGAAAGTGGCTCAAGAACATGTTGCCAGGGCCTGGTTGCATCTGGGCGGCGCAGTGAAATCGGCCGGTTACTCGTAAGCGAGCGCATGCAGTCCGGGACGATCCGATCCTCTGACCAGTCACCGCCACCGACAACGTTTCCAGCGCGGGCCGATGCAGCGGCGAATCCTGTACGTTGCGAGAAGTACGAGTTGTCATAGGTGGCAAACGCAAGTTCGGCGCAAGCTTTCGATGCACTGTAGGGATCGTGACCCCCGAGTTGATCTGTTTCTCGGTAGCCCTGAGATATTTCTCTATTGAGGTAGCACTTGTCTGAGGTAACGAACACCAGCGACTCAACTGACGGTGTTGAGCGAACGCATTCGAGCAGATTCAATCCACCACCAACGTTTATGTCAAAAGTCTCTTTCGGATCTTTGTAGCTCCGTCTCACGAGGGCCTGAGCGGCGAGATGGAAGACAACTTCTGGCTGGGTCGATGCGAATAAGGAATGAAGGCTCTCTGAATCTCGAATATCAAGAATGTGATGCTCAATCCTCGATGCAAGTTCAAGTTGATCAAAGTGGGATGGAGACACTTCGGGCTGTAAAGCAACACCAATTACCTCGGTCCCATATTTCAGGAGCCATTCTGTAAGCCATGAGCCTTTGAAACCCGTATGCCCCGTAATGAGAACCCGTTTCTTGCTCAGCGCCTTGAGAGCGCCTACCAGATCTTCCATGGCGCCTTTGCACTTCGGTCCAACGAGTTAAGGAGCTGCCAATCTCGAAAAGTATCCATGCATTGCCAAAATCCGTCGTGTTCGTAAACGGACAGCTCGCGTCGCGTTACAAGGGTCCTGAGGGGCGCCTCTTCAAACACAAGATCATCTTGCTCAGGGAGAACGTTGAAGATTTCTGGTTCACATACGAAGAAGCCTCCAGAAATTCGTCCGCCACTCGCTTGGGGCTTTTCATTGAATTGACCGGCACGGCCGTCGTTATCAATTGAGAGTTCCCCGAATCGTCCTGGAGGTCGCACTCCAGTAACAGTCGCTACCGTCGCTTGCTTGATATGAAAATCAAGGAGGCCCTTGAGATTGACATCGCTCAGCCCATCGCCGTATGTGAGAAAGAATCGGTCGCCATCGACATACTTCTTGATTTTTGCAATTCGACCGCCAGTCATCGTGTCGGTTCCGGTGTCTGCAAGCGTCACTTTCCACGACGTCTCATCATGTTTTGTATGAAACACAAGTTCCTTTGAGGAGCCAAGATTGACCGTTACGTCGCGGGTGGCGGTCTCGTAGTTGAGAAAGAAATCCTTGATGACGTGACCTTTGTGACCAAGGCAGAGGACGAAGTCGTCAAAGCCGTACGTTGCGTAGAACTTCATTACGTGCCACAGAATTGGGAGACGTCCGACTGGAATCATCGGCTTCGGAATGTCGTCTGCTACATCGCGGATACGCGTGCCAAAGCCCCCACAGAGAATGACAGTCTTCACGAGATCTCCTTCGAATACTTGGAGACTTCCCAGTTTATTGGCAATTTGTCAATTCACGAGTGACGTTGTTGTTGGACTAGAAAGTTCAGATTTCCATCGTGGGTAGTTGCTATCCAGGCAAAAAATGTTGTTTGACGGTGCTGTTATTAGTTCAGCATTGTTCCGCAAGAGAGTTTCAAGCTGTGCGGCATCCTCTACAAGGTACACATCAGTCGAGCGGCGAAACGGACTGTAATTCAGTGTTCGAGCATCCACTACTACAACGGTCGGTATCCCGAGCGCTGCGGCCTCAGCCGCACTACTTGATGCTGCGGTAGTAATAACCGTAGATGCATTCTTGAGCAGGGTTGCTAAGGGTAGTGACGATATGCAATTCGCCAGTGGCCCCAACTGCGAAGGAGTGAGCGGACAGATGGGGTGACTTCGCACTTGTACTCGCGGTTTTGCCTCAAGCTTTTCAAATGCTTCACGAAAAATGCGAATCAGGACGTCATTTGCATGTTCGAGGAAATCCCCAAGTAGAAGTACGTGGTCTCCTCTGTCTTCGATTGAATCGCGGAGCTCGGCAAGGTACGAATACCGAAGTGCTTCAACCATTGTTACTGACTTCTCGGGGTATCCATTCTCCGTAAGGAGAGAGGTTCCAAGTGCCCCGTTTGTAAAGATTCTGTGCGGAAGCGGACGAGTACTGCTGCTTTTGTAGAGAGTGTTCTCCCTGGGATCGAGAAAGTACCTCAAGTCCCAAAATCTGATTGTTGAGTGAGCAACACCAATGAGTTCACCTTTTTGGTATTTCTTCGCAGAGTGGAGCAAGGCAAGTTCCCACGGCTGATTCTCGAAAAGATAGAAAATCTTTTCGAATCTCGGCATGTTGTCAACCAATCGATCGGTTGTAAACAGGAGGATGAGGTGGCGCATGGCTGTTGAACCACAGATTGACTCATTCCACTCGTCTTCAAAAATGTGCCACAGTTTGAGATTTGATTCAGATTGTTTAAAGTTTCGAAGAGCATCTTGAAAGTCCGCTTGTGCTACTTGCTGTCGAAAGTATGTGAGAAGGACTTTTGGAACGTCCCGCAGCGCAATGTTCTGAATAAAGAGGTCATGTACCTTGCCAGTGTCAGTTCGAACCTTTGCGAGATGTTGTTTTGCGCGTCGCATCCCACGACGCTCAATGTTCGTCGGGTAGATGTAGTACCACGATGGGTCTGCAAGGAGCTGCGGTACCGACCCCCAATATGGGGAGGTCTGAGGGCGATCTGTGTCGACATGCGGTTGTGTGAGTGTTAGATAGTCAAAGAACGCAACCTTTGAGCAGGCTTGTTTGACCTGGCCATATTGCCGGGAGCGCATGATGAGTCTGTATCGAATGAGGCTCAGAATGGCCCGAAGAGGCAATACAACTCTGGTGTGTATTCGGCGGCGCATTAGATCTACAACAGAATTCTTTCGAGAAATTTGGAGCACTCGACATAGAACATCCTGAAGTGACTCGTCGTCGCACAAGACTGAAAGCTGATTGAGCTGTGCGTTGCCAAGGATCATTTCGAGTGCAATTAATCGACAAGCAATCGGAATTGACTGCCGTGTTCCCCATTGCTTGAGAGACGGGAATGAGAGCCACCATGTACTCAAGCCAATAGGGGTCTGTAGACGAGCTTCAAGGCTTGTTCCGTTCACTTCAACCATCCGTGCATCGCACAAGAACGACAACAGTCGCGATCGAATTTCCTCAGCGTTCTCCTCAATAAATCGAGGAAGTGAAATCGTGTGAGGATCTTGCGTGGGATATCCAAATGAGTCCCACAGGAGCACCGCCGTTCCCGCTGGGGGCAAACTTTCACGTGCCCACAGAACTCGTGGAGTGGAACTGGACGTCATGAAGTTGAACTATTTCTAATTGATCGGATCTGCCGTATGTAAAAAGCTGACTTTTCGTAAGGCTGTGTGTGAAAGAGATCTACAAAATCTCGCCGTGCTTGTTGAGTCTCTGGAGAATTCCACCATTGGTCAATGTCAATGGAAACCTTGCGGAATTGATTGAGCAAGTCAAGGGGGTCTGAAAAAAGCATTGAAGCAGACCGGAGACATGTGAATTTCTCTTCTGCCCAAACCGATAACGGTGAAAATTTCGGATCTAGCAACAACATCGTCGGAATGTTGTTCTGAATCGTTCTAAACGGCGTTGTACCAAGAGATGTAGTGATGACGAGTCGTGATTCTTTGAGAAGATTTTCGATCGGTTGACTACCGTCATCGGAGCAAATGTTTGGATCTGTAGTGAGAAGATTGAGAAGGGAGTCGTCAAACCGTTCTGCGCCGGCGTACTGTCGAATGACTATTCGCTGAGCGAGATTCAGAAACTCTTTAGTCAGCAATGTGTTGAGCATTGATGAATACTGAAAGCGATTCGCATTCAGTCCCCGGGGCATTGAAGGGTATCGATAAGGGGAGTCAAGGATCATCAGTATCGAGTTCTGTCGGCTTGCCCTTCGGAGACTCTTCCCGCGAGTTACAAGAGCCGGCGCCTTGACTCCACGTGGGACCCGAGATGCAAATTCTCCCCAAGCGAGATAGCGGTCGGCAATCTCGAATTCAACCGACGCCTCAACTGGAAGGTCTCGGGCAAGGCAATGAACCCCACCATGCTGACCAATCATGACTCGAGTGTTTGCGCCCCGTGCCTCTGAGAGCCATAGGAGAAATTGGTCCGATGCCATATGAAGATTGGACGTAAAAACCAGGGAAGGCTGTTTTGGGAAAAGCGACTTCGTTCGCATGCGAATGTGGTTGAAGTCCTCGACAAAGAGTTTTGGCAGAGTTCGGATGATGATTTCACGAAACAACATGTGAATGTTGTCGGATATTTCAACTCGTTTAAGGATGATTCCTCGCGCTGCTTCATCAATTGTGGACGAATATGGTGCGTCGCCATGCCAAAACATTGGTACTGACAGAGTGGACAACGCAACATTGAATTCTGCGAGTGACGGCAACATAGTTTGGATTACAACTGACTTTCTGCGACGCGCGATTGCGTTGAGAATCCTCTGAGCACACTTTCTGGCGCTATTCGTGCGATCTTGGTTTGGGTGTGTCGCATTTCTTGGGCTTAATGTGCGAGGAATATCCAATTGCGCTGTTTTGAGTGGCTTTAGTCCAAGTTCGAGACATATTCGTTCGAGAACAAACTGATTCCAAAGGTGTGAGTTGACCAAAACTTGAAGTTGAGATCTGTCTGACGGAATTACAAGCACGTCCTTAACTCCGAGGAAAGTGAATTCAGCGCAGTTTCGTTGTCCGATTGTTCGACGAACGAGGTTGTATCGAGTGACAAGGAGCGGAGTAAGCACTCGCAAGTACGTTCCGACGGAGAACTTCCAGGCATCGTCGGTTAACTCAACGCCGTGAAACTTGTTTAGCGCTGGGTAAAGCGCAGTCTCAAGTTCTCGAATGAAGACTTGTGAGAACTCTTGGACATCCACGTCCGTGTTGCACGAGAGGTCTAGTGATGTTTCACAAGGTAGGTCATTGCCTTGAGAACACCATGGCCCGAGAGGGTAGGAAGGCGAAGGGAGATCTCCAGTGTCAATGCACCCAGAAGTTTGAAGAAGCATCTGCTGACAGCTAACTCAGTCTGTTCAAAATCTGTGTTGCCGACGTTGACAAGATCACGGCAACAACAATTGCGAGAAGTGCACCAGCAATGATTGAACCAATGATGAGCCGACCAACTTTTTGGAGGTAAACCCTTCGATCGATTGTTTCGTTAGATAATGAGTGGCTCATTGGTCGAACCTGTGTTAATGGACGAGCCAGTGATGCGCGCCCCTGATACCCAAGGACAAGTGCGATCGTGCTCAACGTCAAGGTGACTAGAGCTTTGACAGTTGCTTCAAGAGCAGTGCCCGACAGTATGGTGATGATGGAAATCAACACAACGATGATGGAAATCGTACCGCTACCTCCGCCTAAATCGAATACTGTCAAAATCGCCTCCCGATTGTGGTGGTCTCTCCCATTGATGACTATCGGCCTAGTCATGATCCTCGCTGTCGTTATCGCATCGCTCATTCCTGTTCGTCTGTGGGAAGTTGCACCTGGTTCAGTCCAGCCTGTGGGACCACGCCTGTCATTTGATGCAACTGCTCGAGAAATGACGTCAATTTACCCAACTGAAAACTCGATCAATTTCGTGACTGCCTTAGGAAGCAAACTCACTTTGCTTGATGCACTCGTCGGAACAATTGATCGTGATGTTGATGTTCAAACATATGAGGAGCGGTTCGGCAGCGAGAGCCCGAGTTTCCAGCGACAGATTGGTGCTCAATCAATGACGACGTCCAAGCAGATTGCGGAGTATGTCGCGCTCGACCTGCTTGGTTTTCCAGTCTCGTTCTCGTACGGCGACATCGTCATTCAGGAGCTCGTGTGTGCCGACGACCCAGCGCCGCGGAGCGCGTGCAACGTCTTGAATGTTGGTGATGTGATCGTGGCGTTGGATGGGCAAAGCACTCCCACATTGGAGGAACTGATAACTGCGTTGACAGGGAAGGTCAGCGGCGATGAAGTCACGGTGACAGTCATCCCACACGGTGGAGGAAGTCAAGAGAGCCGGCGAGTCGAATTGATGAAGAGCCCAGATGATCCCAATCGCACGATTATCGGGTTCATTCCTTTGGATACTCGTTCAGTGAATCTTCCTTTTGAAGTTGAGATTGATACAGATTCGATTGGTGGTCCTTCAGCCGGACTCGCATTCACGCTGGCGTTGCTTGACGAGTTGACCCAAGGTGACCTCTTCGCCGGGCTCACAGTTGTTGCTACGGGGACGGTGAACGAAGATGGATCTGTCGGTGCCATCGGCGCACTCCCACAGAAGGCTGCGGCGGTCAAGATGGCCGGTGCAGATATTTTCCTGATGCCTTCTTCGCAGTCAAGAGAAGATCTTGATGCGGCGTCAAAAGTGCTCGGCAAGTCCGTCAAAATTGTGCAAGTGGCATCCGTCGAGGAAGCACTTCGGGTGCTTGAAGACCTCGGGGGTAGCGGGCTGGAGAATGCCACGATTGACCTCTAGTAAGGGCGTACTGTTGATCGCATGGCGATTTCCTTTTCGCGCCCTGATCCGTCGTCCCCTGCGGCGGTAGGAGCTGCCCAATTTACGGTCGGTCGCCGCGGTTTCGAACAAGAAGAAGTTCGCGACTTCCTCCGGATGGTTTCAGCAGAACTTGCCCGCCTTCAGGAGCGAGAACGTTTCTTGGAGTCCGAGTTGCGCACGCTCCAAACCAATGGGGTTTCCTCTCCGGGTGTCCTCGATGAAGAGACTGTTATGCGGGTCTTGGGTGAAGAAACTGCAAGAGTCCTCACCGCAGCACGAGAGGCAGCACAACAGATGCGCCTACGAGCGTCAGAATCAGCTGATCGAATCGTTCGCGAAGCGACGGCTGATGCGACACGTATTCGAAACGATGCGGAAATCGAGGTATCTCGTCAGCGAGCAGACGCAATCGCAGATGCCGAGGCAGAGATTGAGCTTGCGAAGCAGCAGGGCCGAGAAATGGTTGCCGAAGCCCGCGCTTATCGGGAGAAGGTCCTTTCTGAATTGTCACGGCGACGTGAGCTTGCCCGTGAGCAAATTGAACACCTGATTCATCACCGCGATCGACTCGCCACCGCGTTTGAGCGCGCACGATTGGCGGCAACTGATGTTGTTGGCGACTTGGATGAATTCGACGAACTCGCCGACGAGATTGAGAAGAGTGCGGGTCTCATGTCTGGCGTGAGTGCTCCAGCCTTTGTTGACCACACTGCAGATCCAGAGGCCATTCCTCAGCGCAACATGATTGTTTCTGAAAGCGAATCGGACTCGAATCCGGAGTTGTCCGATGCTGGTTCGATTCAGATTGAAGTCGAGAGCGACGTCTCGCCCATTGATGATGTTGACTCGACTGGCGTTGTGGAGTCCGGTGACGACCTAGGAATCCATCCGAATGAATCACTTGAGGCCGATGAAGGTGTAAGCCACAAGGCCGCTGTCAAAGCAGAGCATCCTTCCACTGAGCAACCAGCCGATCGGATGGCGGAGGTAGTGCATCTTTTTGGCCCGAAGAAGGCGGGTCACGTTTCTCAGCCAGCTGACGAGGCTGTTGAGCCGCAAGAGGCACCAATGGAGTCCTCTGTGAAGGAGGAAGCGCCAAAGCCGGTTCGCGCCGTAGAGAAGAAGTCAGTTGATGAGCTATTTGCAAGACTTCGCGAAGCAAAAGTAGAAGACGTAGCACGAACACTTGCTGAAACCCCGAAACGCGTTACTCCGACGGCTGAAGACTCGACCGTTGTGGACAAGCCACGAAAGATCGTCGTTCCCCCCACTAATCCGGCATTGTTTGAGCAGCGTGACACAGTGCTGGCGCCGATCAACATCGCAATGACACGTACAGCAAAGAGGGTTCTAGCCGACTTTGAGAATGGCGCCTTGACTCTACTGCAGATGAAGAAGTTCGCAGTTTCTATGGACACATTGGTCCCGTCAGCCGAGGCAATGACACAGGAGTTCGTCGATGCTGTTGCAGACGATCTGATGAACGCTGCTCTTGCAGGCGCCCAGAGTGTTGCACGTGGCTTGAAAGCCGACCTTCGCAAGCGAGTCACGAAGACACTTGTTCTTCAAGTGGTATCTCCTCAGGTTGCCGAACTCATCGTGACTCCGCTGCGAATGCAACTTCAGCGGTCCATCGAGCAGTGCAACGCCGATAAGAATGAGATGTCAGGACTCACTCGATCAGCGTTTCGCGAATTGAAGATTCAGCGAATTGACATGATCACAGCAGATCTTTCGTGCCTTGCCTATGGACGTGGTTCGTACCTCGCTTTGTCACCCGGTTCACAGATTTGCTGGATGGTTGACCCAAATGGGCCTAGTTGTGCAGATGCAGAGGACAACTCACTCGCTGGACCGTGTTCGGTCGGCGACGAGTTTCCGACGGGTCATCTCCATCCCACCTGTCATGCGGGATGCCGATGCCTTATTTCGCCAGTAGGCGACTAATCTCATCCGCGTGCGGAACCCCTCAGATCTTCCACCTCGCCGCTCGCGTCAAACAAGCGGAATTCGTTTTTCCAAGCCCAGCAAAGGGCGATTGGTCGTCACTGGAATTGTCGGCGCGATCGTTCTGTTGTTCGTCTCGAGCAGATCAATCGCTTCTTGGTACGTGGATGTCCTTTGGTTTGGATCGGTGGAGAAATCCGACGTGTACTGGACGATTCTTGCGACAAAGGTGGTTCTTGCGGCCGTCTTCTCTCTGCTGTTTGCACTGCTTCTGGGGGCAAGCATGTGGTTGGCCGACAAGCTTCGACCAACGGTTGTTCAGCAAAGCCCAGAACAGAGGGCACTCGACGGGTATCGCCAACTGAGTGCTCGCAGCCAGTGGTTCTTTCGCTTAGTCGTCAGCCTTGTTCTTGGCCTGATGGTGGGTTTGCCAGCGGCCACACAATGGGATTCCTGGTTGCAGTTCCGCAATTCGCAGACGTTTGGGATCTCCGATCCACTTTTTGGTGAAGACATCTCGTTTTACATCCTTCGACTGCCATTCGCCGGCTTCGTCGTCAACTGGCTATTCGGCGCACTTCTGCTCACGTTGTTAGTGACTGCAGGAATTCACTATCCCAACGGTGGGATTCGGATCCAGAATCAGGGTCGTAAGGTCAGCCCGCAAGCCAAAGCTCACATTTCAGTTCTTCTTGCGCTTCTTGCGTTGACGAGAGCCGCAGGTTATTGGCTCTCAAGATTTGGACTAACTACTTCAACTCGCGGAGTGGTTCAAGGCGCCACCTACACCGACGTCAACGCACAATTACCAGCCATCAACTTGATGATCCTGGTAT
>VFQT010002439.1_pt1 | contig 19113 bp, 11 predicted proteins | sample 3512381 | NCBI WGS metagenome assembly VFQT01 (sample SAMN10412376, study PRJNA504923) | tailings metagenome | isolation source: Relicate 2 Philex TSF3 active mining site | place: Philippines: Tuba, Benguet | collected 2017-08-29
AACTTGTGAACTGGTTTGAACAGCAGGAATGGGCAAAGGACTCGTCTGCTGATCCTCAACATGCCGTCGACGTTGTTCAGATTCAGAGAGACGAACTATCTGCGGCCGAAGACGATGAAGTGCTGAGTTCGATTGACCCGCAACTGATTCCCATCGCGGCGGGTCGGCTGCTGTTTCATCTTCGTGAGTTTGCGGCGAAGGGAGCATCGTTGATGCAGGGCAGTGCCACTGGCTGCCGATTGCTGATGGCTGATGTGTCAGGAGATGAGTTGGCGGCAACGCTGAGTTCGTGGATTGATCTGGCGACTGATTCCGATCTGCGCCGAATCCTGATGAAGCGACTGCGGGGACTTTTGATAGTCATCCAGCCGCGACTGCTGTCTGACGATGGTTTGCTGAGTGGACTGGAGTCGCGGCTGGAAGTGATAAGTGATGCGGAGTTCTTCGAACGGCTTCCCTCGTTGCGCGGCGGCTTCGATGTGCTCAGCCCTTCTCTTCGCAAGCAGTTGCTGCGCGAGATTGACGCACGACTGGGCGCTGGTTCGGGATCACAGTTGGATCTTCGGACGACGCCGGCCCGGAGTCTGGACCCTCTTGTGCTGAAAGTGCTGTTCGAAGCGGACAGCAAAGCGTGGGAAGAGGTCTGCTCACTTCTGCCGGAGGTTTCTGCAGGTCGGGACACGGATAGTCTGGCACATGCAGAGTCCGGCAGTTCCAGGAGCTCGACGGCGACGGCAGATGACCTGCATGTTCATCCGCATGAAGTGTCCCTGGCGAACCGCTGGCGACTGATTCTTGGTGTCAAAGATGACTCGCTTTGTCCTCCTGCACAGCGAGCCGCCAGGGCACTCGATGAGCTTTACGGACAGGGGCGTGGCGAAGGATCTCGCCGCGGTCTGGGAGGAGTTCCGGGCAGCGGCGGCGGCGATGAATCACCCTGGCCGAATACTCGCCTGTGGGCAGAAGAGCTGGGAGAACTCTTCGGGGACCGCGTTCGTGAAGAGGTGCTCGGTTCTGCCGTTGAACGAGGACGGACGGCGGCTCTGGCTGAGATTCGCGAGGATTCAGTTCGGCCCTCGGTTGAGTTGCTTCAGACCGTTCTTTCAATGCGAGGAAGCTTGCCGGAGCAGCAGACGGAGAAGCTTCGCCGGATCGCACGTCGAATCACGGATGAGCTCGCGAAGGAACTGGCTACTCGACTTTCCACCGCTCTGATGGGACTGTCGACACCAAGACCCACGCGCCGTCCCAATCGACGTCTGGACTTGCGGCGCACGGTCACAGCGAATCTTCGAACGGCTCGGACAAATCAGGACGGTCAGATTCAACTGGTCCCGGATCAGCTCTACTTTCGTTCCCCTTCACGACGAACCATGGACTGGCATGTGATCTTCGTCGTGGACGTCTCCGGATCGATGGAGCCGTCGGTAATCTACAGCGCACTGACGGCGGCGATTTTTTCTGCACTGCCCGCGCTGAGTGTTTCGTTTCTGGCGTTCAGTACAGAGGTGATTGATTTCACGGACCATGTCGAAGATCCGCTCGCGATGCTGATGGAAGTACAGGTCGGGGGCGGCACGATGATCTCACTGGGGCTTGCAGCGGCTCGCGAACGACTGAAAGTTCCTTCCCGAACGATTGTGCTGCTGGTCACCGACTTTGAAGAAGGCTTTTCGGTCGCTTCACTGATCACCGAAGTTCAGGCACTCGTCGACACCGGAGCAAAGGTCCTGGGACTCGCAGCGCTGTCTGATGACGGAAAGCCGCGCTACCACACCGGGATCGCTTCGCAGGTGGCAGGATGCGGCATGCCGGTCGCAGCTCTGAGCCCTCTTGAACTGGCTCGCTGGGTAGGAGATCAGATTCGATGAATCAGAACTCTCGCCCGTCCGTGGATCCGCTGGTCCTTTCCTCAATGCTCACCGCTGCGCCGGAGCGATTACAGAAACGGCTCGACCGCGAACCGACTGCGGCAGAGAGCTGGGAGTGGAGTCAGAGCGATGGCCGATGGCAAATTCGGGCGGGTGAAGAAACGGTCGAAGTCCTGGCGAGCCTCGTCTCGGAAGTGAGTCACGTTCGGTGCTCGTGTTTACTTTCCCCGCGGTGTTTTCACGTGCTGGCCGTGCTGAATGTTTGCGGACTTGCTGAAGCGACCTCGCTGGCTGATGACGACAAAGACGGTGAAGCGTCATTCAGCGGCCCCTCCCTTGTTCAAGACACGCCTGGTAAGAGTGAGAATTCTGGCGGAACGTCTCCAGAGCCATTTGAGACATTGCACAACAGCGCTGTTCAGGCCGCACATCAGATGGAGGAGTGTGTCGCGCGGATTCTTGCCACGGGACTTCGATCGTGCGGTGCAGTGCAGCAGTCACAGCTTCTGCGAGCGATTCATGAATGTCGTTCCGAGGGGCTTCATCGCCTTGCGGCGGCTGGGCTTCGGTTGATGACCGACATTCGAATGCTGCGAGACCATAACGATGATTTTCGATCTGAGACTGCCGTTGAAGATTTTCGTGAAGTGCTGGAAACCAGTCGCAACATAGTGCGAACAGAACAAACGCCCGTTCGATGGATCGGCGTTGCTCGAAGACAGTTTGAACCGATCGAAAGTCAGAAGCTGCACGCTTTGTTTTGCGAACCCATCGTGACTCGCAGCGGCTACGCGGGCGTTGTGACCTGGCTGATGGCAGACGACGGATGGATCGGCAGCGTCAGCGACGTTCAGCCTGGCAATGCGTCTCGAATTCCGCAGGCATGGCAAAGCGGTGTGACTCTGGCGGGCCTGAGTCTTTCTCATCGGGCATTGAGTCAGAAATGTCTGCTGCTCTCCAAAGGAACTCGTTCCGCCGATGGACGACTTGGCGGCGGTGAATCAGCTCGTGCGGTTGCCGTTGATGGACAGGGCTGGAATGCGGCTCCTGTGGCTGCGAAGTTTCAGATGTCACTCGCTGACCAGATTCGACGAGCCTTCGACGAATCGGACAAGCCGGATTTTCTGAAACCCGCAGGCAGCGATCTTCTGTTTTTCGAAGCGATCGTTCTGGGCTATCACGAACATGAGTTGATCGTCGCCCTGCCGGATTCTGACGTGATGTTGAGTCTGACATCCGCGCTGGAAGATGACGCGCTATGTTATCGCGACAGCCTGTCGACTCTTGCCTGTGCACCAGGTCTGAAGATTCGATGCATCGGGCGGATTGAGCGAGCCGCCGTGGGACGCATTCAATTGTTGGCGTGCAGTTCTGTCAGCGCGGTCGAAGAACAGAACATAGATGCGTCTGATGAAACGGCGCTGCGACCGAGGCTGGTTCTTTCAGACGGGGAAACGCATCGATCGGTTGGCCTCCAGAGGATTGAGAAGACACAGCTCTCATCCTGTGAAAAGTGGCCGGTGCGGACCATGGTCGTTCCACGGGTGAGTACGGCTGCATCCTCCGATGAATCTCTGGAACGCTGGCTGCGAGCCGTTGCCACCGGTGGCCGCCATGCAATTCCGCAGACTCTTGCCAGTTCCGCAGCACGCGATGTGAACAGATTGCGAAGCCAGTCACGATCCGGCGCTGCGACTTTGCTGAGTTCTCTCACCAGCGCCACGATGGCGACAACAACGGACATTCGGGGTGTTCGAGCGGCTGACGTGCCGGGACGCCTGGCTGTTCGCTGGCTGGCCGCAGCGATTTGTTCCCGAGCAACGTTGCGGGAACTTCAGATCCACGACTGGATGGTCATCGTCAACGCGATCGAATAGCAGACATCCTTCCCGTCTGTCTATACTCTTCGTGAAGTATACACTGCACCGTGACCGCGACGTTCAGGACCTGATTCTTAAGAACCGAGTACCTTCATCATGTCTGACGCCTCGGCGCGTTTCATGACCACGCAATGGAATCTTGTGCTGACCGCCGGTCAGCAGGGAGCTCCGGAAGCAGCAGACGCACTGGCGGCGCTTTGCCAGTCGTACTGGCACCCGTTGTATGTGTACGCTCGGCGAAGGGGAAAATCGGCCGAAGACGCTTCCGACCTGACTCAGAGTTTCTTTGCCGCAGTGATTGAGAAGTCTTTCCTTGAGTCGGCCGATCCTGATCGCGGTCGATTTCGCACGTTCCTGCTGACACTGTTTCAGAGATTTCTGGCTCAGGAACACCGGCGTGAGCAGACTCAGAAACAGGGCGGTCATCTGAAGAAACTGTCCTTCAATTTTGAAGCATCAGAAGAGCTGTGTCTGCAGAGCAGCGGAGACCTGGCTCCGGAAACGGCATTCGAAAAAGAATGGGCGCTGACGCTGCTGGGACATGTGATGGACCGTCTGGCAGAAGACTATGGGCAACGCGGGAAGTCTGAGTTTTTTCAGAAGTGTCGCCCGTGGCTGAACGGCAGCGTCGATGGTGCCAGTGAATCGAAATTGGCGAAGGAGCTGGGAATGACGGAAGGAGCACTTCGCGTTGCGATCCATCGATTGCGAGAGCGATTCCGGGAACTGCTGCGAGCCGAGATTGCCGAGACAATCGGCCCGGAGACAACGGTCGACGAGGAATTGGCTCACCTCCGCCAGGCGCTGATGAGCTGACATGGCCGAGACGTCGTGGAACTCGCCAGAGTTCCGGTCATCGGCAGAGTTCCTTCGATCGGCAAGAGTCATGGGATCTCTGGCGAGATCCACTACTTCCAAAATCACGCACAAAAATTTCGGGAATCCCTGTAACAACTGTCTGAAAACGGCAAAAAGACTGTCAACACGATCTCCTGAATCCAGCCAGACGGCGTTTATCAGAGTCTCGAAACAGATGAACACCAATTGCCCCCAATGCAAGCAGCTCATTCCCGCAAACGCTCCGGGCGGACTGTGTCCTCATTGCCTGTTGAGAAACAGTGCCAATGGTCCAGGTAACGGCAGTCTTCTGAACGGTGCCTTTGCGGTGACAACGCCACAGTCCGCGGCTCCTGTGAGTCCTGCCGTTGCGGAACTGGTGCAGTTGTTTCCGCACCTGGAAATCATGGACCTGATTGGTCATGGCGGAATGGGTGCGGTCTACAAGGCTCGACAGAGAAAACTGGATCGAATGATTGCCGTGAAGATCATTCGCCCCGACGCTACTTCAGATCCGGCGTTCGCGGAACGGTTTGCCAGAGAAGCGCGGACGCTGGCACGGCTGAGCCATCCGAACATTGTCGGCATTCACGACTTTGGAGAGGTCGATGCGAGGCCGGATGAACGGGAGCCGGCCAAACGGAGTACTCTTTATTACTTCATGATGGAGTATGTAGACGGAGCGAACCTGCGACAGGTCATGCACTCAGGTCGGATTTCCCCGGAGCTTGCCGTGTCGATGATCAGTCAGATCTGCGACGCGCTGCAGTACGCTCATGGCGAAGGCATCGTTCACCGGGACATCAAGCCGGAGAACATTCTGATCGACTCACGAGGTCGAGTGAAGATCGCCGACTTCGGGCTTGCAAAACTGGTGACTCGATACGGAGACGACTGGACTCTGACCGGGACACATCAGGTCATGGGCACTCCGAGGTACATGGCTCCTGAGCAGATGGAAGGCAGTCGCAACGTCGATCAGCGAGCCGACATTTACTCGCTGGGAGTGATCTTTTATGAGATGCTGACCGGCACCATTCCGGTTGGTCACTTTGACCCGCCGTCCAGAAAGTCGGGTGTGCATCCGGGACTGGATGAGATCGTCCTGCGAGCGATGTCATCGGATCCACAGCGTCGCTTTCAGTCTGCGACCGAACTGAGAGTTGCTGTTGAGAAGCTTGATCCCGCTGTCCTGCATCAGGCTCCTGTTTCAGTTCCTGAGCAACATTCTCAGACGGGCCTTTCTACGATCATCGATCGAGAGATCGCTGGTACGTGGAGGATGATGATGGGGCACGAAGAAACTGGTCCTGCGAACACAGTGCCTCGCGAACGAACTCGGCCGTTTCTTCTGATCCTCATTTTGTTCACGGCGACCGCTGCGACAGCCAGCCTCCCGTGGATCTCGGGAATTCCCCGCGCCATCAATGCCCCGCAAAGTCTCCGCGGAGGCGACATTGCTTCCGGAATCGGCGCGACGGCGATCATGGGGCTGTGCGCTTTGGTTTGGATCATTCTGTCAGCGAGCGCGCGAAGAAACGCCTTCGCCACGGGCATTCTGACATTTCTTTCGATCTGTTCGCTGCTGATGACGATTCTCTCCTGGCAGGAAGTCCAGTCCGAGCTTTCAATGATGGAGCCTCTGGTGGGTTTCCACATTGCGATCGTCCTTTCGGCAACGGTCTCGGCTCTGCTGGCAGCGTCGTTTCGTCAGAGTCTGATGGCGTGGATCAAGGAACGCCAGGAAACGGATCTCTCCGATTTTGCTCGAGTGCCAGCCCGGGATGCAGAGTCTGGACATTTGCCGGACGTATGTATGGTGTGCGGATGTGGAACGCACGACCGAGTGCGAAGAACGATTGACTACCAGCCGAAATGGGCCGAGTCACTCATGATTCTGGGCTTCATTCTGGGAGGAATTCCCGGCGTCATTATCGCCGTCATGACTCAGAAGCAATCGCACGTAGCCCTGCCGTTTTGCCCGAAGCACAAATCGCACCTGAGTCATCTGGTGAAGGTGGCCAGCATTGGCTGGCTGCTGCCTGTATTGACAGGCGGTGTTGGCTTTCTGGTCGGCTACCTTCCGACTCACAGGCTGCCACCACTCCAGCCGCTTGCGATCATGGGGCTTGTGCTTGGCATTGTTTCCGGACTTGTCACGTATGTCATCTCGCTGATCTGGCTGACAATGAACCGAGTCAAAATTGAACAGCATGCGGAACATGAAGTGATCTTCAGCCGCGTTGCTCCAAAGTTCGCCCGAGCCGTGCGAGAGATGACTGCCAGAGGATAGCCAGTGTGTGATTTCGCGAGTCAGCCGATCTACTTTCGGCTTCGACGGAACGGAATCGCACAGCCTCGGGCTGGAACTTCTTTGACCTCGGGAAGTTCCCCCTTCAGAGCGGCCTCGACCGCCAGTTCCAGATACTGCAGTTTGACCTGAGCCGCATCCGTCTTGTCGTCCATTGCTCCCATGTAGACGACCTTTCGCTCACGGTTCAGTACAAAGAACTCGGGAGTGAAACTGGCGCCATAGGAATCGGCCACCTGCTGAGTCTCGTCGATCACGTACGGGAAAGTGAAGCTTTTGGATGTGGCACGATCCTTCATCTTCTCCAGCGTTTCGCTCGGCTTTTTGTTGGCGTTGATTGCGATGAATGCGACACCGTCTTTGTGTCCGGCATACTTCTTCTGAAAGGCGATGATGCGATCTTCGTAGTCGACGGAATACGGGCAGGAATTGCACGTGAAGCAAATCACGACGACAGCCTTCCCGGAAAAGTCGCCGAGGCCGTAGGAGCGGTCATCCGTTCCTTTCAGGTCCTTCCAGTCGGGGGCTGCATCGCCAATTTTGATTTTGGAATTCTGAGCCAGGACAGCGTTGGACCAGAGGTTCCAGCAGATCACGGCTGCCATCAGGTGTACGCAGGTGACAAGCTTGGTCGTCATGTGTCGGAATCCTCAGGAGCATTGAAATCGGGGAACAGCCAGACGCGGGATTTTTGAGCCGGACGAATGAGTCAGCAAGAGGGCAAAACCGGACTTGAGCGAAATCCGGAAAAACGATAACCCCGAATCTGTTCGACGGTCCTTTGAACATCTGTTACCGGCAGGAATCGCTGGTGGCAACCTGGGAAAGGGATCAGCCGGAATTGTCGAAAAACTCTGTGAAAACAGCAGTTTTTGACAGGGTGTTGGGCATGGGGTTGAGCGATCGATGCAGCCGCGTCCGTGGGATGCGGAAGGTCGATGCAAAACTCCCGCAGTTCGACTTCGGCAGATTTTGCCGAATCGGAATCATGGTCGCAATTCCTGCCGAAAGAGGCTGCGGGCGTGACTTCTGCTTGTGGTTTTTTCGGGAGTTGATTTCCTGAAGGAACTGGTCAACCGCCCGGACACTTTTCGGACGCGGACAGACTTACGTTGAAGATGATGTGTCGGTGCCTTCTCGGAGGTTCGTCATGAAGAACATAAAGCAAATGGCTCTGGTTGTGGCAGCATTGCTGGGTGTGACACAGTCAGCACTCGGGCAGATTCGTGAGTTTCCGTATGAAGCGAAAGTTGTTGTCCAGGAAGCGCTCGTGCGATCTGGCGGCGGCGATGCCTTCTATCCGACTCAGCGAATTCCCAAAGACACGGTAGTCAACGTCTACCGCCACGATCCAGGTGGCTGGTATGTGATTGATCCGCCGGAAGGAAGCTTCAGCTGGATTCCGGAACGATTTGTGGAGCGGCTGAACGAGAATGAGGGCGAAGTGCGCGAGGACAATGTCATCGCGTTTGTTGGAAGCGAGTTCGGGGACGAATCGTCCGTCTTTCAGCGACGCATGAAGAAGGGCGAACGAGTAGCGATTCTTGGCCAGAAAGAGATCGACACGACCAACGGTCTTCAGTCGATGCTGAAAGTGAAGCCTCCGGTGCGCGAACGCCGGTGGATTCCAGGTGCTGCGCTGGTTCCGGTCGATGCCATCAAGCGACAGCAGCAGAACAATGACCCGTATGCGGTCCCCGGTAATGCTCGACGCCCTGACGGGGCACTTGTGACTCCTGAACAGGCCCAGAACAACATCCCCGGCGGCGTCAGCGATGTTCCGGTGATCGGCCCAAGCGATCAGCTGGCAAGGCTGCAGCTGGAGCGAAGTGAAAAACAGAAGCTGGCGGAGATTGATCGGCGGTTTCGCGAAATGATTCTTCAGGATGCCGGCACCTGGGATCTTGATTCAATCGAAACAGAATACCGTGGGTTGCAGAACACCGTGAGCAATCGACAGGTGGCCGGATCGATCGACATGCGATTTCCAGCGATTGAACGGTATCGTCGGCGTCTTGCTCAGATCAACGATCTCCGTCAGGTTCAGTTCGAGACGGACATGAAGGATGCACAGATCGCGTCTCGAGTCGGTGCGGCGCCTCTTCCTGGTGGAGTGGTCGCCAGCCCCGGGCCCCAGAATGCCCTCGTTTCCGCGGATCCTCCGCAGGTGGCTTCGGAGTTTGAAGCGTATCTGAATCGCGAGACGATGAATGTCGCCCAGGCGGAAGGCGCTACGTCGCCGTCTCCTTTGGCTCCGATCCCGGACATTGCTGCGATGTCGGCGGCTCCGGTGAACACAGCGGATTCGGGCGCAACAGGAAACGGGGCGACGGGAACTCAGGCTGGACATGATCCTGGGGTCATCACGCCTGGCAGCCCGAACAATCGCTTCATCGGAGCGGGCATCGTTCAACGTGCTCCCGGTCAGGGAAATGCCTATGTCCTGATGACTCCGTCCGGCCGAATTCTTGCCGACCTGAAAGCCACCGGTAACGTCCAGCTGGAACGATACATTGGCCAACAGGTGGGTATTCAGGGAAGCCGCTGGTCCGAAAAGGAAAAGCGTGACATGATCGAAGTCAGCGGTCTGGAACCGGTGAGGATCCGACGCTGATTCACGGCGACGGAAGGGACAGTTTGGCGGGTAGGTGAAGATCAAAAGAAAACGGGGAAGGCTTGTGGGCCTTCCCCGTTTCTATTTGAACTCAGCAAATGACCAGTTCAGCGGTGTGACCGAACGAACTTATTCGACTTCGTAGTCAGTCTGCAGCTGCTGCAGAGCATCGGTGATTTGAACTTCGTTCATGCCACCGTCTCGAACGATCTCAGTTGCCGCCGTGTTATTACCGGTCAGTTCTTTGGCTGATGCACTGATTCGGCCAGCGGAGTCATAGGAATAGGTGATTTCGATCGGAGAACCCTTTGGCAGACCTGATGGCAGGTTGAAGACTCGGAAGTCACCGATCAGTTCGCATGCTGCCGGATCGATTGCGTCGCCTTCCAGAATCTCAACGTGAATACGCTGCTGGCCGTCGCTGTTGGTTCCGAATCGCTGCTTCACACTGTGTGGAACAGCAGTGTTCTTCGGGATCATGATATGGTTGATCTTGCGGCTGCGATCGCGCGGATCGGAAATCTTGATGCCCAGCGAATGCGAGTTCACGTCCGTTGTCTTGACGGAGTTCAGTCGCTTCTGGAGAGCATCCACAATGCCGCCGTTGTTCACGCCATGTCGAGCTTGCAGAATGGCCGCGTGAATTGCAGCACCTTCCGCGACGGCTCGTTCCGGAGCCAGTGCTCGTGACGGCTCCTTCTGGCAGACTTCTCGCAGCATCTGTTCAACCACAGGCATGTAGGTTGAACCACCGACGAGCACGACTTCGTCCAGGGTTCCTGGAGCGACGCCGGCCTGCTGAAGCACCAGTTCTGTCGTGTCCTTCGTTCGCTGCAGAAGGTCGGCCGTCATTCGTTCGTAGTCGGTACGCGACACGGACACTGACAGCGTGTTGCCTTTGTAGTAAACGGTAATCGGAACCTGCAGTTTGGAAGACAGGTCTCGCTTTGCGTCTTCGGCTTCCTGGTGGAACGTGAGCATCGTTTCAGGATCTTCGCTCGGATCGACACCGAACTTACGCTTGAACTGTTCGACCAGGTGGTCCGACAGACGCTTCGACCAGTCGAGACCGCCCAGCATCACGTCCCCGTCGGTGGCAAGAACGCGGAAGCTTGTTGGGGTATAACGGACGACAGTCACGTCGAATGTACCGCCCCCGAGGTCGTAGACCAGGATCGTTTTTTCTTCGGCCTTCAGATCACCACGTCCCAGCTCGCCTCGGTTCCAGGCATACGCCAGAGTCGCAGCGGTTGGCTCGTTGATAATGTCGATGACGTTCAGACCTGCGATACGGCCGGCGTCCTGAGTCGCTTTTCGGCGAACGTCGTTGAAGTAGTAAGGAACGGTGATCACTGCATTCGCGATCGGTCCAACGACCTTTTCCGCGTCCTGCTTCATCTTCTTCAGGATCAGAGCGGAGATGAATTCCGGGGTCAGCTTCTTGTTCTGGTAGACAACGTAGAAATTCTTGTTGCCCATTTCTCGCTTAATCGCCTCGACGATCGACTTTGGATCGGCACAGGAGATTCGTTCGAAAGAAGGACCCACGACAACGCGGTCTTCGTCCAGGAGCACGACAGACGGAGTAATTGGACGGCCATCCGCATTGGGAATCACAGTTGGGTTGCCATCCTTATCCAGCATCGCGATCGCGCTGTAGGTGGTTCCAAGGTCAATGCCGACTGTATTCCCCTCGAGAAACTTCATTGGTGCCCCTCAGATCTAGGTTATTTGCACATTCTGAGAATTCATCCGTGGTCAGCCGTCGTTGATCCGTTCCGGCAACAGATCATCCGGGCTCTCCTGTCCCTCCGAACAGATTTCGGATGGGAAAGTTCGGATTCTGTCACCGCAGCACCCGTGATTCAAGCGGCAGGAACGGCGAATTGCGCACTCCGGGCAGACATGAGCCGGAAAACGGGCATGATCCGGCCCCTTTGAGCCTTTGGAGGGGTATCGAGGGCACCGAAGGGGGGATTTCGTGTGGCGTTTCCACAAATCAGGGTCTTGGTGCCGCTTGCGACATTTCTCGCAGCACCGATACACTGCGAATTCCCCAAATTTCATCCGGACTTGCACTGCGTCTGGCCCGAGAATGCTCGTCAAAGCCTACAAACGATTCAGAATGCAGGTATCACTGCTGCGAGTGCGTTTGGACGTGCCAGAGTTGCCCGCCGGGTACCGCTGGGCCCCGTGGCGACCTCTGCTGCTGGAACGACATGCTCAGGTGAAATGGCGAGCATTTCGAGATGATCTCGATGGCCAGGTCTTTGGTTGTCTTCGGGACCCGGCCGGTTGCCTGTCCCTGATGAAGGAAATTGCCTGCCAGAGTTCGTTTTGTCCACTTTCCACGTGGATGGTCGTCTACCAGCCTGAACCAGACTGGCCCCCTTCAGATGTCGGGACGATTCAGGGCGTGAATCGTCGAGGAGCGATCGGGGCGATCCAAAACGTCGGCGTAGCTCCGGAACACCGTCGGCTCGGAATCGGCAAGGCTTTGGTCATGAAAGCCCTGGAGGGATTCTACGACAGCGGGATGGCCTGGGCATCGCTCGAAGTGACTGCAGAGAACAGTCAGGCGGTACGGCTTTACCGGGACATTGGCTTCGAGACACAGGAAGTGCTTTACCGCGACGGACTGACGGGAGAAATCATTCCTCCAAACCGCTATCACGCCATGGGGCTCGACGAGACGCTGGACGCTTCACAACCGTAGCATCGACACCGGTTTTTGAACGGTGGGTTTCAATTTGCCTGTTGACGATGGAACCAGTCTTTTTCTTACAGCATGCTCGTCAAAAGCAGGCGAAGTTTTCGCATTTCACGAAGACGTTCTTCGCCTTCCATCTTCCCTTTCAGCAGGTCCACGGTGAGTGTTCGCTGATAATTGAGCTGGCGCAGAACGGAGATGATCTTGTTGTAGTCGACTTCGCCAAGTCCGGCTGGTACTTGAAGGTCTGAAGGCGACGTATCGCGCAGGTGGCAATGCAGGACGTGTGGGAAAACCACATCGAAGTCGACCGGGCCTGAGGGACGGCAGATGTAGTAGCTGGGATCCAGCGTGATTCCCAGCCCCTTTGCCGCCTGGCAAAGCTCAACGGCCGTGTGTGGATCTTCTGACAGCGTTCCTGTTCGAGTCAAAATAGAGAGCCGGATGCCTGCATGATGGCAAAGTGAATTGCGTTCGCGCAACCGGTCCACTTCAGTATTGAACGGGGTCCCCTTGGGTGACGCTTCGATCGTCAGCTGAGCGACCTTCAGCATTCGGGCAAATCGAACGATGCCCTCGAAAGTCGTCATGTCGACTTCGCTTTCGAGGAAGATAGCCGTCGTGGAAAGTCGGCTGGCTTCACGCATCAGGGCAATACAGCCTTCTGGATCGGCGGCGACTTTGGAGGGTTTCAACTGATCTGAAGACTCGTTCAGGCAAATCTCTACTTTGTCGAACCCCAGTTCCTGAATCTGCAGACAGGCTGCCGGGAACGCCAAATCCGCAAGACTTCGCGTTGAGGCGGCAATGTGCACTTTGATACTCCCTGCTTTGACACAAATACTTCCGTTACTGCAGTTTACGGCAAGGCCGGTGACCGCAGTCCAGCCACAGATTGGGGTATCGGACTGTATTCGCGAGTGCCTGATTCCGCAAGACCACCCAATCTTCCAGGAAATCTGTCCGAGGATTTGTAGGGATTTTGCGTGATTCACCGATTCGTCTGCCGATAACGATTATCAGCAGGTTGCTGCAGTCGGAATTCCAGTGCGTCTTCCGTCGGGTGACCTTGGTGCAGCACAGATGATATTCGGGGGAGAAGAGGGAGAGTGTTCATGCATCGTATTACGGTAGCTCTGCTGCTTTCGGGGGCGATTGGAATGTTGGCCACCGGCTGTTCTTCGACATCGCCGACGATTCGAGGACAGGGGCCAGGGGAATGGTCCGCCGGACCAGTGATGGCTGACGGCTGCCCAATGTGTCAGTCAGGAATGGGACCGCATGGTCAAATGACGCATGCTCCAAATTGTCAGTCCTGTCCTCAGGGACAGCCAGGCTGCAATTTGCCGTTCCATCCGGTTCATCGCAACTTCCAGACCTATACGGTTCCGGAAGGTCTGATGTATCCACCAGAGAACCAGATGCCAGCGCTGTATCAGTATCCTTATTACACACTTCGTGGCCCGACCGACTTCTTCATGAAGTAATGTTCCGGGCTGCTGAAAGTCTGATGCTGCTGAATTTTGAGCAGGCCGTTCGTTTCGACGAATAGGCCTGCTTTTTTTTTCGTGAAAGCCCGTTACTGTTTTCTGATGCGGTCTGCATTTTTTCCCATCAGTCTGGATAGCGCGCCGCTTTGGCTGAGTCGGTCTTTCTGAGGATCTGTGGCTGTGGCAGGCATGTCTCGGAGTAGTGAAGGTCCAATCAGTCGTCGAACTGTTCTGCTCGGGCCAATTTTGGCGGCGATGCTTCCGAGTTCTGTTTTGGCTGACGAAAAGGGAGTCGTGAAGTTTGTCCCTGTGGATCGCGACAAGCCGCAGGCTGCGACAATTCGGATGAAAAACGGTCTTCTGCGCAGTGGAATGTGTTCGGAGGCGACGACACTGGCGCCGTTTCCCGGAGGTAACCGGAAGACGGATCGTCAGGACCAAAAGCTCAGCATGCGATTGATCGATCAGAAATTTCGTGAGATCTACGTTCCAGTCCGGCAGAGTGAGTCGCCAGTGCTGGACATCAATGCCTGGCCCGCTCAGTCGTTTCAGATTCGCCGAAAAGGTGGACGCCGCATTGCGAGACCGCTGGTCATCCCGGCGCTTGAGCCTTTCGATATCGCCGGGATTGCTCACGGCAAGGCATTCCGTCCGAACGGAGAAGAGGTTCCGGTTGAAGCCGCGATTGTGTCCGTCAACGAACTGTTTGCCGAAGTCAGTTCAACAACTCATGACTGGCAGTTTGCAGTCTCCACAAAGGTGATTCCCCGCCAGAATCTGGGCGCGATTCTGAGCCAGGTCGAGGACTATCAGGGCAATTTGAATCGCCGACTGGAATTGGTTCGTATGCTGCTGAAGGCAGACCGAATTCCGGAGGCAGGCTTTCTTCTTCAGTCTCTGTCGGATTTTCCAGATGCGGCGAAACTGCAGAACCAGCAGCTGCTGAAGATCCGCGAAGAGACCGCGCGTCAGATCACTTCTGTGCTGGAAACGCGCCGGGATGTTGGGCAGCATCGGATTGCCGCGAACGGGGCAAGGCTGCATCCTCGAAACGACCTGACGCCGGATACTGTGGTGCGCGTTGAAACGCTTGTGAAGGATTACGAAACACTGACCTCGCGCATCGAACGAGTCAGGCAGGCCCTGCCGATGCTTGCGGCGAAAGTCGGCGATGAGTCTCTCCGAACGGCGGTTCAGCAGATTGTGCGTGAGGTTGCTGAAGAGATTGATGAAGACTCGATCGATCGTTTTGCTGCTTTCGAGCTTCAGTTGAGCACCCCGGAGGCCGATCGCCCCGACGATGAGACTCAGCTTGCAACTGCATTGTCCGGTTGGCTCCTGGGAGCAGAGAACACACTCGCAGCACTGATCGATGTTCGTTCTCTGTTTGATGCGAGGCTTTTGGTGCAGGATTACCTCGACACCAGCCCCGGTGAAGAAGAACGTCGCCGAATGCTTGCTGAAGAGACTGCGAAGCTGGAGGGAGTAAGCGTTGATCGCGTTGCTGCGATGGTGAAGCTGTTGCCTTCCGTTCATCCCGTTCGAATCACGTTTGCAGACGATTCTTCAGCCGGGGAGTTCGAGATCGCTGGCTCGGCGGGCAATCTCGCCGCGGTAGGAATTGTTCCTCCGGAGTACCACGAAAGTCGTCGTTATCCGCTTGTCATCGCGTTCCCCGGGAGCGAAGCCGATCCGCGGCAGTGGCTTGACTGGTGGAAGTCCGAAGCGATCGCTCGGGGATTTGTTGTTGTCATGCCTGCATGGCCGACTGCCGAGGAAGAGCCTCGTGTTCCCGGTTCTGTCTATGCGGCATCGGGGCAGTTTCACGACAGGCTTCTTGGTCTGATGCGAATGGTGAAGCGTGGACTGCAGATCGATGATGATCGAGTGTTTGTTGCAGGACATGGCCCGGGAGGCGAAGCGGCGCTGGACATGATGGCATCACATGCGCAGATGTTTGCAGGAGTCGTTTCGATTAGTTCTACAGGGCGTCGTCACCTGCAGTGGACGATGACCAATGCGATCGAGAAGCCCGTGTACTTTGTGATTGGCGATGCTCATCCTGACTGGTTTGATCGTACGAATCTTCTGTCAGCCAGATTCTTCCGTCGGGGTGAAGAGATTCAGAAGTTCTTCGATGTGATGTTCATCAAATACCCTGAGCGAACTGCGGAGAATTTCTCCGAAGAATGCACGGATGTTTTTGAATGGATGTCAGTCCATCGTCGTCAAAAATTTCCGGAACAGCTTCATGCGAGAATACTTCGATCAACCGACCTCGACTGGGGTTGGGTGAAGCTGAATTCCCTGCCGCCCCAGTTTGCTCAGCTGGATGCGCCGAGTGATGCGATGTCGGAAGGGTTCAAGCCTGCGACTATGAACGTGCGACTCACGACGCGAAATGCCATTATTGTCGAAGCAACACCCGCACCACTGTCCGTTTTCCTGTCGCCTGAAATGCCCGGGATTGATCTGGCAAATCCCATTCGAATTGCAGCCGGCCGGAACAGCAAGACGGTGGACTATCAGCCCTCGCTGTCCGATCTTCTGCAGCGACTGTACGAAACTGGCGACCGGAATCGTCTGGCCTATATGAGAGTCGATGTTAACGACTGACCATCGCGGCCTGTTACTTCACCGAGTCGTAGTGGAACTCACCAGAGTTCCTGCCTTCCACGAAAGTTTTGGGATCTCTGGCGAGATCCACTACATGTCCTTTCGCTCGGCTGCATTCCGTTGCTTTCATTGACTTAAAGTTTTTGTTGACAGTCAATAGCAAGTTTTATAGAGTCCGGTTCGTCTGGACGCCGATGAACGGCAGGTCGGACGTGTTTGACCTGTCTCGTCGTCAAATTCAGCAGTTTTTTTTGTTAAGGTCGGCTGGTCGATAGCTCCGTGCTTCAGACTGGCGGGTAGGGAAACCGTCTTTAGACGTGTGGCCGGATCACGTGATTTCGACGGGCCGCTGATTATCTCTGATCAGTGAGCTGAGATTGAGAACGCGGAACTGGCATTCGTGAACTGGTTTCCCATGTCAGCCGCTCTCCACCGAACTCAGGCTATCGAAACACTGCGCAGGCAGCTTCGGGCGAACCGTCCGGTGTCGACTGATGCATCGGTCGTTTGCACTGGTGTTGCCGCGCTGGATGAAGTGCTTCCCGGTGGCGGGCTTCCTCAGGGAAGTGTGATCGAATGGATCAGCGATGAACCTGGCCAGTCCGCAACCTCACTCGCATTTCGATGTGCGGCTCCGTTTCTTGCAAAGCCTGGTTGTCTTGCAGTGATCGATGAAGGACGCGAATTTTTTCCTGCATCGCTGGAGGCTCATGGAGTTCCTCTCTCTCGTCTTCTGCTCGTGCGAGCGAATTCTCGATCGATCAGCCTGCTGCAGGAAAAGAAGCGTGGGGCGCGTCGAGCAGCGGATGAACGTTCACAGGCACTGACTGACCGCGAACTTCACAGTCAGTCGCTCTGGGCACTCGAACAGGCAGCCCGGTGTCGAGGCGTTGCGGTGGTTCTCAGCTGGCTGGATCGCTGCAGTTCTGCCGTTGTTCGACGCCTTCAGCTGGCCACGGAGAACAGTGGTGTCACGGTGATGCTGATCCGTCCGGCCAGTTCATTGAAACAGCCCTCTTTTGCAGACCTTCGACTGCACGTTGCGTCCCAGGCTGCTTCCGGCCGTCTCCCAGCGCAACGATCACTTCGAGTTTCCGTGCTGAAGTCTCGCCAGAAAATTCAGGCAAGCGCTGCGGCAGTCGTGCACCAGAATTGTCACGATCAGTTTGTCACGTCGCCTTCGTGACGTGACAAACCTGTTCAGCTTTGTCATCGCTCGAACAAACGGCCCATTCCAAACGGATTGCTATCACAGTCTGGCGCGAATCGCGTCCAGCGCCTGCTGAGCATTCGATTTGACCGAGAAATCGTTCGAAGACGCGACCTTCTCAAGATAAGGCACACTCTTTTCCGTGCCCACCTTCTTCAGGACCTGCATCAATTCTCCTTTTGCTGAGCTGTCACCGACTTTGTCGATCGTCTCGAGAATTGGTTCTTCGATCGCCGGACCGATTGAGATCAGGGCTTCCTTCACGTCATTACGAACCGCGAAGTCGGTAATCGACATGATGATCGTGGGATAGTCTGACGGCTTACCGACCTTTGCCAGTGTATGTACAGCACGCTGTTTGGCCTGATGCAGCAGACCGTCGGAGTCTGACAGAATAGATTTCAGCTCATCAACTTCCTTGTCCGAAGCCCAGTTGCAAAGCGCTTCAGCTGCCGACTTTTTCACAAAGCCATTGCTGTTCTTCATGTGGTTTCTTGCGACGCGAAGCACGGTCGCTCGCTTCTCTTCCACCACAGCGATCTGCCCCAGTTTGCCCAGTGGCTGGCTGGCTCCATTACCACCCTCTGCCTTCTTTACTTCCTCAAGAAGCGAATCCACAAGTTCCGGATTGGGAGTCGTCTTTTCTTCTTCCTGCTTCTTTCGGTCGGATTCGACCCTGGCCATCAAAGCTTCGCGTTCCTTGCGAACTTCTTCGGTGTTCCGCAGCGTGTAATTCACTTTCACTGGAACTCGGATTGTTCCATTTTCATCGGTCTGTTCGACCGTGGCCTGATACGCAAGGCTGAATGGCATTCCCTGAGCGATATCAAAGACCAGAGTGCCAGTGCCACGGATCAGAATGTAGTTCTGGCCGTTGGGTCGAGTCGCTGTGTATTCGTACGACTTCTGAATCGAAATCTTGTCATTCAGTGTCTGGCCGGCCTGATAAGAAATTCGCTCGATCGCCGGGATCTCTTCCATCACCTGGTCCTGACCGCCGCCACCGAATCCCGGAGGTCCAAATGGCCCGCCCATACCACCCGGACCGAACCCGCGGAATCGCGGCCCGAACCGAGGACCGAACGGTCCTTCATCACGTTTGATCCGCTGGAGTGTTGATTCGTTCTCGACAGCCCACTGGCTTTCGGAATACGCGTCCAGCGGCTCCATGAAGAAGACACCAACCGGACCAAGAACGGCCGGCAATTGTTCCTGCCCTTCGAATTCAAGGACTTCGCCAAGGCCATTCACAACCAGTCTTCCACGGTCATTCGACATGGAAGGAAACGAAGGACGCGGAAAGCCGTTTCGCATGTTCATCACGGCGGATTCGCTGAAGCTGGCGTTGAAGGCGACGTTGTACATTCGCCCGCCGCTGTTTCCCCAGACCTTGATGTAAGCAACGGAAGGAGTGACTCGGCGAGCCACTTCGGGCCCCGCCAGATCCTGCCCTCGCGCAAACGCCTGAAGCTGAATTCCCTTCGATGCCGCAAGTGCTCGCAGCTGATTCGCAGGAGCCGCAAATCCCACCGAAGTGACGGATGAACCCGAGAGCTTCGCGCTGGCGACTCCAA
>VFQT010002440.1_pt1 | contig 19108 bp, 46 predicted proteins | sample 3512381 | NCBI WGS metagenome assembly VFQT01 (sample SAMN10412376, study PRJNA504923) | tailings metagenome | isolation source: Relicate 2 Philex TSF3 active mining site | place: Philippines: Tuba, Benguet | collected 2017-08-29
GTGGATGGGCCAGCGGGTACACCGACTAAGTGGGCCAACCACCAATACGGCACGGGCGTCACGTTTATTGCGTGGGAGAAGGACTACCTGCTCGTTGGTGACGGCAACGTTCTCCAGAACGCTATCAAGTCGAACAACCCGGTAGACATCTACACTCACCCTGATACTAACTTCCGCTGGTACTCGGCTGCGTCGGGCAGTCAGTTCATTTACGTCATGGGCTCGGTTGGTGACCGCACCACTATCCACAAGGTCGGCATCAAGGCTGACGGCACCGGACTCAACCCGGCCATTGTCGCCGCCACCCTTCCTGATGGAGAGATCGGTTCGACCATCGACTCGTACCTCGGGTACATCTTCATCGGCACCAACAAGGGCGTTCGCATGGCCCAGTCGGACAGCAACGGCGACCTGGTGCTTGGCGCAATCATCCCTACCAGCCAGCCCGTCAACTGCTTTGAGGGCCAGGACCGTTTCGTCTGGTACGGCAACAGCGCTGTCGCTGGACAGTACGACCAGGACGAGGACGGACGATTCCCCGCTACCACCGTGTGCGGTCTGGGGCGCATGGACCTGACCACGTTCACCACTACGTCGCTGACTCCGGCCTACGCTAATGACATTGTTACCCCTCTGGTAACAGGCGAAGAGGTCCAGTCAGTTGTCACCTTCCAGGGCAAGCGCGTCTTCTCCATTAACAACGAGGGCATCTACTTTGAGGGCGACAACAAGATGCCTGCCGGATGGTTGAAGCAGGGCACCATGTCGTTCTCTGTAGAGGACTTGAAGACTGGCCTTTATACGCAGGCTAAGTGGACGCCGCTACAGGGAGAGGTTGATATCGACCTGTCCTACGACGCTGCTGATTTCCAGCGTGTAGCGACGATGACTGTGCAGGGCAGCATCCGCTCAGACAACATCGACTTGCGGGGCCAGCAGTTCTCCCGCGTCAATGCTATGTATGTGCTGGAGCGGGACGCTACGACTGCTACGGCTGGGCCGACGTTCACCCGCTGGGAGTTGCGTGCGGTAGCGGTGAAGGGTCGGGCTTCCCGCTGGACTATTCCTATTGTTAACCATGAGAACATTGAGATTGATGAAATCTCGTACAATAGGGACGTTCTTGCTGAGTACGATAAGTTGATGAGTCTGGTGGAAAGCGGACGCCTTTTCGTCCTACAGGAAAGCGGTCGCTCCTACCAAGTGCAGGCCAAGGACTTCATGTGGCAGCCCCAGAAACTTACGAATAACGGCAAGGCTTGGCAGGGTGTGTTCACCATCGTTGTGCAGGAGGTAGCATGAGGCGCGAATATCAGGGTGCAGCGCAGTCGGCCTATTTGACCGTTTCCCTGGGTGGTACCACAGGTGATCTGACGATCTACTGTGATGATCTTTCCAACTGGCCTACCGGAGTTTCTGGGCGCCCGTTCTATGTCGTTATCGACAGGAACACGGCAGCGGAGGAGAAGATTCTCTGCGCGTCGCGGTCAGGCAACGTCATCACCGTGTACAACTCGGGCGCTGTGAACGGGCGTGGAGCGGACGATACCTCCATCACGGCTCACAGCAACAACGCTGTCATTGAGCATGTGTTCACCGCTACGGATGCTGACGAGGCTAACGCTCACGTGAACGACTCAACTACGGATGTTCATCCCCAGTATGTGCTGGAGTCCACGGTCAACGCCAAGGGCGACATCCTGGTGGGCACAGCGAACGATGTTGTGTCCCGGCAGCCCGTGGGTACGGATGGTCAGACCGTTGTTGCTGACTCCTCTACCTCTACAGGACTCAATTACATTGACCCGCTGGCTTACGCGATCTCCGCTGCCAGGGTCACGGTCACCGGGCTTTCTGTCGGCACCGGGGACAGTATCTCCTCGTTCGCCACGGTTAACTGGCCTGTTGGTCGGTTCTCCGTGGAGCCTGTTGTGGTATTTGGAAACAACGACGACGCTACTCCCGCTGGTGGGTACAAGCCTATTTACACGGCTGATAGCACCGCGTCGGCGTCAACTATTTACATCGCAAACGCGAACGCCTCTACCACAATCACGAAAGCTTCTCTTAACGTTATTGCTATTCAGATGACATCAGGGAGTGCAACAGGATGAGCGCCACCGTAACCCACAAGTCCCGCTGCGACCTGGAGTCGTGCGTCAACTACGACATTGACTTCGATGTTAAGACCACAGACGGTGTGGTGCGCCTAGTCTGGTGCGCCCCCTGTAACCGGAACATCACGCACACGGTTAGGCCCGTCTAGTGGAAGACGATATCTGGGACTTCCTCGGCTACGTAGAGGACGACGAGTGACGCTATGGACACCCCGCAGATTGACGACTTTTTCCTATGGCTGGGTGCCATAGCCGCTGCCTTCATCGCTGTTAGCGGGTCCATGATGGTGCTTAAGAAGTGGCTTCTTGGTGACCTCAGGGCTGACATTGAGGATGTGCGGTCCCAGTTGCATCGTAACTCTGGGTCGTCGCTGCGGGATGCGGTTGATCGTATTGAGGATCGGCAGTCATCTATTGCTGCTGAGGTGCGTAGATTGACTGAGAGACTTGATGACCATATTCAATTCCATTTGGAGGACAAGTGAAGGAGTTTGAGGAGTGGCTGGCTACCAGTCCCACAGCATCGTTCTTGAAGATTATGGTGGCGGCTGGGCTTGGGGCCGTGGCTTCGTGGGTTGCGACTGCGGAAGTAAGTCCGCTTGTAGTGGCGATTGCTGCGGCTGTCATTCCGCTGGCGATTAACTGGCTGAATCCTGCCGATGTCCGTTACGGGAATTTGGGAGATGGGGATCGTTTCGATGTGTTCGTGGATGACGATGAGTAACCCCGAAGAGATCGACCTCGGTAGCCCTATGGCTGATGTGTCGATTGAGGACCTTGCTGCTGGCCCTGGCCCTGACTGTGAGATCGGTGGAGATCATGCTTACCCCAACGCCTGACCAGATCGCGTTAGCGTTCAAGGATTGGCTGCCTAAGAGCAAGTTGATTTTCCGTCCTGGCTGGAACACCCGTGGCCGTCCTTGGTCTTACGGTATTCGTGGCGCGATGGTTCATCATTGGGCTGGTAGCGGGGATGGGGGGCAGGAGTGGATGGAGGCGCGTGGGGAGGCGTATCCGTTCTGTAACGCTACTGTCCGTAGGGATGGAAGGGTCATGGTGATTTCGGCCCTGAGCGCTTGGCACAGCGGCACTGGTGGCCCTTGGAATCGTGCTGGTGTCCCGAAGGATGCTGCTCATTTGATGGTGTGGGGTTTTGAGATGGAAGGCCCTATGCCTGGTTGTAAGTACGGCGTGGACGATATGACTGAGGCCCAATGGAAGAATCTTTCTAAGGCTATTTGTGCTCTTAGGGAAGTTGCTGGTCCAGAAGCATTCCCTAATTTCCAAAGAGTGATCCGACACGGCGACTGGACAGATGGGACTAATGGGGTTTCTGAGGCGCCATTGCCTACCCTTGGACGTAAGAACGATGTGTGGGCCGAAACCCAGTTCATTCGTCGGCTCGCCAAGGAGCGCTGGCAGCAGCGCAACGCTAAGTGAGGGGAAGCAATGGGTCTGCTAGAGGACCTCGCCAAACTTAAAGACGCCCGACGTAACACGGGCGGCTCCCGATGCCGGGTAGCCGTAGTCATAGACCAACTGTCCGACGACGAGAAAGAACTGTTCACTCACCTCATTGACGAGACAGATGTGTTTGCTACACAGATCGCTGAGGCTTTCAAGAGCAACGGTTACCAGATTAACGCCGGGCATATTCAACATCATCGTCGCCGAAAGAATAGCGGTGGCTGTATCTGTCCCCGACCGGGCGAGGAAGAGTGAGCCTTGCCGAGGACCTCAACAAACTCCTCCCCCGCGATCCGAAGGTGCTTATCCTAGACATTGAGACAAGCCCTAACGTCGTGTATGCGTGGGGCCTGTGGGATCAGAACATCGGCATCTCGCAGGTGATTGAACCTTCAAGGGTTCTGTGTTTTGCCGCTAAATGGGTGGGCCAAAAGAAGGTCATGTTCTACGGCGAGCGCGAGGGCCGGGAACGCATGATCCAAGCGGCTTGGGATTTGCTGAACGAGGCTGACGTTGTTGTCGGCTACAACCATGTGCAGTTCGATCTGCCGCATCTGCACCGCGAGTTCGTGCTCGCTGGCATGGCTCCCCCGTCACCAGCGCAGGATATCGACCTGCTGAAAGTGAACAGGCAAAGGTTCAAGTTTGCTTCCAACAAACTCGGCTACGTGACTGAGGCGTTGGGCTTGGAAACGAAGATTGAAACCGGGGGACAGAACTTGTGGAATCAGGTCCTTAAGGGTGACAAGAAGGCGTGGGCTGAGTTCCGCAAGTACAACATTCAGGATGTGCTGATTACTGAGCAACTGTTTGAGTTGCTTATCCCGTGGATCAAGATGCCGCATAAGGGCATGTGGTCTGGGCAGATGAAGCAATGCTATTCATGTAGCAGCAGCGACCTTGTTCCTATGGGGTTTGTGTATGGCAAGGCTATGGCTTACCCGAAGTTGCAATGTGAGAAGTGTGGGGCCTGGAACCGGGTCCTCAGGAATGGGCAGACGAGGGCGGCATGAGTGCTAATCAGCAGGTGAGGATGTCCCTGGCTTATGGGGAACTGTGGGTTGAAATGGTCGCTGATGGTGTGTCATATGCGCCGGATGCCGTCGATGACATGGTGCAGCAGATGACTAAGGCGTTCTCGTATGCCCTGTCCGAACTGCGCGGTCACGGGATTGTGCGTAGTTTTGATGACGATGAGGAAGAAATTGAAATCGAACTTGAGGACGACGAGGAAGAGTCAGAAGACTGACTAGCCGATGTGGGTGTGGCACCCACACTTGCACGCCCCGCCCTTGTGTCTGTGACCACAGGCTACACATGGTTTAATCTCGGCTGGCTCTGATGGCTCAGGCGGGGGTGTTGTCGTTGGCGCTGGGCGTGCTGGTCTAGCGGCTGTCGGGTTGAAGCACTCGTCGTCGCTCCAGGTGGAGGCTACCGCGTGCAGTCCTTCGTGTCCTGCGTCTAGCGTGCATCGTGTGGCGGCCTGGTTGTATGCCCAGCATTGGTTCATGGTTTCTCCTTGTCGGGGTGGTGGGGGCGGGGCGAAAGGAGTCGGAAACTCCCCGCCCCCACCTATCTGCTCTCACCCTCTAGCCTGATCTAGTCATCGGCGGGAGGGGACCGGAGAGAGCAGACTACTTGCGTACTTTTCGTACATCCATGCGGCGGTATCCCGCCTTGTCGAATGATTGCACAGTTGTTGGTTGAACATCAACCCAACGGACCTGATAAGTGCCTGTCGATCCGTTGACGTTGAAGAGGATGTCTTGGGCTGCTTTCTGCATGGCGTCGCCCTGCTTCTTGAGGTCGCGTCCCTCAACATACATATCCACAGCGGACAGTAGCGTCGGGTCCTCAATGAAGTCAGACTCGTATGTTTCCAGACCGCCACGGCAGGCCGTGAAGTGTGTGCAGATACGCTCGCAGACAGCAGCGGCTACGTCCCTGGAGGCGTCCTCGTTGTTCTTGACTGCGTAGATTACGTCCTGCACCCAAGAGTCGATCTCTGGGGTGAGAGTTGGGTCCATCTCTTCGACAATGACCATCGGCTCTGCCTGCTTGCCAGACCGATCAAAGTAGATGTTACCGACCAGTACGGGCGTTGCTTCGTTGAGGATGCCAGCCTGGATCAGACCAAGCGCATACAGGTGCCGCTGGTACTTGTGCTGGATGCTGGTGCCCTCACGCTTGACCCACTCAAACCCATCGACGGTCTTGATGTCCAGTACGGCGTTAGCGCTGGGCACTACGATGTCGGGGTGTCCGCTGATCTCCGCGCCGGATGGGAGCGTGGCTGTGACTCGCACGTTGTCGATGGAACCGACGAGCCAGTCTGGGTAAGTCTCCTTGATAGCGGCCTCCACGTAGTTGTGGATCGCTGTACCGACTGCTGCGGCCCACTTGCTTACCTTGTCTGTGGCTGCGACACCCCTGGTCATAAGGGCTGCCTTCTGTCGGCAGAACCCGATGTCGCTTGGCCCGAGAATCCCTTGGGCGGCTTGCTGTGAGCGGCTTGACCCGTCCATGTGGTCGGTGAGCGCGTCGCTGATGAGTGCCTTGATCTTGTCGTTGCGGTCCATCGTTGTCTCCTTGTCTAGTTACTAGACGCCGGTACGTCTAGGGTCTGAACTACTACGTCGCGCAGGCTGCCGTTTTGATAAAGGCTCAGCCCGAACTGGGTGCCGAGGTTGATCGCGGCTCGTTTGAGCGCGTCAGACTCCGCAGTCTTGATTGCCATGTCGTGCGCTTCGCCGCGCTGCGGAAGGGTTGCAGACCCGACAGCGGCTTCCGTGTATGTACAGCCGAGGGTGTGAACGTTGAGGCAGAGAGTGACCTTGTACCCAACATTCCATTGACCCTTCTCGTTTTTGTCTTCGAACGCTAGGGATGATTCTAGTACGTCAGCGGACCAGCCACCGAATCCGAAGATGCGGATGAGGTGGGCCTTCACATCCCAAGCCTCTAGGTAGGACAGTTGCCTACCTGCTTGCCCACGCTTGGCTACGCGGGACTCGTTGAGCGGCTTGAGTAGTTGCTCGTACTGGCGATCATTCAACATCGTGTCTCCCCTGGTTACCGTTTCGCTAAGTCTACACGCTACAGTTTTCTTATGTCAATCATCCACGCAATCGAAGATCAGATCACGATGATCACCGACTCCATCTACGCCGAACCGGACCCCGTAGAGCGCCTGAGAGCCCTCAGAATCCTTGACCAGTCCATCACCCACAGGCTCCGCAAACTCAAGCGAGAAGCCGCCTACGACGCCGCCATGACCCATCCCAGCAGAGACATTGCTGAACGGCTAGGGATGGACCGGAAGGATGTGGACTACCTGGTCCGTGTCTACCTAGTAGACAACCCCCAGAAGCCAGCCCCGCCCCGCCGCAAGCGGCACGCCATCGACTCGTTCGTAAACCTGAGCGGGGGATAGGTGGGTGGGCGTCTATCCCCCGCTCGGTTCGGGTGAGGAGGGCGTCAGACTACCGTCCTCTCCCAGCAGATACCAATTCACTCCACGCTTGACTGGCACCTGCGCGGGATCGTGTCCCTGACGGACAAGATACCCCCTCTCGTATGCCTGCTCACGATTGGACTCAATCTTGGCGTGGCACCCTGGGTGCAGGAACAGGCCGTTAGCCGCTGTGCCACAGGCAGGGTCCTTGCTGCCCCCCATGCCACGCGGCCTGCGGTGGTGAATCTGGTGGTACATGGCTAGGGCTCCGCACATTTCGCAGCGGCCTTTGGCCCGGTCACGAATCTGCTCTTGGACAGCGGGAGTGAACTTCACTTCTTCCTCATCATCTTGACGGCTTCGACTGCTACGGCTGCGACTCCACAGAGGAACGCTCCTAGGAGGGACAGTTTTGCGACGAAGAAAATGTAATCCCACACAGTTACTCCTTACTTGTATCCGGCTTCTTTGAGGAGTTGCACCAGCATCCCGAATGGGAGCGTGGCGTACTGCTTTGCTGGATCGGTTGTTCCTTTGCGCTTGTGGACGACAGCACCCAGGCCACCGCCGTTAGCAGCGATCTCACGGTCCAGTTCTGCCATCCATCCAGAGAGCGCCATTGTCTTGTGGTTCTTGCACTCAACTGTAAAGGCACCGAGGATGGGATGGGTGATGCCGTGGACATCGCCACGGTCATCGACCCATCCAGCCCGTGTTCTATCGACCAGGAATCCCCAGGTCCGAAGAAAGGTAACGATGAGGCGTTCATACGCACTACCTTTTATTTTCGCCGTAGATGCCATAGATGAATCCTCCGACTAGTCCGCATACGAATTTTGCTTGGGCTTCTGACTGTGAGCGGATCATCTCTCGCAGGTCATCGTCCAAATGACAATCGCAATGTCCGCAGTTGCCGGGGTCACAAGACCCATTGGTACGCGCGATACGGAACTGTTCGGCTACTAGTTCCAGCAGTTCTTCTTGCTTCATCGGCACTTCTTTGGTAACTGTGCGTAGTAACGCTCAAATGGAGCGACGATCCAGTTCTGGTGGTGCCAACTAGACCAGCCGCCGTATGCGGAGAAGTCGTAGGACACCTTGCCACCCTTGACTCTCAAGCCCCAGGGCTGCCAGCCCATGTCGCGCACCATCTTGCGGACAGCGGTGAGGTTCTGTACCGGGTCGTAAATATTGTTGGGCCAATACTTGCTGCCCGACCATGATGGGGCATTGAGTTGCATCAAACCGAGATCAGGCCATGTGGACTCGTTGGGGTTGCCATTGCTCTCCCTTTGCGCGATAGCCCACGCCACCCTGATCGACTCGCCCTTGAAGCCTGCTTCCTTAATCCAGGAGACAACCTTGTCCTTGCAGGGCTTGGGCTTATCGACAGCGGGAGCGGCGAGCGGTGCTGTAGCGACCAGTAGGGACGCTGCTAGTGCGGCTATCATAGTTTCCTCGTCTTCCACAGTAGGTAAATAACGGATAGTGCTATGCCGACTTGTCCTAGCGTTGATAGCGCGTCCATTAGTTTTCCTCCTTGTAGAAGCACTCGATACGGAGTTCTCCATTGTGCCTTGACTTGCGGGGTTCTCCAACCTTGATGGCTCCGTCCTCACGGAGTTCTCCGCACCGCTTCCAATAGCAGGATGTGAGAGGGAGGCCAGCCGCTACAGCGGCCTCGTCATCGGTCAACCCGTTAGGATAAGCCTTCTTGTATGCAGATAGCAGTTTCTCTTTCTGCGATCCAGAGCGGTATGCGATTCGTTCAGCGCCGATGATGCTAGTTGTCCAGTCTGGGTAACGGTGCCGCCCTGATCGGTAGTCTGGGTCAAAGAGTGTGTCGCTCATTCCGATTCCTTTCGACAGTCACAGCCGCAATGCCATGTGTTTCCGTAGTGGACAATCGTGTGCTTGCAGGCGTGGTGCAGGTTGTCGATGCACCAGCCGCACTTAGACGTACGCGCCGTCTTCTCTCCAGGCGTCGTAGATTGCGTCGCAGCGGCACGGCGCCGCTTTGCAGGTGATGCACTCTTCTTCTTCGCAGGCACAGTTATCTCCTTTCTCCTCGCCGCACACGCACGGCTCGGCCATGTCTGCTTGCATCAGCATGTAATCGTCGTAGTCCATCGCTCTCCCCTGTCTACTTAGTAGACGCTACTTGTCGTAGATGTTGCTGTAGATGGCGTCCCACTCGTCCTGGTACACGGGTACCCAGGGCATGACGCTGCCCTGCTTGACCGCTACGGGGAACTGCCTGTCGGTTGCCCGGTCGCCACGCCACGCACCCAACCGCATCAGGCGCTTCCGGTCGTGCGTGACTAGCGGCTGCATACCGTAGCCGAAGTCGGGCCAGCGCAGCCAGTAGGACGATCCTTCTGGGCGCATGTTGTTGCGGTCGTTCATGTGCCCGTGTCCCGCGTGATGCTCCACGATGACAGAGCAGTTGATCTCCTGACGGATGCGGTCAACTACTGACTGGATCGCTCGGACGGATCGGTGTGTCTCGTCGCTGACGTCCGTGAGTTTGTACGCGGTACCCATGTAGAGGATGTCTGGGCTGTAGTGAACAACTCGTCTAAGAATATCCGCTCTATCCTTCGTCGCAAGAAGATCAACCACTCGTCGCTTGAGCGAGCGCCACTCTGGTCGAAAGTCAGGAGCAATTTCCTGGAGAGCGGGAACGATCTTGTCAAGGTTCGCCTTCGCTTGGAACTCGTTGTTCTCAACGTCAATGAACAATACGCGAGCAGGTCTGGTGCGCTCCAGGCTGAACGTGTCCACACCGAAAGCCGCGCCCGTGAGCATTTGATAGACAAAAACACTCTTTCCACCTCCCTCTGAGCCGGTGAGGACCAGGCGCTCGTTCTTCTTGAGCATCTGCGGAATGATGAAGTCCTCTTGCTTAATCTCAAGACCCATGATCTCGTCAAGGGTCCATGTGTCATCGTCAGCCATTGAAGGCTTGGGCATGGCATCCAACTGAGAGCGCACATCTGAGACAACCTCGTCGGGGACAGCCTCGTTGCGTTCCAACCTAGTAATGCCTTGCGTTAGTACCTTGATGGCGTAGCGGCGAGCGGATGCCTCGCGTAGTCGCTCTGCGTAGTAGGGGACGCTGCCACCGACGAATCCTGCGGACAGGACGTTGGCGACGTAGCCGCTGGATGGGCGACCTATGCGGGTCGCCTCACCAGCAACCCATGCGGGTTCCAGGGTGCCGTCAAGGTAGCCGCGCTCCATGAGTGCGAAGAGTTCCTGACGCTCGCCGGGATCAAAGTCGTCAAGGCCGACGAGCGACATAACTTCCTGCGCCTTACCCCATGCTGCGTGGTACAGGAGGGCATCCTGCCATTCGGTACTCATTCGCCCAACTTGTAGAGAGCCATGTTGGTGCAGGAGATTGAGCAGAGGTCAAGCCACTTGGATGCGTTGATCTGCTCGTCGTTGTAGGACGCACGCTTGGGGTTGTTGACGAATAACCGCAGCCAGCCGTCAGCGGCACCCTCGTACTGGAATACGGCGTACTGATCCTTGGTGAGCAGCGTTACGCGCTCGCAGTAGTCGCACTTGATTGCACGTGAAAGCATGATTACTCCCATTCCCCGAAGATCGCGTTGACCCGGTTAGCCAGCGCGTCGATGATGTGACTGTATGCCTGACTGTTCTCTTGTGTCAATCCTGGTGAATCGTTTAGAAACTTCTTGAACGTGTCGAACTCGTCGAGAATGATGCCAAGCATCTGGTCAGCGACATGATCGAACATCGGTGATGTGAATGCGACGCGCACCATCTTGGAAGACTTGCCTTCCTTGATCTCAGGCGCACCATCAACTATCGCGTCGGGAAATACTCCAAGCATGTGTTCGATCACTTGCTCGCGGCAGGTCTCATCGTCTGTGCCAGCGGCGAGCAGGAGGGCGATTTCGTGCTGTATGTTCATTTGATCCTCTGATTCATCGCTGGGCAGTCATGCGGCTTGCCCCATGTGAACTTCCTATTGCAGTACGGGCAATCGACTCTTACTGGTTCTATTGACGGTTCCTGACGGTTGTTAGGGGACGAATGTGGGGTATTTTCCGCTTGAATGTGGGGTATTCGTGTGTTGGATGTGGGGTATTTCTGGGGTGGTACCCCACCAGATGTGGGGTATTCCAATTTGTACGTATGGCTGGAACCAGGACCCTTGCTAGCAGCGACGATGCTGATGTAGCCGTCTTCCTGCATACGCTTGACTACACGCCTGACATGCTCCGTAGAGCAGCGTGCCTTCTGGGCAAGTGTTTCCTGGGTGGGCCAGCACAGCCCCTGATCGTTGGCGTAATCCGCTACCGCCAGGTGGATCAGCAGCGCCTCGCCCTTGTATGGGGAGTGTTCCCATACCCAGGACATGATTTTGATAGACATTCCATCCTCCCACTTGTGGTCTTGGGAACGGATGGCTACAATCTGTAGCATCATCGTTCCCCCGATGTGCGGCCCCCCGAAGTCATCCTAGGCTCGGGGGGCCTGCTTCTTTCTCAGGACTCCTCTGCCACCTCAAGCGAGGCGAGGCGCTCCTTGAGAGCAGCGATATCTGCTAGACGCTTGCGCTCACCTGTCAAGCGCTTCTTAACGTCAAGACCCATATCGACGTAAACGTCGGCAAGAATCTCATGGAACTCTGTTGGGTGGTTCTCGCGCAGGCGACGGTTCGCTTCACCGTACGCCTTGCCAAGCGCTTTGGAGCGGTCATTCGTAGACATGCTGACCTACCTATCTGTCGTGGCGAGCCCGGGTGTGCCGGGCTGTCTAGTTTCTAGACGGGGGTTAGAAGGGGGCTGCGTCTGAGTCGGTGATGTCGGTAGCGCCAAGGGTTTCTTGTGCTACTGCTGTGCCTGATGATGCCTGGAGTGAGCCAGGTGTGCGTGCGGTGCCCCAGCGTACGGATACGCCGATGCTGTCTGCCCTGATCTCCATGACGGTGCGCTTCACGCCGTCTTTCTCGTACTCGCGCTGCTTGAGTTTGCCGGAGACGGTGATGGTATCGCCCTTGACGATGGACTCAAACAGATTCTCGGCACCCTGATTGCACACGATGTCGATGAAGAGCGGGTCGCCGTCGCTCCATGTGCCGGATGCGTCGCGCACGCGGTCCTTTGCGATGCCGCGTACTTTGAGCCATGCGGTGCCGTTGTTGCTGAACTTGAGGTCTGGTTCGGCTACGACGCCGAACTCGCCGTGAATGGTGGGTAGCATTTATTCTCCCTCGATGTATGTTGTAACTCTATCTTGCAAACTATGATACTGTGATGTGAGTAGTGTGGCAAATGTAGACAGTTTCATGCCCACATAGGCGTCCTCTACTACACCGACATACTTGTCGTATCGGATAACGAAGTCATCCAACTCTCGTATGGCCTGGAAGAAGCGCCAGCCTGCCGCATCCGTTGTCACATAGAATCGAAAAGGAGGAGGCCCAATAACGCGGCTTGTCTCCTTGTCGAATCGCAGTAGCGGGATGCCAGTCGAAGCGGTCAGATACCTACTGACGGCTTTACCTTTATCGACTCTGCTCACAGGCAGTCACGGCAAGAACAACCTTGCCCGACCCATTTGATGTAGACATCGTTACGCCCATCGGAAGTGCGACGGGTTGTCACATCCCAATGCCGCTCAACGTAAGCCTTCTTGTCTATGGTTCCTGGCTTGACGAAAGCGGGATAGTGGCCGTTACGGATGTGGGTAGCGACTCCAACGCTGTAGTTACCTACGAGTCCGTATTGGCCGGGGTATTCGTCCTTGAGTCGTGTGGCTACGTCGGTCCAATGAGTGCTTGGGCCTCGCTTCTTTGACTCGGGCGGTTCAACAATCTGCATGACACCTCCTGTCTAGTAAGTAGACACAGCGTACAGGATGGGGCCCCTCCCCGGGGCTGGAGTCGGTAGCACCCGGGGAGGGGAGTCTGGTCAGACCTCCGTGGCCTCAAAATCGCCGTTGTCGTCGCTGAACTTGTAGTTGCCGCAGTTGATAGCGGTCTTCATCTCGTAGTCGTCTGCTTCACCACAGAGGTCCATGTCACTGACCAAATCGCAGGCGGCGTCCTCGTTGCGTGCTGTGACTGTGGTGGAGCGGTTGACTGTGAAGTAGTAAGTCTCGGTCCAGGTGACCTCGTACTCGCGCTCCCGGGTGGGCAACTGGAGCCAGCCGGGAAGGTTGCTGTTTACGTCGTCAATGATCTCATCGAACTCGCTGCACCAGCCGCGATCATTGGACTCTTGGATAAGACGGTCACCGATAGCGGCGATAGCACGCTGCGCCTCGTCCCTAGCGGTGTCGTGCCTCTTAGTCCAGGCGTCCATGTTGATTGCTTCACGGGCGTAGAGGGCAAAGAGTTTACCGACTGTGAGATTGGGGTCGGGGTTGACGATTACTTGGTAGACCCTGTTGGGAATATCGACCCACTCCTCGTCGGTGATTTGCGGGTTGATCTTGTTATTGAGTTGTGGTGTTCCCTCCTCGTTGGTGCGGCAATACACCGTGAATGTGGGAAGGACTGTGTCGTTGTGTACGCCGGGGTCAAGGGTGACGGTGGGCGTGGGGAAAGCGGGTTGCGATGTTCCGAACATTTCTGACTCCTTAGGTTGGTTGGTTGTCTAGTTATTAGACGGGTTGATGATGCTGTCAACGAGTGCGATGAACTCGTCAATGTCGAACTGGTCTGCATCGACGCGCTTCTTGCTGCCGATTTCGAAGATTCCCTCAGTCATGTGTCACCTCCAATCTCAATACGATAACTCTACCAATGTCTATCGGTTAGGTCAAGTGTAATATCGGGCCATGAACCGGGTGGAACAAGCACGCTTCCAGCGTCTAGTTTCTAGACAAGCCAACGGCTGCTGGATGTGGACAGGCGAAGGCAACAGGGACGGATACGGCATGTTCCGTCCAGGCCCAGGCCAGCCCCGATACATGGTCCATAGATGGTCGTATGAGCAATACAAAACGTCAATCCCTGACGGTATGCAGATAGACCACACATGCCACACGGATGATGAGTCCTGCCCAGGCGGTCGGGATTGCCAGCACCGTCGATGCTGTAACCCCGACCACCTAGAGGCAGTAACCGGGAGCGAGAACACTAAGCGGCAGCGGCACTACGAGCGTTCCCGTACTCATTGCCCCAAGGGTCACCCGTATGAGGGTGAGAACCTAATCGTGGGCAAGGATGGGAAGCGGCGCTGCCGAGCGTGCGACCTAGAGAGGAAACGGAAAGCCCGTCAGTCCTCGTAGGGGCGTGACGCTAACCACTCATCGAACCCTGGCGGCATAGCGAACGATGGATAAACCTTGCGCTGTGGCCCGTTGATCCATGCGTAGGGACAGTTCCAATGGTCGTGCGACGAGTCGCACTCAGAGCATGTAGCCATCAGTAGTCCTCCTCGTCGTAGTAGGGGTCGTAGTCGGGGTCAGCGAACTTCTTGAGATAGAAGTCGTATGCCTCTGCCGTGCTGCTGAACTCATGTGTAGCCATGATTACTCCTTTATCCCGAACAGGTCGCCCATGTTCTTGTTGTCGATGCGGATACCCATGAGGTTCGCGTCGTCGTGTGTCGCGTACCCCTCCTCGAATGCTTCGATAGCACCGGGGGCTTTCTTGATGACCGTAGCGGCGTTTACTAGGTAAACAGGGTCGGTGAGCATGATCGCTGTGCCCGTGCCGGGATGGTAAATGAATAGGTCACGATTCTCATTCGGATACATCAGAGCCCTCATAAACTACGGCGTTGTTCTCAATAGCCCAAAGCAGCGCCTCGCAATCAGCAAGAGCCTCCCGCTTACCCTTCATGGACCGCTTGTATTCCTTGCCCGTAAGCGGTTCGATGACGTTCTTGATCGCCATTTGAGTTCCGTTGCGGGTGAGTTGCATCTTGCCGTTGGACTTGATGTGCATTCGGAGTGCGCTGCGTGCGCTGATGAGCCGCAGTCTCTCCATAGCGAGTGGGCCTTCGTGGAATGAGCCGCCGTCGCCGTGGAATGTGGATGTGGATGTGTCTGAGTAGATAACTTCCTGAGTCATGTTGTCTCCTTGTTTACTTAGTAAACCTACTTGGCTTCCATCTCGTGCAGTACGGAACCGTCAGGCCCGTACAGTTTGATAGCGCCAAGCGCCCAAGCCCCGGTCTTGTCGGCTTTGGCCTTGTCCATGATGTAAGAGATAGCCTCCCATGCAGCCTCTTTTGAGTTGTCCGCTTTGATGGTGTGCGCGTTAGTGTGCCGGTCAAGCGTGGCAGTCAAGACATAGCGGTTCATGTCGTGTCCTTGTCTATTTATTAGACGGTTAGAGGATCGCCGCGAGTGCGGTTCCGTTGCCACCAGTAGCGGCGTGGTACACAGAGCCAAGCATCATGGCCTGCGCTGCCGGGAGATGAGCCGCAGCCTTAGCGCACACGGCTTCCATGTCCCCGACATACCCCATAGGGGAGTACCCGTTGGGTGTGACGATGATGACCATGCCGTCAACAAGCCGTAGCACATTGGGGTCGTCGGTCTTCTGCGCGATCTTGGTGGCCTGGACCCAGCGCTCTTCCTCCAGCACCTTCTGGATGAGAGCAAGGTCGTCGTTAGCATCCCAGGCGGTGCCGTAATCGGTGCAGGAGTATAGGCCGGTGCCGAGGTATGCCTCAGCGAAGGACTGGGCGCGGTTCTGCCTGACGACAGCCCACGGCAACTCATACAGGATGCCGTCAGGCGCACGGTCGCAACTATTCTCCTGGTCGAAATCGACGTAGTTGCCGCCGCACTTACGGCACGGCACCGGGTTGTCGTGGTCGGGCACAATGCGCCGCCCGTAGCATTGCTGGCACTTGCCCTTGCCGCCGCGTGGTCCGTTGCCTGTGCCCTTGCACTTGGGGCAGTCCATATAGCCGCAGTTGTGGCCTACTGGCTCGTAGAAATCGCAGTGGGTGCAGTTCTTGCGCTCTAGGTGGAGCGTTCTGGTCTTTGCGTCATAGCGCATTGTGACTCCTTGGTTGTGTCTAGAAACTAGACGGCTTACTTGCTGGTCCGGTAACCAACAAGGTAAATAGTAGTTAGTCTTCTACAGTTATGTCAATGCCGTAGAGCGTTGCGTAGTCGTTAGCCATGTCAGCGACAGCGCGCACCTCATCAAGCGTGAGGCCACGGCTATCCCCATCGGGAGTGCCGCCACTAATAACGATGTCGCCCACGATGTACGGCTCATCTACAGGGACATGATGCTCAATCCATGTCTGGTTGACGATGTAAGAGGCAAGCGCGTTGTACGGAAGACCACGAAGCAGGCCCTCCTCATTGACCCACATGTCCAGGCCGAATCCCTTGCAAGTGATGTCAAGATGTTCGACGTAGCCGCCGACAGCGTTTTGCATGATTGGAAGATTGTCGGTGTCCGAGAATGGTTCGATGATGATGTCCCCGTTGGTGCCGAGGGTGATTGTGTAGGACATTTCGGTGATCCTTTCTGTCTAGAAACTAGACGCGGTGGCGGGGTACTGCTTGACAGCGGACATGAATCGGTCGGAATCGAAGCGAGGATTATCGGCAGCGAACACGCCTGCCAAGTCCTGAGCAATGCCGACAGCGATGAGTTCCTCGCTGCTATTCAGGTAGTAATGGTTCAGCACCTTGGCGATAGCGACGTAATCTTTCTTGGACATAGCCATGTCTACTCCCAGGGGTTGTCGGTTTCGGGTCGTCCAGCGTTGACCCAGCGGATGTGTTGCATGTGGATAGAGCGCTCGTCGGGTGACATGTGGGCGAAGCAGAAGGCGCATTGGTGGCCTACGTCTAGCCAGTCGGTTGCGCCGCAGCCTTGGCATTTGCCCCAGTACGGCTCTACGGGATTCTTCACGGCTCCTCCTCGGTTGTGTAGCCAAGCGTGACGCCGCAGCGGTGGCATAGAAACTGGCGCAAGTGTTCTTCTCGCCCACACTCCACGCACTCAGTCACTCGGATGTAGTTCACAGCCCCTCCACATACCCCACGAAGCCCATAGCGGCACAGAACACGAGGATGAGTGTGCAGGCTACGAGATTCTGCATGAACTTACGCTTCCGCTCCCGCCTAGCAGCCATGCACGGGTGTCTGAGGACAGCGGCCCGGAACTCTCGGGAGTTGCGGCGTCGATCATCAAGGTAGATGACGTTAGACATTTCAGCCCCTCCATCTGATAGCCGCAGAAATCAAGTCGTGCGGATCGCTAGAGACGCTGTTGCGAAACTGCCGAAACAGGTGAGCGTTGTCGCTAGTTACAAATACAGAATCAGGTACGCCCATGTGAGCGTCTTGGATGACGCGCCATACGAACTCGTCGCCTTCCTCATTCAGCCATTTAGAAACAAGCCGCATTAGCGCCCTGCTGTCCTTGTTCTGCATGACATTCTCCTTTGTTTACCTAGTAAATGGGTGTGGCGCAGGGTGTGGGGAGCCAGCCCTGCTCGCGGATGTGGCGCTGCTGGATGAGTCGCTGGAGCGACTGGTTCTCGCGTGAGGACAGCCAGTAGTCCAGATCGGCGCAGTCGCCGTGTACGGGACCGTTATTGGGGAAGTCGATACCCCACAGCGGGTATTCGGAAATAACGTGGAGGCAGAGGGTGCAGCGGTCAGGATTGCACTTGCAGACCACTTGCAGGCAGCGGTTACAGAACATTACCCCTCCAGAATCTCTGCGGTGTGAACGTGGGATACGGCTGCGACGCCAGCGTGGTCGTCTAGAAAGTAGACGTTCTCGCTCATCACGACTCCATCTCGGGGTAGCGATACGTGACGTAAGTGAGGGCAAAGGTCACGTAGTCGGGGTTGAGCGCGATGTCGCGGAGCATTTCTCGGGCGTGGTGCTCGTCTTCAAAGACGGTGGTTCCGCTTTCGCCGTCTGTGTTGGTCCAGCGGATAGCGGGGGCAAACGTGGTTACGGTAATCATGGCTTTCACCTCCAGGGGTGGTGGCTCTGTCTAGAAACTAGACACGGCTGGCCGGTTACCAACCGATAACAACTATTATTCCGTAAACAAGCTCATGCGTCAAGCACACAAGGATCGGGTATCTAACTATGGCGCGCCCAACTATCTATGCTGGCGAGTCGCCGTTAGCCGATAACTATCTATGCTGGAAATGGCAGGTTGGCCGGGCCGGGTTCGCCCTCGGGCAAGCAGAAGGCCCCCACCCCCCTGAGGGGGCAGGGGCCCGTCTACTTTCTAGACGCTAGGCAACCTTGGCGCTGTCGCGTGCCATCGTAACGAGACGAGCGGCCACCGCGAGGAAAGCGGTCACGGCCTCCGGGCTGGGGATATCGGTCCCGGACTGCCAGTCGGCGAGCACGCGCTCCAGAGGCTTGATGACTGACGAGAGGCGGGTGTCCGAGGTCGCCTCATCCTCGGCAGGTGCGGCCTCCTCCATGGTCGGCGCGGCCTCCTCGCCCGTCTCCTCGCCCGTGGTGGCTTCGTCCTGGGGGTCGGGCTTGGCCTCACGCTTGGCGGCGTGAAGGTCCCTGACGGCCTTACGGGTGGCCTTCTCCAGATCCTCTCCCTCCAGTCCCTCCAGCGTGGCGAGCACGCCCCGGACGTAGGCCACGCCGCGAGCGACGCGGGCCTTGGTGATCAGGGAGTGGGGGAGCATGATCCTGTCCGCGCCGACCTTCTCAGCGTGAGCAGCGGCGAAGTAGGGGGAGGCGGTGAGAGTCGCGGCGAGAGCGAAGTCCCCGACAATGTCCTTGGATGCCTTGACTCCCGCCTTGCGGAGAGCATCGGAGATGTCGCGGAGAGTGGCGCCACCCTCGACATCCTTGGCCGTAGCGGCGTAAGCGTCGGCCCACAGTCCGGAGAGCGAAGTGGTGGCCTTGTGTGCAGCGGCGATAGCGGCGACTGCGGTGATGCGAGCGTTCATTGTGTGACTCCCTTGTGTGTGGCCTCCCCGGTCTGGGAGGCGATAGGACCATTGAATCATGTTTCCGGCCTTGTGTCCATTCCATCCGTCACCCGTGTCTACTTTCTAGACAGCCCACCCCACCCCGACCACGAGCCCACCCCATAGCGGCCAGTCATCCCCCCATAGG
>VFQT010002441.1_pt1 | contig 19099 bp, 14 predicted proteins | sample 3512381 | NCBI WGS metagenome assembly VFQT01 (sample SAMN10412376, study PRJNA504923) | tailings metagenome | isolation source: Relicate 2 Philex TSF3 active mining site | place: Philippines: Tuba, Benguet | collected 2017-08-29
CGCTCAGACTGCGCTCGTATCTGTTCCACCAATCGGGCATTGGCGATCACTGCAGCTAGGCTTCCGCCCAGAGTTCCGAGCATTTCCTCATCATTCTCTGAATAGGCATCTGTTTGTTCACTCTCGACATTAATTACACCGAGGATCTCATTTCGATAGATCAAGGGGATCGCCAATTCAGACCTTGTATTAGCGCTGGTCTCAATATATCGCGAGTCCTCCCGAACGTCACGGATGCGTAGGGAGCGCCTGTGGGCGGCTACCCAGCCGGTAACACCTTTACCAACCTCAATCTTCATGGTGGTGATATCTTCTGAATAACCCATAGAAGCCTTGACTTCCAACATACGCTTATCCTTGTCAACCAGAAGGATCATGACGCGATCTCCACCCAGTGTGACTTGAAGTCCGCCTACTGCACTCTCCAGGGCTTCTTCCAGGGTGGTCCCAGAAGCTGCAGATGATGTGATGTGGTGGAGGAGGCGGTGTTGGGAAAGATGTTCCTGCGTCTCAGCAAACAACTCTGAGTTTGCGACGGCAATAGCCAACTGGTCGGTGAGGATCTGCAAACTTCGAAGATTGTCTTCATGGAATGCATAGGGTTGAATGCTTTGTACATCCAAAGCGCCCAAGATCCGGTCGCCAATCCTCAATGGAAATGCAGCTTCAGCACGTGTGTCTGGCAAAAGAGGGTTGGGATAATAGGTCAAGTCTTTGGTCGTATCGCTAACAACCAGAGGTTCACCTTTTCCAGTGACGTATCCCACGATTGATTTAGAGCCGACGCCGATTTTGTACCCCTGCCGTTTCATCTGTGCGCCAGCTTCCCCGGTTGCCTCGCGGATGATGGCAAATTCACTGGGCAGATCAAGAAGGAAAATGCTTGCATGGTAAAAGCTAAAGCGTTCGCGGATCAGGTTTACTGCCTTACTGAGCAGTTCATCCAAATTGAGTGACCCGCTGATGTCTCGTGCGATCTCCGCAGCTGTTTCCACTTGCAAGGCTTTTTGCTTGCTTTCTTCGATCAGCTGAACATTCTTGACCACACCTGCAACCTGACTTGCAATAGTTGTGAAGAATTTCAAATCATCTTCATCAAAAGCATCTTCATGGTCAGCATCCTGAATGATCAGCGCTCCGATAACATCCCCTTGTAAGATCATGGGAGCGCCCATCCATGATTTAGCTGGTTTTCCAACTACTTTTGCACCAAGTTCTGCTGTTCTTCGTTCAGTGTCATTAACCAACATTAGCGGCTGGCGTGTACGGATCAAGATGGATGTAAGACCTTCTCCAAGAGGAAAAGTAGGAATGGACTGAACTTTTCCAGCTTCGTAACTGAAAGGAATACTAATGGAATTCGTAGCTTCATCATAGATGGCAACAATCAAGCTATAGTCACCAATGATCTGTTGAATTTTCCCAAGTAATGAGCGGAAGAAATCCTGGATATTTGAGGTTGAGGAGATCAGTTCATTCATAGATGCAAGTGCTTCAACTTCTTTGAGATGTCTCTCTGTTTGTGAAACAGCACTTGCACGTTGGATCGCCACAGACATTAAATCTGCAAGATTTTCATATGGTTGCACGGAAGAACTGGAAGGAGTTTGCTGCCTCGCTCCAATGACAATCACCGCTTCAATCGTGTCCTGACCTTTCACAGGCACGAATATGCCATTCAACAGGTCAAGGGCACGAAGTACTTCTTTGAATACTTTCGGCATTTCTGCATTGGCACTTGAAGCTGTTATAGAACCTCGTCCTAAAAAGGTATTGATCTCAACAGCTTTTATCTGAAAACTTTTATTCATCAATTCTGATGGTAAATCGTTCCGGATCAAATCTGATACTGATGCGATTTTGAGAGATTCACTATTTAGCTTAAATAGGATAATGGGGTAGGGGGCACTCCTTAATATTTGTGCACCAACCCGCAGGATCTCTTCTTCATTTTTTGCAGCCTCAATCATTCGGCTTGAACGATAGAGGCGATCCAGTTCTTGGAAATTGATTTGGCTAGCTTCAACCAACCCGGTAGTTTGAATTGCTGCGGCGATTTGGCTGGCTAAAGTTTGAAGCATTAGCATTGCATCAGGACCAAATGCTCCAGGTTGAGTACTTTGAACATCCAAAACCCCTAAAACTTGATTTCCCAATGAGATCGGGACACAAGCTTCAGAGCGTGTTTCAGGAAGGAACTCATTCTTTAGGTGAAGTTCATCCTCGGCAACATCAGATACAACCCGGGCTTTGTTGTTTGCTGCGACCCACCCAACGATGGACACTGAACCAATCGGCAGGCTGTAATTCTGTTCAGAGAGTCCTTTAGTGGCAGAACCGTAGCCAGTCTTGAAATCTACATTCTTTCCACCGCGATCAATTAGGAAAATAGATGTCTGGTAAAAATCGAACTGTTGGACAAGAAGTTCAACAGTTTTATCTAGCATTTCTGCAAGATTAGGAATGGTTGTTACACTCTGTGCTACTTCAGCTGCTGTGCGGATCTGAAGGGTACGTTCCTCAACTTTATTCTCAAGAGATTTATAACTATCCTCAATTTGATCCGCTAGATAATTGAAGGAGATGGCAAGCTGTCCGATTTCATTGTCCGCAAGGTTTGACTTGGCGCGCTGACTCCAATCACCTTCGGCAAATTTTTGTGTGATCTCCGTTAGATCTTGTAAAGGCTTGACCACACGCCTGGTTCCATAAAATAAAACCAATCCCATGGCGGTAACAGCACCAATGATCAGCAAGATCGTGAACGGAGTCAGACTATTAATATTTGCATATATGGTATCGGAATAAACGGTTAATACGACACCGCTTTGAATGGAAGGAGCCCAATCAACTTGGGCGAGAGACCTTCCATTTTCATCAAGTTCAATATCTAAGGCAGTAGAGGAGTGATCGCCGCTGGTTTTTTGAACAGCTAATTCAGATTGGATTTGTGTCAACGCAGTGGGCGCGACTGTGATGGGGGAGAGATTCCCCGTTTTGGTATCAACAGAAATGATCTGTCCATCTGGCAGAATAAAATACGCTGTAGCATAAGGGGCCAATCCGTTCAGTGGTTGAAGCAGCGCTTGTAATGCTTCCCCTTTAGTAATTCCAATCAATGCCCCTAGAATTGAACCGCGCTCGGTTTGATACTTGACGACGGTAATTAAGATAGTTTCATCTTTGTAGAGTGGGTTAAGACCATGTAATAATTTTGACTGGTCTTCATCGAAATTAAAATTCGCAGGATCAATGGTCAATCCTTGCCATTCAGGGTTTGTTGCTATTCGAATAACGCCATCTGTATCTATCAGTAGAAAGTCATCGAAACCCTTGATTTCCCCTGTTAACCCATCATCTGTGATTCCCTTAAAAAGATCATTTCGTATGCGTCGGAACTGGTTGCTTTGCGTGTTGGCATGCAAAGCCGCTTCGATCAGGATGGACGCATTTTCCTTCTCAAGCTTTTCTCTGAGTAGGTTTTCTTTTTGCAGAATATCCTGATCAACACCCGATACTTGATTTGAAATTAGATTTTCAAGTTGGTAGATCGCTTGCTCTCTCAGCAGACCCCGTGCGCGGAGATAAGCAACACTTGCCATCAAGGCAAGTGGAATAAATGTAAATATCAAGAGTGTTCTAACGAGGGTGACAGTGAGACTGCCCTTGATTTTACCTTTTTGGTTATCATTCTTGAGCGATGTTGCAGGGATAGTCATTTAGCAAATTTTACAACAACACTAACTGAATTCCCAGACAGGTTCTCCGTTTAAAATTCGGCGAATTTGATCAGGGAAGCGGTCTGGGTCAAGGGGCTTTCCTAAAAAGCCATCAAACCCAGAATCTTTAGCCTTCTTCATTTGCTCATGGCTGGCTTCTGCGGTCACAGCAATGATCGGTACAGCCTTGAATCGCTCCGAAGCACGAATCTTCTTTAAAGCGCCATAACCATCCTCGTACGGCAGGCGAATATCCATTAATATTAAATCCAGGCGAGGAAGCGTATCAGCGTACTCAACCACTTCATATCCCGAAGTCTTCCATTCACAATGGATGCCCAAATAACCCAGCATGCGGGCGATCAACACAAAGTTAGACACATTATCTTCCACCACCAACACTGCAGCATCCTTCGGGATTGTCGGCTTACGAATAGGCTGAGTATCAGAAACAGCAGGGGTTTGGTCTTGGTCAGACATTATTTCTCCTTGTGATGAATCGTTCGATCTGCTGGGCGAGTGTATCAATGTCGATCGGCTTTTGGATGTATCCATCACATCCTGCCTCAAGTGATTTTTCCCTATCACCGCGCATCACATTGGCAGTTACAGCCACAATTGGAATATTTTTATACTTATCCATTTTCTTGATCTTGGCTGTCAATGTATACCCATCCATGTCAGGCATATTAATATCCATCAAGATCAAATCAATGCTTTCAATTTCAAGCTTGGAAAAAGCTTGTTCTGCTCTAGATGCCTCCACAACCGAGAAACCTTCCGCGTTTAAGACTCTGCGTATAAGGTTTCGGTTGTCCGGATTGTCCTCAACATACAAAATTGTTCCGCGTCCATTTTCCGGCATGACTGGTATTTCTCCAGTCAGAATTTTACTTTAATATGGAATGCGGTCATCATGACAGCTACCTTACAACTTACAAATAATTGAGTATGAATAGTATAGCATAACGAAAAGCCGAGGTAAAAACTCCTCGGCTTGAGAGCGGGTGATGGGACTCGAACCCACGATATCTTGCTTGGGAAGCAAGCGTTCTACCACTGAACTACACCCGCATTATTGACTGCGGGATTATACGTCACGCTGAAAAGGCGTGTCAAGCCTGAAGACGAACCGCTTCAAACCGGACCCGGTTACTGTTTGCGTTTCAGAAGCTGGTTTGCCAATCCGAGAATGGCTTCACCTGCTTCACCTTGTGGGTTTGCTTGATGCAAATAACCCAGGGCTTTTTGAGTAAGCTCTTCTGATACTTTCTCAGCATATACTTTGCCGCCTTCTTTATCCAACAAAGCAGCGACCTGACTCACTTCATCTTGATTGATTGGTCCCTGTTTCCAACGATCAGCAAATTCTCCGTTCTTTTCAAGCGCATATAAAACAGGTAACGAATTTTTACCTTCCACCAAATCGCTTGCTGCAGATTTTCCTGTTACGGCTTCATCACCCCATATACCAAGAATATCATCCTGCACTTGGAATGCAAGACCCAAGTTATACCCAAATTGACGATATAACTCGATTTTAGCTTCATTCGCGTAGCCAAGGAGTGCACCGATCTGGGTGCAAGCAGACAGTAGGGCAGAGGTTTTTCCTCCAATCATTGGCCAATAATCATCCATCACAAGATCGTTGCGTTCTTCATAAGACATATCCAAGTATTGACCACGTGTTAGATCCAAACAGCAATCGTTCAATATCTCTGCTGAGCGGACTACCATCTCGGCTGGATAATGTTGTTTTAGGTCGATTACGGATTGGTTGGCGATCACGAACAATGCATCGCCGACATTGATCGCCATGGGAGGACCCCATTTAGTCCAAACCGTTTTTCGTCCACGACGTAATTCAGAATTATCTTGAATATCATCATGAACAAGTGAGAAGTTATGAACCAGTTCGATTGCAGCTGCTGCCGAAACTGCGTGTAGCCAATTTGGATTAGATCTTTTCTTTTCTTCATTATTTTCAATAGAAGCAACAGAAAGTAAAGTAACCATCGGACGAATGCGCTTCCCTGCAGCTTGTGCGCCAGCGCCCTCGCCTGTCCACCCCATATGATATGTAAGCATCTCATGGAATGGTGCTGTACGTTTCTGGTCTAACCGCCCCACTTGTCGTTTGAGCTCAACTTCAATAGCGTCCAACATGGTTTGTTGAAGATTTGATGTCATTAATAGATTCCTTTGATGGAAAGTTTTTTTAAGGATTCCCTCAGCAGGGGAGGGGATTGAAAGTGAATCGTCTGAAAACCCATATTATTGGCAGTTTCAATATTGGCAAGCGAATCATCGATAAACAAACATTCCCAGGGATCGCGATTGATGCGTTTTAGAGTGATGTCGAAAATGGCTCTATCTGGTTTGACAGTTTTAAGTTCGCCTGAGATGATCTGGTCGTCGAATAAATCGAGAAATTCATGGTCATGTTTAATAAGCTCATATTTTTCTGTAGAAAAATTACTGAGTAAGTAAAGTTTCCAGTCTGCTTGCTTCAAGCTGCGGACGATCTCAACCGTTTCGTGATATACGCCTGTCAGACTTTCTTCCCAATGCGTATCATAGGCTTGAATAAGTTCTGCGTAATGCGGAAATTCATTTGATAACTCAGTAACGCCTTCTTGAAATGAACGACCAGCATCTTGTTTTGCATTCCATTCAGCGAAGCGGATCTCTTCGAGAAAACGGTCAACAGTAGTCGGGTCGGGGAGGAGGCGGTTGTATAAGCGACGAACATCCCAACCAAGCAGGACATTTCCCAAGTCGAAAATAATGGCAGAGATTTGGTTTGTCATGGTTGTGCGCTATTTTATCCGAAGAACTCAAAACTGGCGGTATAATCGCGCGATTGTAAATTGACTTGGAGTGGAACATTGAGCCGACTAATCAACCCCGATTCCGTAGGAAAAGAAAGAACGCGATTATCGAAATCCATTGTGCTTTGTATTCGTGAACTGGCTACCCAAAGCCAGGTTACCCCTGAAACGAAAGACCAGGCAGCATTCATTGCATTGGCTCTGCAATCTATTGCAGAAGGCATCGACTCTTCCGTAGCTGCATGGGAGAAGCGCGATTATTGGGTAAAAGCCGACAAATTCCGGATGGAATGGTTGTGGGCTGGGCAGTACGCTACCAAATTGAAAGAAGCCGTGTTGTCGGATGATTGGGCGACGATTGCCACCATGCTACCGTCCATTGCTCAAAAGTTCAATAAAGTGGAGATAGCACAAAACCATAGGCTGGGCAAACCATGGACGAATGCTTATAAATTATTGGCATTGCATCAGAAGTTGTAATAAAAAAGCTCCGAAGCTTGTGCTTCGGAGCTTTTTTATTCGTTAGGACTTTAGCTTATCAAGATTACTCTTTGTGTTGTTGAGCAGTTCGATCATCATTTCTCGGATATGAGGATTTAGATAATGACGCTCAAGTGTGGAAAGAGGAAGGAACCGCGCACCGGCAACAACGTTGATGCAATTCGCCGAACCGCACAAGCAAATGAATGGGGCATCCATTTGCCATTCAGTCGATGGGTAAAAGAAGAAGAGTTCTTCACCCTTTTCAATATCACGTGCAGCGACCATTTCCAAATGTTCTGTGTCAAGGATAACGTTTGGATCACATGAGTGATTCAACGCTGCAAGTTTGCCGACATGTGTATGCTTCTCTCGTCCGATCTGAACAGTAAAACGATTTGGTTTTTCACGCACATCTTCACTTGGCATGGCGCAGATCACTTCACCTTGCTTGTACGCTCGTTTTGTAATGAGCGTTCTGAATTTATTTTCAGTCTTTATTGAAAGTGTTTCCATCATTGTTGTTGAGGACATAATAATTCTCCTTTTCGATTCAACTAACGATAATCATTTGTTTAGTATAGTCGTTATGCTTTGATTTTCAAGTGTTTCAAGAACGAAAATAAAAACTTTAAGGTTATACACATAAATGATTCGTCGTTGTATTCAGTGGCAAAAATTTGTACAATGATAATAAGTTGAAGTTGTAACCTTTATGCCATGCAGTTCGATCGGAGAATGATATGCCTACAAAACAACACAAATATGGCGATGATGCAATTAGAGTTGAAGGACATGCGGTGCCAGCGCCGGACATTGAACGCGAAACACGCTTTGCGGTTGTGATGTATGGCGGAGTATCTCTTGCGATCTATATTTATGGTGTAACAAAAGAACTTTTTAGCATGGTAAAGGCAACGGCACGAAAAAGGATCGAGGGGAAGTCAACTCGACAGGAAGAATATTTACTAGATGAGAGTCACCTTACTGAGATAGAGAGGGTTTATCGAAAAATAGGGGAGCAATTGGGAACCAAATTCGTTGTGGATATCCTTTCTGGAACGTCAGCAGGGGGAATAAACGCTGTTTTTCTGTCAAAAGCCCTGGTAAATGGGCAACACCTGGATCAGTTGAAAAACATCTGGCTTGAAGAAGGGGACATTGGCAAGCTGATCAATGACAAAAGCTCGATCATTCCTGGGCTTGAGTTGCAGAACCCTCCTCGTTCGTTATTAAATAATGACCGAATGTACTTCCATCTTCTTAACGCCTTGCATGGGATGGACGAGAAGAGCACTCTTTTTTCGTCCACAGATGGGATTTCTCCATTTGTAGAGGAGTTGGATCTCAACATCACAGCTACGGATATTCATGGTTTGCCAGTAACTTTGCCAGTCTCAAATACCCACGTAAAGGAAGTTAAGTATCGGAATGTTTTCCGATTTCACTATTCGACAATGGATGCTGCAGGCTGGGAAACCCAGAAAAAAGACAGGCATGATAATAATCTCTATAGCAATGATTTTCATCAGAACAATAACCCGTTTCTGGCATATGCAGCTCGCTGCACCTCGTCTTTTCCAGTGGCTTTTGAACCGATGCAACTTGAAGACATCGTGAATGTATTGTCTTTGAAGGAGTTCGAGAGGTATTCAGATCTGAAACTGGATACATGGAAGAAGTTTTTCAAAGGTTATGAGAAAAATACTTTTACAACCCGTTCTTTTGGGGATGGCGGTTATATCGACAATAAACCATTCAGTTATGCGACCGAGTTATTGGTTCGGCGGACTGCTGAAGTGCCTGTTGACCGAAAATTGATCTATATCGATCCGTCCCCTGAACATCCTAATATTTCACCGAACAAAAACGGGGAACGCCCTGATGCGCTCCAAAATGTTCTTGCCGCAACCATGTCCATTCCACGATACGAGCCGATCCGCGAAGACCTTGAAAAAGTTATTGACCGAAACCGTCTTATCAAGCGGGTCAATGAGGTGATCAGTCATATTGATTTTGTACCCGGACTGCGAGAGGATCTGAAACCTTGGCAAAAAGATACGACCAAGTGGGCAAATAAATTTTTCGACAAGGAACTCCTTGAATGGTTTGGTGTCAGTTACGCGACTTATCATCAGCTGCGGGTTGCCGGGGTGCTTGAAGATTTTCAGACTGCCATGTTGAGAGCCATGAATTGGGATGAGACCGGAACACAGGCTGAGGAATTTCATGTCTTGGTGGAGGGGTGGAGAAAATATTTTTATTCCATTAAACCTGAGGCTCAAGACTCCAAAAGGTCTGAGAATGACATTCTTTTCAGGCTGGATACTACATGGAGGATGCGGCGTATTTTATTTCTTCAAAACTTGATCAACAAGATATTGAAAGCAATTCCAACAAATGGGGAGTGGAGTTCAAAAAACAGTAGGGAAACCGAGGCAAACCAGATATTTGCTCAAAGCGGTATTAAGGATGAGATATCAACTCTTGATGCAGTGAAAGCCCGTGAAGAATTATTGTCCATTAAAGGGCGACTCAACGAAGCATATGGACATCTTCGGGCCCGAGGGCGCAAAGTGCGTTCGCGAAATTTGATCGAGAATCCGGATCTCGATAATGACCTGAAGCAATATGTGTCTGTTTTGTATTCCATTGAAAGCCAGATCAGAGGTGGAGTAGATGGATTGGCAAACGAAGCTAGACGAATAGCAAAGACAGGTGATCTTCCCTCAACTGAATTGTTGAATGTATTTCAAGATATCGAAGATGCTTCTATAGCATTATCAGCTCACCTGGCGGAGAAAGATGAGAAGAGGGAAAAGGGATATATCCACAAGTCTTTATCCTATGCGGGCGAGAAAGTAAAAGGCGCCCTTGGGTATCGGGCAGGAAAGAAGCAAAGCATCATTCAACAATGCCTGTCTTATTATCACGACAGATTCGAATACTACGACATGCTGATCTTCCCGATCTACTATGGGACCGATGTCGGCGAAAGTGATGAGACTGAGATCATTCGTATCAGTCCTGAAGACGCGAACAACCTGGTCGATGAGAAGACAGGGAAACGAAAACTGGCCGGGACGACTCTCATGAACTTCGGGGCATTTTTTGCCAAAGATTGGCGCGAAAATGACATGATGTGGGGTCGGCTTGACGCAGCTGAGTGTGTGATCAAGGCGATGATGCCAGATAATGCGCAACGAGCCTCTCTCATTGATGAAGTTCAGTCTGCGATTTTAAAGGAGGAGCTGCCTTCATTTGATGATGCAAAAGCTTTTAAAGAGGATAAGCCGGACAAAGGAGCAAACGAGAATGGCGCTTTGCTTGGGGCAAATGACAAGCTAAATGAAGAGCTTAGTTATGAGAGAGTAGCGAAGCCGGGAGAGTTACTCTCGTTGTTCAAAGAGAAATATTCTGTAAACAAAAATTTCCCGCCCAAGGAAACCTTGTCTGCCTCTTCAAGGGCATTAAGGGTGTTCAGTCATTTATTGGATGGTCTTTCAGATAACCACAAACAGTTTTCAACGCCGGCAAAATGGCTGACCTTTGTAAGCAGCGTCTTTGCGGGAATATTGGCAGTGGTGTTACCAAATTCGGTCGGTAATTTTATGGCGGCAGGGTATTGGGTGTGGCTGCTTTATATCTTTGAGCTATTGCTATTTGGCGTGGGTTGGTTGATGGGTGCTACAGGCATTGCTCAGCTCGGCATTGTGCTATTTGCCCTGACCTTTATTTCGCATTTATTGCTGCGGGAGGTCAATCACGCGCTTTCTGGGAAGCCGGCTTCACTCCGCTTTGTTGCCCTCGTGGTTGCTGGCATCTTAGGGATCGGGACGTTTGCGTTGCTGCTGTTCCTGGTCTATACGGGCTTGCTGGCGCTTGGATGGTGGTCACTTCCGGACGGGACTGTGGGCGCGTGGCTGAGTGGATTAACCAAGGGGAAATAGGGCTGCCTGATATGCAGACCGTTTGCCATCCAGCAGGACGTAGGGTGCGGCTCGTTCTGCGATGACGCCTAATTTCTTCAAAGCAGAGATATCCCTTAATTTGCCGGTTCGCCGTGCAGAGAGAATGGCGTCGGCGCCTTTTTGACCGATGCCGGGGACGCGCATCAGCTCACGGCGGTCGGCTCGGTTGATTTCGACTGGAGCGTGGACCAGGTTCATTTGCGCCCACGCCAGTTTCGGGTCGGTGTGAAGCGGAAGGTTTTCATCCGCTGTGAAGGGCAGGTCTTCGAGGTCAAAGCCGTAGTCGCGCAAGAGGAACGAGGCTTGATACAGGCGATGCTCACGCATGGGGTTTACGGCAGGTTTGTTTTCGAGGGGCGTATCGAGAATGGGGTGGAAGGCAGAGAAATAGGCGCGTTTGAGGCGGACGTTCTTCATTAGCCATTGGGTGGTGTTTAGCAGTTCGAGATCGCTTTCGTCGGAACCGCCCGCCACGAATTGTGTGACCGTGCTCGGATATTTGCCACCCCAAAATTTATAGGCGGGAACCGTGCGGCGGATCTCTTCGACCCAACGCAATGGGCGCATGAGCTCTTCGATGAAAATCTTATGCGGCGCAAGTTTGGCAAGGCGTTCGGTGCTGGGCGCTTCGAGGTTGACCGAGACACGGTCGGCGAGCTGCATGGCACGGTAAACCTGATCTTTCTCTGAGCCCGGCATGACCTTGAGATGCAGATAGCCTTTGAACTGGTGCTTTTTACGGAGGATCTCTGCCGTGGCGAGCAGTTTATCCATCGTGCGGACGCCTCCTGCCGCAATGCCGGAGCTAAGGAAGACACCCTCAGCGAATCCACTCTGATGCATTTTGCTGAACAAGCCTGCGAACTCGTCAGGCTTGAAGGTAGCACGCCGAAAATCGCGCCCCGCCCTGAATGGACAGTAGAAACAGTCGCGCTCACAGGCAGAAGAGAGCAAAGTCTTGAGCAAGACAACCTTTTGTCCGTTAGGGAGTTGTGCAGCATGAGTTACTGCATTGTCATCCTCTTTGGGAGAATAACAAGCTGGCGCACCAGGGTTGACCTTCGGCTCGCCATCGGCTTCAAACTGCATTTGGGAGGATAGTTCCTTGAGGGCCTGGAGAGAGTCCATATTTTCATTATAGAATATATGTTCTATTTTATCAAGAATGTAAATTAAATTTAGTAATCACCACCAAACAGTTTGAAACCAATATGATTATTTTCAGATAAAGGGGAAGATATTGAGAGGGGAGGGGAGCTCGAAATCAGTAGCAATAAAAGTTATTGCTAAAAAACATACCGAATTGCCAGCCAATACACGCCCGCCGCAACAAAGGCTGTGGCAGGGATGGTCAAGATCCATGCTGTGATGATGTCGCTAGCCGTGCCCCAGCGCACTTTGTTGGCGCGTTCGGCTGTCCCTACGCCCATGATGGCGGTGTTGATCACCTGTGTCGCGCTGACGGGTCCGCCTGTGAGGGAGGCGATGATTATGATGAGGGCAGATGTCACCTGTGTAGCAAACCCATCCACCGGGCGAATCTTGTAATACGCCCGTGCCGGCATGCGTAGCAAGGTCCATCCGCCAATGGCGGTCCCCAAGGCGAGGGCAAGCGCACAGGCACACATCACCCAAAACGGCACGCTGAATGATTCTATATATCCGCCAATGAAAAGGGCAAGGGTGATAACGCCCATGGTCTTCTGACCGTCGTTGCTGCCGTGGCTGAGTCCCAGGGCAAGGGCCGTGAGCAACTGACTCTTCTTGAAAAATTCATTGACACGCGGCGCAGCATTCCAGCAGAGCGCCAGCACCAGTTTCAACAAGAGAAAGCCAAAGATAAAACCGATGATGGGGGAGGCGAAGAGGGCGATCAGGATGCGCATCAACCCGTCCACTTGAATGGCGCCTGCACCGGCTCGAGCCGACGCCGCGCCGATGATCCCACCGATCAACGCATGGGATGAACTGCTGGGGATCTTCAACTGCCACGTGAGCAAATTCCATAAAATGGCTGCGGCCAACGCCACCAGAATGACCTGTAAATTGATCACAGCCGGGTCAGCGATACCACGTCCGATCGAGTTGGCAACGGCCACCCCGAACACGAATGGACCCGCCAATTCCGCCAAAATGGTGATCCCCAAAGCGACACGTGGTGAATATGCACGAGACGAAACCATGGTCGAGACCACATTACGCGAGTCGTGCATTCCATTCAGGAAACCGAAGAACAGGGTTAGGGCGATGATGGCAATGATAATAAAGGGCATTTGGCACGAGTCCGAAGTCCGCTATTTTACACCTTGGGAGGTCCAAAAATGTGGGGCAGGGGAGGGGGAAGGAGAATGGCATTGTCTTTCACTATGAAACGATGAACTGGATGCGTGCAGCGCTACGCTACTATCCTATTTTGTGGATGAAATCGATCGATAAAATAATTTGTGAAAATTATCTGTGGGGGAGAAGAGTAAGGCCATAACTGTCAGCACCTGAAAAAATATCCTTATGTTTTCGATAAGTATTATTATCGAAAACATTGACAATTTGAACTATATTCGTATAATGAAGGTATGGAAGCCATGTCTGAGACAAATTCTCCCGTAATTTCCGATGTCATGACTGAGTATTTGCGGCTTGTGGAGCGTTCCCGCAGCAAACACACAAAACTCTCGTACAAGAATGCCTTGCAAGTGTTTAGCGAAGTATTGAGGAAACAATCTTTAGACCCTGCCACCACCCCAATTGCTATTCTCTCAGAAGACATGCTGGGACCCCTGGTTGATCATCTCAATGTGTTTTCACCTGCCACAGAGCAATTGTATTTGCAGGCTGTCAAAGGTTTTTATCTCTATGTAGACTCTGAACGATTGGCACCCATCAATCAATCCCGTGTGGCGGTGTTAATACGTCAACGATCGAGACGTCCTGGTGTGCGGTATCCACAATTCCCTGCAAATGATATTGAGCTTCTTTTAGAAAAGATCGAATCAGTTGATAACTTAATCACAAGTACAGAATCCGAAGAAATGTCAGACAATATACTACGCGCATACCGCGACAGAGCGTTTTTACTAACTTTGGCAGATACAGGTTTTCGTGTACATGAAGCATGCAATCTTCGTCGTGGTGATATAGACTGGAATGAACAGCGGGCTCTCATCATCGGCAAAGGTGATAAACAAGCCATTGTGCGCTTCACAAATCGTTCATTGCAAGCCATAAAGGATTATCTGCAACAGCGAGCCTCGATTGATGGAAGTTCCGGCAGACAGTTAAGTTCATTGCCTTTGTTTGCTCGCCACGATAAAGGTGCAGGAAAAAAAGTAAAGCCGATGACACCCACAACAGGTCGTAACATCGTAAAAGAACGTGTAGAGCAATTTCTTGGCAATGAACTGGTTGGCAAGATCACACCACATTCTTTTCGCCATTATTTTGTCACAACAGTTTTACGCGGTACAGGAAATCTAAAGATCGCACAAGAACTGGCACGGCATAAAAATATCCAGGTCACTCAACGATATACCCATTTATCAGACGATGAACTGGATAAAGCTTATTATGATGTTTTCGAAAGAGATTCGAAACGCAATAAAGATGCTTGACATCTATCGTGGACTATTCAAGAATTTTCTCGCTTCTTTCTTCGACGTAGGCCTGATACGCTAAAGAGAGGCGTTTTGCCCACTTCCCAACCCTCCCCTGCCCCACCGGCTTTCCGTCAATGTTCACGATCGGCACTACGCCACGCGAGCTGGAGGTGAGAATTGCTTCGTCAAATCTTTCTTCTATTAGAGGGGAACGATATTCAATCGACATCCCCTCCCCTCTCGCAAGCCTTAACACTGCACGGCGCGTAACACCAAGCAGAATTCCTTTTTGTGCAGTAATTAATGTCTTGCCTTTGACAGCATAAAAATTGGACGTCATCCCTTCCAATATCTTCCCGTCCTTCTTCAATATGATTTCGTACACATCCCCTATGACCAGTTTACGCTGTGCTGCGCTTTGGGTGATGAAGTCTGTGCCTTTGATACGCGGATCATGTCTTTCCATTTCTGCAGTGATGGCAGATACCCCGTTTTTATAGACCGATTCAGCCGGCGGAATCAACGGCTGAATACCAAGATACACGTCACCGGTATCTTTCGTAAGGATGAGTCGAATGCGGGATTCTTTTGGCAGCAGTTCCTTTGCCAACTCCGCGATCTCTTTGCGGACCGTCGTTTCATCTGCGGATGGGCGTAGACCAAGTTCTTTTGCAGGTTTATACAACCTTTCGAGATGTGCCATCAACCCAAGGACTTTTGTCCCTTGCGCGAGAGTGCTGAAGGTGGTGTAAAAGCCATGAGAAAGCTGACCCGTTAACTCGTCGAGAGAGGAGGCGGAAAAATCAAGTGAAATCCGCTTTTTATTAGAAATGTGATATCCATTTATGGTCATATTTTTGGTTTATAGGTGTATTAGCCAGTGAATTTGGTCTTTTTTTGAGCAATCGTGAAACTTGGTACGCAAAAATCACTATCCTTAATTATAATTCGCGCCAATGGATTGGTTGATTTTCATCGGGGTCGGATTAACCCTTATAGTAGCTGTTGGGGCAATTCGCTTTGGGATTAGCGCCTTGCAAAAAGGCAGGGGAATTGTTAATTACAAGGTCCGAAACTTCTTACAGACTAGAGCACTATTTTCATTTCTTGTTGGTAGCGTATCTTTGATTGCAAGCCTAATCTTGACGTATTTTGGCGTCAGGAATATTTCGAATTCTACAAGTCCAGATATTCTCTTTACGCCCACGATAATTCAGGTAGCTTCTCCTGATCTGACCACACCACCTCCTCCTCCCACAACCACTCCGAGCCCCAGCTTCACAATAACCCCAAATCCTTCGGGGCTAGCCCCTACTGAGGTTGGACTGCAAACAAAAGTTGTAAAGATATATTTTTTCAATCGAGATAATATCGAAAAAAATATACAACCTTTTAGTCAGCCTGTCGATAGGGAGACGATATTAACTGACCAAATTGATTTTGTTGTAGATGCATATTTTACTGGTCCGAACGCACAGGAACAGAGGCGCGGCTTGGTCGCTATCTGGAATGGTTTTTTAGGTTATAAAAAATACGAGATATCAAGCGAAGGAACCTTACGATTATATTTGATCGGGTATTGTCAGCCTGATCAATCTGGCTATAACCTGATCGAACCACTGGATAAAACTCTCAAACAATTTGAAGAAGTCAAGTACGTCAAAATTTATGACGAATACGGGCGCACTCAGAATCCAGATGGCGCTGGCGATTCTTCCCCTCAGTGTTTAGTCCCTTCACCTACACCTGTTTCAACAAGTACACCTACATTTACGGTTACCATACCTTCGGTTACAAATACCAACCTTCCTACCGAAACCGCTACCCCTACTCCTTCAAAGACACCAACGGTCACAATCACGGCAACTAGTACAGCTACAAATACTACCATCCCATCGGTTGCCCCAACCTTTACACCATCCAAAACCCCTACTATTACTGTGACCCCAACAAGTTCCCGTAGCATGTTGCTTCCACAGTCGGTACCAACTGTAAAGAACAAGCTTTTCAAGATATATTTCACTGATGCGCAAAAGCTGCAAAATAAAACTGCTCCATTTGAGGTTGGTGTTGAAAGGGAAATTCCTGGTGATAGGAATGAGATCGAAGCTTTATTAGAGGAATATTTCCGCGGACCCACGGCTGAAGAGCAAAAGCGTGGCATCATCCCAGTGTGGAATGGTTTCACTGGATATAAACGGTACGAGCTTCAGGATGGAATTCTGTCAATTTACCTTGTTGGCACATGCACCTCGCTTGGAAACTCTTATAGTATTTATGATCCAATGAATTTGACGCTCAAGCAAGTATCAGGAGTCAAGACTGTACGACTTTATGATGAGTACGGAAGAACTATGAACCCAAATCGGACAGAAGATTCTGTGCCTTTATGTGCAGTGGTGACATTTACTCCAACTAGTGCTCCGACCAATACACCAACAGTTACATTTACTCCATCCCGCACACCAACGGCGACGTTTACACCATCCAGCACAGCCACTTCAACTTATACGCCTTCCAGTACGCCTAGAGCAACTTTCACGCCTTCTAACACACCTACATCTACTTCTACACCTATTAAATCGCCAACCGCAACTCTTGTACCCTCAAGAACACCTTCAGCAACATCCATCCCATCGAGAACTCCGTCTATAACGTTCACACCCTCCCGCACACCAGCTGCGACATTAACACAATCAAGCACACCTACGGTAACCAAAACGTCCTCGAGTACTCCAACCTTTACTTCTACGCCATCCAAAACATCTACAGCGACTTTTGCTCCATCGAATACGCCTACAAGAACATACACTCCATCCCAAACTTCAACACCTTCTTCCACACCGACCTTTACATCCACACCGTCACACACACCAACGGTGACGTTTACACCTTCAAGCACGCCAAGTGCAACCTTTACACCCTCCAAAACTCCCACAGCAACATTCACGCCTACTAAGATTCCAACCGTCACTTCTTCTCCGACAATTACACCCAGCCCGACCCAAACCAGCCGCCGGATCACGATATATTTTACAGACAAGCAACGGTTAGAATCACAACAGCGCCCGTATGAAATCGGAGTGAGCCGTGAAGTTCCATCAGATAAAGACTTGATCGATGCAATTTTGGCAGAATACTTCAGTGGAACAACGGCACGTGAACAAAATAATGGAGTAGTAGCCATTTGGAATGGGTTCACCGGGTATAAGCAGTATGACCTTCAAGACGGTGTTCTATCTGTTTACCTTATGGGTGTTTGTAATACGTTGGGAAATTCCTATAGTTTGATTGACCCATTAAGCTTAACGTTAAAACAGGTTAACGGTGTGACTGTTGTAAAACTTTACGATGAAAACCTTAGAACAATGGATCCAACCGGACGGGAAGACTCCGTCCCTGCATGTGCGGTTACCACTTTTACACCGACAGCAACCCCATCCAATACCCCAACCCTGACTTTTACTCCATCTCGTACGCCTACTGCTACATTTACACCTTCCATTACGCCAACCAGTAGCCCCACATCAACTTCCACGCCGTCAAACACTCAAACGGCAACCATCACACCATCTCGCACTCCAACACAGACCCCTACCCCATCACGCACGCCGACGGTTACATTCACACCTTCCAAAACTCTCACGGCAACATTCACGCCATCAAGTACACCTACATTTACCTTAACACCATCTAAAACCCCGACTGGAACATATACACCGTCGCGCACTCCTACGGCTACATTCACGCCAACCATTACACCCAGTCCGACCTTATCCATTAGACGGGTAACGATATATTTCACTGACAAACAAAGATTGGAAACAAAGCAGCGACCCTACGAGGTCGGTGTGAGCCGTGAAGTCACGTCTGATAAAGATCTAATTGATGTTTTGTTGGTGGAATACTTCAGTGGAACAACTGCTCGCGAACAAACCCAAGGTCTTATTGCCGTTTGGAATGGATTTACAGGTTACAAACAATATGATCTCAACAATGGCGTGTTATCTGTTTATCTGAGTGGTTTATGCAGCCCCTTCGGATTTGAATATAGTTTATTTGATGCATTGAGCTTAACTTTAAAACAAGTTGATGGAGTTGATGCTGTAAAGCTCTACGATGAAAATCTTCGTACTCTATATCCATTGGGAAATGTAGACTCTGCTCCAGAATGTACAGTAACCTTTACTCCAACAGTTACACCATCGAGGACGCCAACAGCCACCATCATTTCGTCGAAGACCCCAACGGCAACCATCGCGCCTACCATCACGCCATCGAAGACCTTGACGGCGACTATTCCTCCGTCAAAAACACCGACAGCCACCATTATTCCGTCGAAGACCCCAACGGCAACCATCGCGCCTACTATCACGCCATCGAAGACCTTGACGGCGACTATTTCTCCATCTAAAACACCGACTTCCACCATCATTCCGTCGAAGACCCCAACGGCAACCATCGCGCCTACTATCACGCCATCGAAGACCTTGACGGCGACTATT
>VFQT010002443.1_pt1 | contig 19066 bp, 35 predicted proteins | sample 3512381 | NCBI WGS metagenome assembly VFQT01 (sample SAMN10412376, study PRJNA504923) | tailings metagenome | isolation source: Relicate 2 Philex TSF3 active mining site | place: Philippines: Tuba, Benguet | collected 2017-08-29
AGTCGTCGTTTTTGTTTTTGGCTTCTTGTTTAGTTTCCTGCTCGTCGGGAAACTTGAATTCAGTTTTTTCCATATATCACCTCACGCACGTTGAATGCCACGGGGATCTTCCACCACAGCTTCAACAGAATCATCATTAATAATCCGAAACTCGCGGTCGTGAATCTTGATGCGAGTGCCGGTGTTAGCGCGAGTAATAATAAAATCACCTGCTTTACACCACGGTCCTGTTGGAAACCTGCTCTGATCTGCGTATGCCATATCACCTAGTGCTACGACAAAAAGCACGTTACTCAGTAACTCTTCATATTTAACCGTTGCGTCTGCTTTAATAAGCCCGCTATCAAACTTATTCTCGATATTAGGCAGGGTACAAAGAATCTTATACCCTTTAACAATCGGCAGTTGCTTGGCTTTTTCTTGAATATCTTCAATCACAGCTTGAGCTGTATCAGTCATTTTCAAATTCCTCATAACGTTGCACAAGGTCTTGTACTTCCAACCTTGCACGGCGTAGACCTTGGATTACGCCGCACAAATTTCGATATTCAGCAAAGTCTTTAGCCGATCCTTCAGCCATTGCTTCACTTACTTCACGCTCTCGTTCTTTGAGCCTATTAAATAAGTGATCTAGCATCTGCCGCTCATGGGTCATTAACTACCGCCTTTCATACGTGATTTAATAAGATCAAGCTGTAGCTTGCGTTCGTTTTGCTGGTTCTGATTTTGAAGCCGTATGCCTTCTTTCTGTGCTTCTACAGCGATCCGCTGCTGCTCAACGTTTAACCGCTTTTCAGCAATCTGGGCATCGATAGCGTCTTTCTGTGCTTTGCGCTGCTGCTCCATACCCTTGATCTGCAACTCCTGCTGCTGCATCTGAACCAGCGGATCTGCTGACATCTGTTGTGCTTGCTGTTGCGCAGCCTCAGCTTGGTGTATCTGGAGCACTTGTTGAGCTGCCTCGGCAACATATTTAGCCATCGCCAACTCTTCGGCTTCAGAGACCTCCTGCTCAGGTCCGGGCAGCGGCGCACCCACACGCTGCTCAATCTCTTGACGGTATCTAAACCCTAAGTGTTCGGCAACGTGAGCCATCATCGCGGCCTGCATGGTTTGTGCCATTGGATTCTGACCTATGGTCTGCATGATGCTCGGATCTTGCAAGAAGGTCATATGTGCTGTGATGTGCGCCTGATGATCCTGATAGATAAACGCTTTTAGCGGAGTGCCCTTGAGCACATTCATGTTCTCGGTTATAGGATCTTTGGGCTTCTGGTCATCCGGCAGGGGTACTAATTTATCGGCGTTAGGAATACCCAGCACATCCAACATCTGCCTATGAAGGCGGGGCATGTCATATAACTGAGGTGCCCCTTGGGCTAGTTGTAAAGCGGCTTGATACTGCACAACCCGCTGAGCCATCGTCGAGGCGTTGGGATCAGACACAGGAATAACTTCTACGATGTCGTAGTCCTCAGCCTTAACCTGCGGTGTGCCATCCTGCGGCACGTAACTGTAATCAGGTGAGGTGTACTCCCTGATGATTTCTTTGAGCAGCTTGAACTCTTCTTTCATCGCTGCATGGATGCGAGCCTGCACTGCACCCATCGTCTTTAACTGCCGCTCAAGCAGTGCCAGCGTCGTACCCACCGGAGCCTGACTCGACATATCGCTGATCTTCATATCAGCCATACCACTGAGCCGTCGCGCTTCTTCGGTGATCTGGTTCAGTAGTGCTAGCAGCGTAGCACTGGGTTCTTTATAGGGCAGCGGCAGGATGTTGTCTCTGATCGCACCCCCCGGCACATCGACATCTCGCCATTCACCCGGAGCGATGGGTGTGTCATCGCCTTTGATCCGCAGACCACGAGCCTTTAACCCACCGGGAAGATTAGATAGCGACCCTGCATCCACCAACTGACGGATCAGCATGGTGCCTGCCGTGGCGTAGCCACCGATAATGTGAATTAACCCAAAGCCATAAGCCCCGAAGCCGGGGATGTACATATAGTGCACAAAGTGCTGACGCGCACGTTTCTGAGGGTCGTCTTCTCTGTAATTACGCCGTATGGCTAAAACTTTACTGGTGCCTTTATCAATCGTAATGACGTAGGGCAGCGGCAGCTCTTCTTCATGCCCCGGCAAGTCATATTCAATATGTACTTCACATATCTGATAGCGCTCGTCTTTAGTTTGCTCAACGCCTTCTTTTTGCGCTTTAGCTTTTTCAATATCCGTTTGATTTGCAAACGGATCACCAAGATCAATATCTCGATAAAATCCGCTGTGCTGCAATCGCTTAATATCATTTTTAGTTTTACGCATCATATGCGTAAGACGATCTGTACGGCGTATATTAGTTACGCCATATGGAAGAATGACATCTTCCGCAGGAATATAAAATGAAACCTGTCGTTCTAACGACGGATCATAATAAACTTTCTTAAATGACGAGCCTGCTAATGCAACGCCCCATAATGCGCGTTCATGCTCTGATCGATATTCAGGCATTTTATCGGTTAACTGATAATTCATATCAGCCTTCACCCGTTTACCCGCTTCTTCAATCTCAGGGGTAAACTGCCCAATAATCTGTGTCTTTACAGGCCCACCTGCCGGGAATGTCTCCATAATAGATTCGCTTTGAAAACGAATCGCTGCTTCAGTTAGCAGTGTTGAGAACACTCCACAAGCACCATCCCAAGGCTCAGTAACTTCGTCATAACGTAGCCCAAGAACATCCAATCCTTTTACATAGGTATCAACCCAATCTTTGCGGGAGTTAATATCCGCTTCAACCAACTCCAACACGTCGCTGGCGATTTTCTGCAAATCGCTTTCTTCCATAAACTCGGCTAGATTAGAGTCAAACGCTTCTTCCTCGTTTTCATTCCCCGGCTCGATCTCAATCTCCACCCCGCCCATACCAATCGTTACGGATTCAGGATCTTCGATCTCAATCTCAATCGGAGCTTCGTCAAGCGCAAGTGCATCAATACCTTCAGGTGCGCTGTACAAACTTTTATCAATAGCCATGATCTGTCCTAACCTAAGTAATAGCCGCGTTTCTGTCCACGGAAGCCACGGAAATAACGAATGTCGTCAGGCTCATCGTTTGGCAATGAGATGAACCCGCCTTGTCTGAAGCGCAGCAGCGCCTGTGTCATCGTATCCACGTAGTCATCATGCTCCCCAACCGGGAAAGCTGCAACTTCTTCAATGACTTCTCTGGCCCATCGCGTATCAGGAGCCCAGACTTTACCACTGGCAAACATATCTGCGACAGCATTAACACGCACGTGTTTATCGTTGCCCCGTGATGGGCTGAACTCCTGTATCGGCACCCGCGTACGAGACAATTCCTGAAGGAGGGGAGCCCCTGCTGCTTTCTTTTCAATCAGCACAATGTCGGGCTCATACTCGTGGTACATCTCCAGCGCTCGTTCTTTGAGCTGCGGGAAATTCATCCGCGCTTTAAACGCATCAATCAATATAAGGTTAGGCGCACCGCCGTCCTCATCGTTGTACCAGATACCCCACGTCGTACAGGCTGTATAGTCCGAAGAGTTTTTAGTTTCATGCGCCGTATCCCACGACTGAATAATATATTCACACTTGGGCGGGCTTTCATGCTCCCACACTTTCCACATATTGCGCTGAATAACAGCCGCCGCATCGCTTGTGGGCTGCTGCATATACTGGGCTTGCCAGTAGCGCGGGTCCATGCCCGCTCTTTTAGCCTTTAACTGATCTAACGGCCACTGTTCAGGCCACAGACTCTTCTCGTTTTCTTCACCCTCATGCAAGATTGCAGGAAGCTCGACGATCTCCCACGAATCTGACTCAGGATTCTTCGCTTGGTAATCAATCAGCTTACCCGTCAGGTCAATCAAACTCCATCGCGTCATAATGACGATGATGGCACCCCCCGGCATCAGACGCTGCAACGGTCCTGTTTGAAACCACGACCATGCCTGATCAAATGTCAGCCGTGAATTGGCCTTTATGTCCTGTTCAGAATGAGGATCGTCAATAACAAACAGATCAGCACCACGCCCAGCCAGAGCGCCGCCAACGCCAACAGCATAATATTGACCTCCAGCTCCGGTAGACCATTTTCCGGCAGCTTTTTGGTCTTCTGCGAGGGCTGTTTTTGGAAAAATCTCCTGATATTCATCAGAATCCACCAGATTTTTAACGCGCCTACCAAAATCTTCTGATAAAGACGCCGTATGCGTCCCCATAATAATCTTTTTATCGGGAAACTGACCTAAAAACCAAGCGGGAAATAGGTAAGAACTGAATTCTGACTTACCCATACGTGGTGCTATGTTAATAATGACGCGTTTTTTACGTCCTGCCACCACATCTTCAAAGATTTTTGCCAATTTTCTATGGTGTGCGCCTTCTTTGAAGTTGGGATACACGTGATGTGCAAACGCAAGCACCGACGACTTAGATTTTTTAAGTGATTTACGCCTATCAAACTCATCAAGAAGCGTTAGCACCTCCATCTTTTCTTCAGATGGCATCAACGGCAGCACTTTACGCAGTGCTTCTGCTTCGTGATCACTCAGATTCACTAGGCTTCTCCGTCGCAGTTACCTCAATAGCGCCCATATATTTACCAAGCTTAGCTTTAATCTTGGCTTCAATCTCTTCATCCGTCAGTTCAGCCTTCTTAACCTCCACGCGTTCCGTAAATAACGCCACTTCTGTAACGCGTCCCAGCATCTCTAAAGCTTTTAACCGATAGCGTGGGTCTGGGTGCTCTGTATCTTCCAATATTTTTGCAACCGCGTACCCTCTCATCTGCCGCGCCTGTTCAACAAACGCCCAGTCGTACGCTGTCAGCATCCCTACAAGCCGTCGCACAGCAACTGGCGTTGTGTTAGCCAGTAGTTGTTCCTTAACTTTTTCAGTGGGAGCCCCCGCAGCCATAGCAGTAAACGCAAGCTGTGCGTTTTTCTTGCTTGCCTTGTCTTCAACCTCCTCATCAGACGCTGCGCCAATCGACTCTAAAAAATCAGCCGTATTAATCTGCGCATTTAATATCTGTTGGGGCGTTGCTTTATCCACCGAAACAAACGGTGGCGGGTCATCGTAAATGATTAAATGTTCAAACATACTGAGGGAAAGGGGCACCTCGGTTTAAGTTAGCGTAGGGTAATGTTTTATTGACGTTTGTGCAATGGGTGCGTATATTAATGGTGTAGCTTGTCCATAGCTACTCTCCTTGTTGTTTGGGTTATGACGACCTTCCCTTATCCCGGCGCGATGCCGGGATTTTTTTGTGTACGTATGTCAAGTATTTGACATTATGTGGGGGATTTTTTATAAAAATTTTGTGAGTTTTTGTGGTGTTGGAGACAAATAGTGTCACACGTAGCCCCCCTACCTAGCCACCACACTGGGGGGATACGGGTACAGTGGGGTCGCAAGTGGGGCAGTTTGAATGCCCACTTGCCGGACTTTCGGGGAATTCCAAAAGCCGTCACCATATACTTAAAGTGTCGAGATTGCTCCATATCTCGATAGGCGAGCCAGTCATTCGACTGGCTTTTTTGTTTGTGTGGCTTTGCGAGACAGCGAGGCTTCTCGCAGGTTTCACACTGTGTAAATAATCGGGACAGAAATCTGTCCGAAAGGTAATCAACATGTCCACAACACAATTCGCAAGCGCACATGACGCCGGTATCGAGATTGGTAAGGCCGACAGGCTCACCCAAGCTAGAACCGCCAAACTTGCCTTGGCTTTCAAGAAGGCTAACGCTGAGAAGCGTGAGCTGATGAGAAGCGAGTTCATGCTCGCCTACATCATGGGCAGGATGGATGTGGATCAAGCCACAGCAGAAACTGTGCTCAATACTTCCCGCACAAAGCGTGAGAAGAAGGCACAACAGGCTTACGCCTGTGGGACAAACCAGTTTGCCCATCACATCATCCGTGACACGTTGCGGGAAGAAAAAGGCGAAGGCGACAGTGACAGCAGTAACAGCACCGATGCAGTGCAAGCCTGCATCAACTACATAAACAAACAAAAACTAACCAAGCGTCAGATGAGCAAGCTCATCGCCGCACTCACGGCCTGACACTCAACCAACGTGGGACAGAAATCTGTCCCACAACTTAAGGAGAATCAAATGCTCGTACTCAAACTCATCCATGCGCTCTTAGCGCTGTGCCTTGGATTCTTGTTGTTCACCGGACTTGCCGCCGCTGTTGCGGCGTGGGTTCAACTCATCATCCGCTAACCGAACAGATTTCTGCCCCACAACTTAAGGAGAAAGAGAAATGCAAAGCGTATTCGAGATATGGTTCAAGCTCGACCAGAGATCAGTGCATTCACAAATGATTGAAGTCAAGCGAGTCACGAGGGAGCAAGCTCTCGCCGCCGCTTGCGAGACTTGGGACAAGCTACAAGCAGGAGGGTTCTACCTGATGACAGGTAGACCAGAGGCAGTCTGACGAGCCCCGCATGGGCGAAACAGTTGGGACAGAAATCTGTCCCGCTGTCACTGTCATTAACTCAGGAGAATCACCATGAAGAACAAAATCTTAGAAGAAGCACAAACCCGTATCGAGCAGGGCGACGACCCCGAACTGCTCGTCCACTTCATCGACGACGATCCCGAAAGGGGTATGTCGAATGGCATCACGCTGAGAGAGTTCCAGCGTGGTGGTTACATTAGCCGGTACTACCGGCTGAAAGACCTAGCGAATCCAGCCTATTGGATTCGCAAACAGTAACTAAACGGGACAGATTTCTGTCCCACAACTTAAGGAGAAACATCATGAACAAACCCCATTGGTTCGCTACGTTTGAACGCCAACAACTAAACCGCGCTCAGATGGAGCGTCAGAAATTCGAGGAGGAACTCGCATCCTTCATCGAACCCAAGGATCAACTCACACGTGGCACACGCTCACCCAACAGCGACGAACTACTCAAGCTCGCCGCCCACTTCAACAAGGACAAACGCCATCTCTGGTTGTAGTTGTTGGTAAGATGTTGCAGAGAAGTTCTCCATAACATGTTATGGAGAAATAGGTCATTTTTAGTTGTGTCCAGTGCACCCCAGCTTTTCGTCCACGTGGACACTAGCGTGGACACGCGCAAACCCCCGTCCCACAAGGCGTCTATATATAAATGACTAATTGTCTACTATATATATATACGTATTTATTGGGACGTTATTATTCTTATAGGCTGATGAGCCTGCGTTTGTCCTCGCTTTCTGTTTTTTTGGCTTAAGCTAGGTAGTTCCTGGATTTTGGTGGACACTTGGACACTTTTCTCTGCTTTGCCTACACATATGGGCGCAGAAGTGTCCACTTTGTCCGATTAGGATCTGGCATGTTTCGCTCAAAAGCCCCGTGTTTATTGGGTAAACTACTGTCCACTTCCTTCTGGACAAAGTGGACACTTTTGATTTATTTTGTAAAGGATTAGACATGTCACACGCTCAAACAACCCACACGCAACGTTGCATCAAGTGCGAAAACACCTTCCCAACCACGCACTTTCGATACCGTGGAACCCGCGCTCAAGCCCTCGCAAAAGGACTCTCAGGCAAGCGTTTACCGTGGATTGAATCCAAGCTTTGCCGTCAATGCCGACCCCCACGCAAGCCCATACGCGAGCTGACACGCGCTGAACTAGCCAACCGTTACGCGGCAGGTGACATATCCCAACTCGCCTACGACAACGAACTCAAGCGCCGCAAGCTAGAAGAAACAAAGCGCAAGAGTGAGTACATGAAGATGCACCATGCCATGCGTAAGTACCTCTCGCTCAGACCAACCGACATCAAACTCTTTTTACTGGAGCAACACATGAAGAAGGAGCAAGCCAACCAACTCAAGCAAGAACAACGTGACGCTAAACACAGCGCCAAACTATCAACCCCACCACGCAAGCGAGGACGCCCACCCAAACAACTCATACCAACCACACCAATGGGACAGAAATCTGTCCAAGGAGAATAAGCATGACACCCGAAACTTGGGACACCCTGATTGGCTACGCCATAGCCTTCGCGCTAGGTGTAGCGCTGACCATATTGGTATTAACGCCATGAAGATACAAGACGTACCGAAGCAAGCGTTCAACGCTGAGCCTACGCCCATACCCATGAAGCGAGTACCTGATTGGGACGCACTGTACTCAGTGCTGATGGATGAAGCCTTCATAGTCCTTGAAGCTGACGAACTAAGAATCTCAAAGAACGGTTCGCAGGAAGCAGTCAACGTGAAGAACTTCAACAACTACGTGCGAATAACCAAACGCCGACAGCTTTTAACCAAGCGCATATCCGACACGCGTTGGGTGTGCGTACTAGGAGAATGACATGGAAACTAACGACGAAGAGACAGGGAAGTGGGTGATCCTCAACTTCTTCCCTCATTCACCAACCAACGTGTATGGCTTCTTTGATACCGAGAAGGAAGCCATTGAATACGCCATCAAACACAAGATGGATATGTACGGTAACGCGTTCGACGTACAGATGGTGCTGAACGCGCACTATCAATACGCAAGGAGAGAACCGTGGGAATAAGTAAGAAGAAGTTGTGGGACGTGCAGTTGCGCGAGTGGCCCAACAGTAAACGCTTAACAGTACACGATATGTACAAGTGGTGTGACGCTGCATCAAACACCGAGCAGAAGTTGAGTCGCTACATGCAGATCAGCTTGGCGTTGCAGTATCCGGCGTGTGTGTTCTATTACATCGAGGGCACACGTTACATGGGCTTCCGCTTCGGACTCAAGGGTCATCAGTACATGAGCTTATACACAGGAGAGTGACATGAAGATAGAACCAAGCACAGCAGAAGGTCTCGCCCTCGATTGGGCAGTCGGACAGTGCGACAGGCGCAAGCTGTACCTCGCCAAGTCTAAGCGACTGATGACGGCTAACTATGGCACGTTCAACCACCGACACGGTGCGCCGTGGTACGAGCCATCGAGCAACTGGCTGCAAGGCGGACGCATTATTCAGAGTAACCGCATCACGCTCGACATAACTGACACAGCATACGACGACAAGACAGACGAGTGCATAAAGCTCAACACCCCTGAATGGTGGTCGAGTATAGGCGAGGTAACAGCCCGTGGCGCAACCCCACTGATCGCAGCCATGCGTTGCTTCGTAGCCTCCCGACTAGAACAAGCAGGGCTGACAGCGTTTGAACTCCCGCCTGATGTGGCTGATGCGTACAGGGCTGAGCTTGCCCGACATGAGAAGTACATGAAGCAGAGAAAACGGTGGTTAAAGATCTCAACAGAACTTTTAGAAGGAGCGCAAACATGACAACGAGCATATGGAAACGAAGGGTAGACATATGGGACACAGCGCTCAAATCCCAAGCTACGCTCGTTGAACTACGTGATCAGGGTTACATCGACGCAGCCACATGCGCTGATGAGTGCGTCAAGCTGCACGATTGGGCAGTGAAGGAAACTGAAGATAAGGAGAACGATGATGACTAGCTAACACTTACGCCATTCATACACACTTACAAACAACTTATGGAGAATTATTATGGACACTAACAACATCAAGCTTATCGACGGCATCATCACCGCTATCACCAACCACATCTTCCAACGCCTCGGTGAGCTTGGACTCATCCGTGACATACACGTCAGGCTCGACAAGCTTGAGGCAGAGATGCACGAGCGCAAGCCTGAAGTGGAGCAGTCGCTTGAGACCCTGCTGCAATCATCCACATGGTTCGACAGGCTGGTTGAGACACACGCGGAGGCACACATAGCGGACTACGACCTTGCATCAATGGTGGATGTTTCCGTCAAGGAATGCGTCCAGCGCATGGACTTCGAGGACATCGTCGCTGAGGCTGTGAGCAACCATGACTTCAGCTCACAGATTGATGACGCTATCAGTGAGAACGATCTCATCACAGACAGCGCAGCGCGTGACATGTTTGATGAGTTGTTTGAGGAGAAGATCGACACTGCGCTCAGTCGCCTCACGATTATCGTGAAGTAACGCTAGCTAAATGGGACAGAAATCTGTCCCATACCCCCCACTTCTCTACAACATCTTAAGGAGAATCAAATGTCTAATACTTGACATGATGTCTAATCTGCTGTATAACGTACTGTGTAATACAAATCCATACAAAACAAGGAGTTAATCATGGATCAATCAATCTTTCTTTCGTTTGACGAGATCGTGACCATCATCAAGGCCCACTACAAGCAGGGGCTGCGCCGTACTATCCTCATCGAGGGTGAGAACGGTATCGGCAAGACTGCTGTGTACCACGCACTGCGTAATGACCCGATGTTCGCCAACCACATAGCCGTCGATCCTATCGACGCAACCCAGTTGTCTGACGGTAGCGTGTGGATGCCTGACATTGACCGTGAGGCAGGTGTGTCACGCGAGCTGCCCAACGAGCGCTTTGGTCTGAGCAAGACGAATCGCCTCGGCGTTAACGGCTCACGTCCTGTGCTGTGTTTCATTGATGAGTTCGCCAAGGCTGCGCCGTATGTGAAGAACATCCTCGCACCACTGATCTACAACTATCGGAACGGTGACTATCACTTCCCCGAAGGATCGCTCGTCATCACGGCGACTAACCTCGGCGTCGAGGGACTTGGTGACAACATCCCTGCACACATCCGCAACCGACTCATACGCGTCAAGATGCGTAAACCTACACTTAACGAGACACGTGCGTATGCTGAGCGCAAGGGTTGGGACTATCGCGTGATTGCTACGTTGGTCAAACATCCTCAAGTGTTTGATTCATTCCTCGACTACGAGGAGGGTGGCAAGTATGCAGGGAAGCCACTCGCTAAAGACAACCCACTCATCTACAACCCACGTGAGATGCAGGATGCCTACGCATCACCGCGCTCGTTTGAGGCAGCGTCTGACATTGTCAAGACACTTGATGATGTGGGCATGAACCTCGTACGTGCTCAACTGTGGGGTGCTATCGGCCCATTCGCAGAGAACATCTGCACAACCATACGCCTTGGCAACACGTTGCCAGACTACAGTCTCATCATGCGCGACCCTGCCAACGCACCACTTGTTCAAGACCCCGTGGCACAGATGATTCAGGTGCAGCAGTTTGTGTCATTCGTTAACACACGCGAGGAAGCAGAAGCCTCGACTATCTACGTGCAACGGATGCGCGAGGAGATATGTCAGTTGTACGTGCAGCAGATCAGCACATCGACCAAGGTCAACACGTTCGTCACCGTCGAGGCATTCAGAGAATTGCTTCGACTCAATAGGAAGTTCTTGGATTTGAACTAACCCGTAGTACCCACAACCACAAGGAGAAATACCATGACACGCTACAACATCGACACTTGCTCCATGCTCGTTGAGTTCAACGCATCAGTATGGACAGCACGTAAGCTGGACAAGAAAACCACCGACGAGGTGGTCACATCTAAGAACGCTGCCGCTAAGGATGCGGCTCGCGTCAACAAGCATCTGCTTGCAGGGCGTAACGAGCTGGACGTGATCAACACTTACGTTGGCAGCGTACGCACATACGTGTACGAGAACACCATGCCGTGGTCAGACAGCGGCATCAGGTTGCTGCCGACTGCGAGCTTCCTCACGTTCAGCCAACGCATGGCAGACAGTGAGCAGACGTTCTTCTCGTACGTGGAGGACTTCATCCGTGTGTACCCCTCGCTCATCACAGCACAAGCGATGGCGCTTGGCGATATGTTCAAGCGTGACGACTACCCTGATGTGAGCGAGATCGAGCGTAAGTTCAACTTCCGTCTTAACTTCATGCCTGTGCCACGTGCGGGTGACTTCCGTGTGGACGTGGGCAATGACGCTCAGAAAGAACTTCAGGAGAAGCTAGCCAAGCTCGCTGACGAGCGTGTCGAGGCTGCGATGGCTGACGTACGTGAGCGACTCAAGACGCACCTCATGCGTATGCAGGACAGGCTAGGGTATGACAACGTGGACGGTGATCGTAGGACACGTAAGTTCCACGACTCGCTCGTCACGGGTGCACTGGAGCTGTGTGACATGGTCAAGCACCTCAACATCATCAACGACACAACACTCGACCAAGCGCGTGTCGGGCTCGTGCAAGCCCTGCAAGGGGTGGATGCCAAGGAGTTACGTACTAACGAGGCTGTGCGTGATGACGTGCGTAAGAACGTGGACGCGCTGCTCAATAAGTTCAACTTTTAACTGACCGATACAAGGAGAGAGCTATGTATAACGACATGACACCACACGAGCGTGTGACTGCTGTAGGCATCGACCTCACACGTAACGCGCTGTTTGCGCAGCTTAGCGGCGTGGCGATGGTGGGCAGAATCGAGATCACTGACCGTCTGCCCACGGCTGCGACCAATGGTCGTGATGAGTATTACAACCCTGACTTCGTGCTCGCACAGAACCGCAAGCAGTTGCGCTATGTCCGCATCCACGAGAACTTACACAAGATGCTCAAGCACTGTGTCGAGTACAAAGATGTTTGCAAGCGTTACCCCAAGCTGTCCAACGTAGCGATGGATCACGTCATCAACCTCATCATCGAGGAGATCGATCCTAACTTCGCGTGGGTCGAGCGTCCCACCGTTAAGCCATGCGTTGATACTAAGTACAAGGGGTGGGGTTTTCTTCGTGTGCTGCGTGACCTCATTGATCAGGGTGACGAGGAGGGTGGTCAGGGTGGTGAGGGCGGTGAGGGTGGTGAGGGGGGCTTCGATGATCACTTGTTCGACGAGCTTGATGATGCAGAGATGGAGGAGACAGGCCGACGAGTCGATGAGGCAGGGCGGCAGGGCAAGATACTTGCAGAGAAGCTAGCGGGTAACGGCAAAGGAGGCGGACGGCTTGACCTCAACGCTACAAAACGTAATACCGAGTGGCGTCAACATCTGCGCGAGTTCTTCGACACAATCTGTAAGGGTGATGAACACTCACGGTTCGTGCCACCTAACAAGCGTTTCGCACCACTGGGCATCTTGCTGCCTTCACACTTCGCGTACAACAAAGGCGAGATCATTATCGCCGGTGATACGTCAGGCTCGATGGGGCCGATCTATCCCATCTTGTTCGGTGAGATCGCACAGATCGCACAGACTGTTATGCCCGATGCGCTGCGCGTCATCTGGTGGGACACGTCCGTGTGTGGCGAGCAGTTGTTCAAGCCCGACGAGTATCACTCGATTGCTACGCTCATGAAGCCAAGGGGTGGGGGCGGCACGACACCACAGTGTGTTGTGAAGTATATCGCTGAGAAGCAGTACAAGCCACGTGCAGTTATCTGGCTGACCGACGGCTATCTCGATGGGGACAATGCAGTCGTGCCTTGCGCTGCGTTGTGGGGCATCGTTGACAACGAGTCCTTCATTCCTCCGCAGGGCAAAGCAATCCACATCAAAGGACGGATTTAATCATGGATCAACTCGACCTCTTTCAACCAGTGTCACTTTCTTCTTACCGCAAACAGGAGCGTATCATGCCTACTACCAAACCAGTTCAGCAGCTCGCTGTAACAACTAAAACAATCGAGCAAGCCATCAAGCTGCTCAAAGCAACGGGTTGTCAGTACAAAGTCATCGACTCAGCGGGCAATGAGTACGGTGAGTTAGAGGTGGCGGAGAAAAAGAAGAAGCGCAGCAGTACATACCAATATGGGGAGCTGACCAAGCACTTCAAACCACATGTCGAAAACGTAGCAGTCGGTGATGTGGTGGTCATCCCCATGAATAAATACGATTATAAAACATTGATCAGATGTCTGTCTGCATGGTGTGCCACTAATTGGGGGAAGGGAAACGCCAAGACCTGTCGAGCAGGTGACACGATTCAAGTGCTGCGCTGCGGTTAAACGAACGGGACAGAAATCTGTCCCATACAACTTTACAAGGAGAAAACTATGGGCTATCGATCAGACGTTGCGTACGTCATTAAATTCAAATCATTTGACGACCGTGAAGCGTTTATATCGCTCATGCTGTCTAAGAACGACCCCAACATTTATCAAGCTGTTAATGAGACTAAGCACGACTACAAAGAAGAACCGCTCATCACCTTTGAAGTAGATGATGTGAAGTGGTATCCAGACTTCCCTGATGTCCAAGCGCATGAGCAGTTATACAAACAAGCGCATGAGTTATTTGAAGCTGACTATCGCTTCCTCGCTATTGGTGAGGACGGCGCTGAGACTTTCGATGAAGAAGATAACAACGGATGGGGGCTGTACGACTACATCTACGCAGTGCATCGTTTAGCAACTAACTTTGGAGATTAATCATGGCATTTTCAGCAAACGTATGGGCCTTACCCGCAATCACAACGTACGAACACGCCAAGAAGCGGTTCGATAAAACACCCAAGCCTCCACGTTCAAAGAAGTGGAGCAATCACGAGCGACCACTCAAGAATGTATCATCGTGGCAGTACAGGCTTGAGCGTGGTGGAGATGACGCCTACTTCGATGTGTGCCTGTATCACACCAAGATGATCCGCTATCTCAAGCCCGATCAGCACGGCTATCGCATTGTGTATATCCGTGGGTATGACACATTGACTTCTCGTCAGTTTATTGCACGGAACGTGTCGGGGTGCTACGGTGGACAGGTAGCGAGCTTTACGGGTGAGGACGGCAAGCAGTATGTCGTACCGTTTAACCACGTCGTGCATAAACACTACAGGCGCGATCATCCAGAGATCAAGCACGAGAACGAGTTGTTCTCAGCCATGCTCACGTTCACCTCGACAGGCAAACTTGTCGTCAGTGCATCCGATCACATCCCCGTGCACAAACGTGTGGTGTCTGATGAACGTAGACAGGAACGTGCTGCGTTCCGTAAGCAGATTGAAGTCATCAAGCTCTTGGCAACGTATCGCTTGGATTCATACCGTGAAAACGCGCAGTGGGATTCACGAAGGTCATTCAGTAAATCACTGGCAACCAAAGAGATAAATAACTTACAACGTGCCCTTCGCATCAGCGAGCTAGAGGAGCAGACCGATTTCATCCTCAACGAGTTGGGGCAGCTTGTTTTCGATAACTTGTACTCAACGTATCTCACAAACAATGACCTGATAAGTGGCAGTCGTTACTCGATGCGCGGTATGTCACTTCGTGACTCTCCAGAGGCACATGCGTCTAATATTACGGCTAAGCAGTTCCTCGCTGCGCTTGAACGAGCGCTATTAAAAGCAGTCAGACTCGATGCGCCTGACACGCTTGAGGCACTGCCTAAATTTGCTGAGCTACCACGTAAGTTCTTTTGGTAACAATAAAGGAAAGATATGAAAGATATAAGCGAGCACTTGCACAACGCACACAGGGAGTTGAAAGATGTGTACGAGTACGTTAACGACAGGCGTTATGAACAGGCACTGCATCATGCAGAAGAAGCGTTGTTTCATTCACGCTGTGCAGTGTTATGGTTAAAGGAGCGCATGGATGACCCCACAGCCCCTGACCGATAAGCAACTTAAGGTACTCAAGTACGTTAAGAAACGATTGACCCCCTCAACCGTAAGAGAGATTGCGTTGCAAGTGAAGCTAGACAAGAACACTGTCTACTCTTTGATGACCAGACTCACGCGGTTGGGATGTGTTGAAAGTTTCTTAAAGAAAGATCCCGACAGACCGTACATCACGGCAGAGCGGCACTACAAGTTTATAACGATGGAGCCGCAAAAACAGGAGAAGCTATTTCAGAAAAAAGAAGATCAGATGTATTGCAAGAAGTTTTCTAAGACGAGGGTGACCATACCCGAACCTTTTTTCAGTGATCCATTCAACATGACAGGAGCTAGAGATGCAAATCAAAACAACAAGCGAAAGCACAAACGTACTCGAAACATTCAAAAGACAGTGGCGACTGCTTAAACAACCGTACCCGTGGAAAGATCCAAAAGTTGTTGCAGAGCGCAAGCGTATTGCTGCACTGGACAGAGCGCGTATTGAATTCAGACTAAGTGGAGGTGCGGAATGAATGACTGGGATGTAGAAGCGATGCTTGAACACCTGAGGCTACGTGATGAGTTTGCTAAAGCTGCCATCGCAGGGATTCTTGCAGGTAAGTGGGGACAGATGCCGCAGTACAAACCAGAAGAAGCGTTTGCTGATTTTGCGTACCGCATAGCAGATGCCATGCTCAAGAGGAGAGAACAACGTGAGCCTTTTGAATGATCTGTTTGCCGAAGCCCACGACGAAGTGTTACAGGAGTTGTGGGACAGAAAGCTAATCAAGATGTGGCGATCACCACGTCATTTGTACACAAGCAAAGCAGTTCCTATGTTTGTGAAAGAAAACAATATCACGTACGAGAAGTTCAACACACTCAAACGTACACCACGCTATCAGAAACAACAACTCACAACTGTTGCGCGTTTTATAGCAGCGTACTTACCCAAGCTTAGCGATAAGTTGTGGGAAAACAAGATGACTGAGGACGAGCTTGTTGCGTGGTTGGGTAAAAGCAAACTCGATACGATGCTGACGATGGTTGACGAGGATAAGACAAGGGAAGAAACAAAAGAAAAACGCCACGTCAAGCTGAAGTATCAACAGACAATGACAGAGGGAAGAGCAGACGGGCGTTGGTATGAAGGACATCTACGCAGTTCGTGGACAACAGTAAAAGGAAAAAGTAAATGAGTTTGATGAACTTAAACAAACCCGCAGAAACAGAAACACAACCTGTATTTATTTTGCGTGGTATGCCGTACTACCCACACTACACTGAGAAACATATATGGGTTGGGCCTGGGCATTGGACAAAGCGTAAGGAGTACACCACGACTGAGTTAGCAGAAGCACACGCACGACTTACGACAATGCAGTTATGGAAACGATCATGGACTGAGGAGGTGAAGGGATGGAAGATACTTTGATCTGGGGGTTTGGAGTCTTGGTCGGCTACATAGTCGGTGTCATCAGAGGACGACGCAGCATTGTGCATGACGCACAAATATTGGTGGCGAACGCAATCATGGAGGTAAGAAATTATGAACGATCCCGTAAACCATCCTAAACATTATACCGAGCACCCTAGCGGTGTCGAGTGTATAGAAATTACCGAGCATATGAATTTCTGTGTAGGAAATGCTATTAAATATCTTTGGAGAGCTGGCCTGAAGGGTGAGCAAGTTGAGGACTTGCGTAAAGCACGTTGGTATATCGACCGTGAGATTGCACGGATACTAAACAACGCAGACGAACCTCCCTTCATGAAGAGGGGTAAGGAATGAAACGCGCTGCTGAGTTTTACTGGGCGGGGAACATGCAAGCGTTTGAGGTATCCATCTGCGGGGCAGCACCTAAAGCTATTCATGCAGGACGTGTACTTTCAGACGCGGTAGTTACCACAGGGCGTTTTCGTGAAGGTGTTGCCGTTAAACGCGAAGATGTAGTAAGCAACGAAATGCAAACTGTCTTTTTAGAATTTGATTTTTGGAGAACAACTATGGAAATTATGACTATTGCACATGAAGCCACCAACCGTGTGGAAGCGGAACTCAAGCGCGTCAGAGAGGCAGTGATGTCTTTCAGAGAAACCACTAAAAACGATCTTGCTTCGTTAAAAGCATCTTCAGATCGAGTGCAGACTGAAACAATGAAGATGACCAAACAATACAAAGAAGCTGTGGACATCTTGACCAGCCCAGCGTTTGTGCAAGCGATTGAAAATGCAGAACGCTTGGCAACAGCCCTCACCGCTATTCAAAACTTAAATCAAACCAAACTAAGCTTTGCCGTATTTGGAGAACAGCCCCATGAGCCCCGCGCATAGGTTCGCCATGCTTGCCGCATGGCTTGAGGGTTACGCCGAGGGGTTGCCCGATTACTGTACTGCTGAGAAGTTCAAGATAAAAGAAGCTGCTGAGCTGTTAATGGAAGTGTACGAACAACGTATGAAGGAGAAGGAAACATGGAAACAACATGCGGGGGATAGAGCATGAAACGCATTAAGACTTGGTATGAACGGTGTGAAGAACACCCCGATCATCAAGAAAGAATAATTACCGAACGCATGATTCAGGAAAGGATGCAGGAAGAAATTGACGAACTGCGCCAAGCACTGGAGACAGAACCCGAAGCCTTGCGGCTGGCTGATGCGCTGGACGCTGAGTTTGTGCAAGGACGAATAAGCAATAGCACGGGCAGGGAATCAGCCGTCGAACTGCGCCGATTGGCACTGAAGCAATGGGTTGGGCTGACGGATGAGGAGATCCAAGAAGTCGTAAGCAAAAAATGGTGGGACTGGGAAGACGCCTTTGACATCGAGGGTTTTAGTCGTGCCATTGAAGCCAAGCTAAAGGAGAAGAATCATGGATAGAGAAGACATCATCAAGCTGGCGCGGGAAGCTGGGTTCACGGAAGGCGATATTTCACTGTTTCCCGACCTGATTGCTCACTTCGCCGCCCTTGTAGCCGCGCATGAACGCGAGGCGTGTGCGAAGGTGTGTGATGTGCTTGCTGTACATCCTGAATATGCGTCAGACATTACAAAGGTGGCCGCGCAAGCAATCCGAGCAAGGGGAAACAAATGAACCGCGAAGACATCATGACTTTGGTTGAGCGTTACGCACTGGCAATGAGATTGGTAGATCGCCACGGCAATCAATATGGCGACCGCGATTTGTTGACGCTAACACATCAACAAATCCGAGGAGGGCTTAAAGCACTTGTTGTTTCTGAACGTGAGGCGTGTGCGAAGGTTCTGTTTGATTATGCTGAGCGCGACGATCTGTCCGATTCTGATGAATCTTTGTTAAAGCATTTGTTTGAGTTGATCCGAGCAAGGGGTGAGAAATGAGTGGCGATCACAACATGCACCAGAAAAAGAAGGGCAACAAGAAAGGACTGTTCGATGACGTACCCCTTGTTAACCCTGACAGAGACAAAGCTTGGGAAGCATTCATCAAACGCAAAGATGTTAAAGCGATGATGAAACACAAAGAAGAGTTCAAGTTCCCAGTTGATGGGTCATATGACCTGTGGTGTATCGTTTGGGAGAAGGCTTGGCGTGAAGGTTTTTATGAAGGTTGGGAAGCAGCAGGAGGAAAAATCCGTGAA
>VFQT010002447.1_pt1 | contig 19032 bp, 10 predicted proteins | sample 3512381 | NCBI WGS metagenome assembly VFQT01 (sample SAMN10412376, study PRJNA504923) | tailings metagenome | isolation source: Relicate 2 Philex TSF3 active mining site | place: Philippines: Tuba, Benguet | collected 2017-08-29
GTCAAACTGATGCGTGTGTACCACGTTGCATTGTCTTCGTTGGCGGTGGGCAAGTAGCGCAGCGAAGACAGTTCAAGAGACGTTTCGGTTGCTTGCACAGAAATTTGCGGTCCACGATATGTGCCAACAACAGTTGGTGCTTTCGTGGGAGACATGGCAATAATTTGTAGTTCATCGAACAGGTCATAAGGGTCTGCGTTCTTGGCTGACAGATGTTTGTGGAGTACCAAAACGTCCATGCCAGCAATCGTTGCGGTGTATGCATCAATCTGTGCACGATTCGATGTGTATTGCTTTTCAACTAAGCCATCTAACACACTGACAGCACGAGTCAACTTGTTGTCATCGCGCAATGTAAACATGGTGATGTTGAGTGGGACCCACACTGCGCCTTCAGAGTCGGTGTCTTCGGGATCCCAATAGCCCTCGGTGCCAACCATGATGAAGGCATCGTCGCCTGTTCCGACGACAGCGCAGAGATCTGGGGTGATGGACTTCTCCACGATTTCGCATGACAGTTCGTCCATGGCGTAATCGAATTGTTCGACAGCGAAACCATGGTCGAACCACGAGAGTTGTGTTTCGGCGGGTCGTGAGCCGGGGACATTGGCTGGAGAGCCAGTCACGGGAACGGTTGTAGAAGTGGGTGATGATTGGGGACCGTCACCGATGGCGGCAACTGTTCCTGCGCCGCCCACTGCGACGATGGCGAGCGATAGGAGAATTCGGTTGGTACGACGCGCCGAGCTGGCGGGTTTAGCCATGGCGACGTTGTGCTGCGGCACCAAGCCAGTAGCCGAGAGCGCTCATGGATCCGCCGGCGAACATGGCAACAACGGAAGGGTCACCGACGAAGACTGAGAGAAGCCCGCCAAGTACCAGTCCAGCGACTGCGATACCGACATGAATGGTGTGCTTTGGATTTGCCATAACTTTAGGTTAGTTCGGTCAAGTGCGGGTTGAAGCTACACCGAGCTTTGAAAAGGAAGGATGAAGGCCCTCATTCGTGCGATGAATTCCTCCTCGGCCTCAGTGGGGTCTTTATCCGGGCATGAATTCCAAGTAATTCTATGAAGCGGAAGATTTCCTAACGCCATCTCTAGGTCACTATTTCCTGGTGAGTTTGAAAATGTCACGATTACTGCCGCTTTTGCATTAAACCCAGAGGCAAACATCGCAGCCTGTGCCACATCGTTTCTCACCCAGTTAGCTGAAGCAATCTTGTATTTCACATCGCCCGTAACAGAACCGTCATTGAATACAAGATCTGGATTTATTGAGAAGTAGGCATCCTGGCTGACAATTCTTCCTGACTTTTTAACCTGTATCGGTGCCAAATTTGACTCAAGAATCTTTCGAATGGCCGCCTCAACTAACCCAGGCGTGGGGATAAGAAAGGTCTGTCCTCCTACATTTCCGGATGGAATATCGATTGCGGAACCGGCAATTACCCGAAGACTCAGGTCAAGTGCACTTACGTAACGGTGTGAATGGCGTTCTAGCTTCACCTTGTAATCCGAGTGACGAGCTCTGCCAACTCCGGCCATCTGGTGAAAGAGATAATGGGAATGAGCTCGGAGTTCACCCGAAAATACATTGGTTTCGTTCGAAATTAGATAGAGGGCAGTCTTAAGAATTCGATTGAGGGGATTGTCTATGTCTAAATCGTCAAATCTGCAATCAGCTCCTACTCGCCCTCGCAAGAATTTCAAAGTAGTCGAAGTTGTATTCACTCTGCCACGGACAATAGGTAATTCTGATTCGACTTCTTGATACTCCGAAGTGAGCCCACTTTTCAGAAGTCGTTCAACTGAATTAACACACCATGTGGCGAGAACCTGCCGGAATGCATTCAGCGATGAAACCTTTACGCGATTCGCATGGGAGCGAGGTTCTTCGAAGACGCAATTAGCAAGATAAACAAAATGGTTCATCGAGATTTTCGGCAAAACATGAATTGTTAAGTCGGTTAGAGAAATTACTCCGATTGCATTGTGGACTAGCACTCGATAGAGATTGGAGCCTGCTGGCAAACATTTGATTACTTCTGATGAATTGTCGATCTCAGTATTGAGAGAATCTTCATCGTCGAGTCCATAAAAGGACTTTTTGCTAGCTAGGTGCTTTCCTAAATTTCTAATCTCTGAAACCTGAATTTCTGAGAGGTGCATTGGATCGCTAGTACGCGATTCCTCGATTTCTAGGAGGCTAGACACTTGGCCAGAAAGAGTTTATTGAGTACTCGGATGTACGATCATCGTTGTCAAAGAAGTATTCCTCGATCAACGGAAAGATCTCTTGATTCCAGATCATCTCTAGCGCCTGTGAATCCATTTCGGATCTCATAAAGTAGCTGTGTCCCACCATGAAGTGCTTGTCCAGGTCGCTGCGAAGCTTGCTGTTCAGAGATTCAAATCCACTAAAAAGCTCGTGACCAAGTTTGTTGGTGTTTAATCCGGAATTGTAGAACTTCTTTAAAATCTCTACATCGGGTAAGAGCTCAAAAAAACTAAAGCGACGTCGCATGGCGATATCGAGGGAACGAGTGCTTCTGTCGGCGGTATTCATTGTGCCGATAATGATTAAATTAGATGGAAGAGAGAACTTCTCACTATCGAGCATGAGACGAATCTCTTTATTGCGGTATTCAAGCAAGTACATCAACTCCCCAAAAACACGCGCAATATTTGCTCAATTTTCATCGATGATGAGAACGCGTGTTTGCCCATCTTCCCGTATTTGGTTAGAGAGTTGAGTCACAACCCCTGGTACACGTTTGAATTCAAAGCCACCACCGTTAAGAGGGGTTGGACGGAGGCCTTCAACGAAGTCTTCGTATCCGTATGAAGGATGAAATTGAACAACTTCAATTAATTCGGGGCTTTCGACGAGATAAGAAGCAATTCTTTCAGCTGCGAAAGTCTTCCCCGTGCCTGGTGGACCACCCAAAATAATCTGACGCTTTGAACCTGTAAGAGACTCGATGACGCTTCGGGTTATATCGGCATCCCAATTGAGATCGTTAGAAAGCTGAAGAACTGGTGATCTGTTTTGGGTAGGAGTTTCTGATTGCAAAGTCATGTCGGGTGCTCCCATGATTACTTGCTCATTTAAATAGAGAACCGCCACCAATTCAAGGAGATTTTTCAGGTCCGCAACTAGCGAGTCGCCACTAGGTATCGATCGCGAATGATAGCGGTAACCGCAAATGTGTCCGCGTTCATAATTCACTCCTCGCGTAGAAACCGTATTCAAATCTATTTCCAATTCAAATCCCTGAAGAATCGATTCGCCAATGAGTTCGCGAGCTCGCGTAACTCTAGACTTCAATAGTTGGCGAGTTTTTAAATTTATGCCGTCGCTTCCTTGGTTTAGAGACAAGTAAAAGTGTTCTCCGCCTTCGCTGAAGAGGAGTACTACATAGAGTCCTCGTGTTGCACTGTCGGATGCTTGGCGATCTGTGAATCGACACCAGGGAACTCTTGGAAATCCTCCATTTCCTGAGCTCACATCACCTGAAAGTTTGCGAACAACATTTGTCGTACCAAAACTCGGACCTGCCATGTTAATAAGATTGTTGTTCAACTGTTTTAGAACTTCAACCATCTCAACATTTTTCGGATGTTGTTGCTTTTGTTCGTAAGTCTCTTGTAATTGAAGAATTCTTTTGATGGATTGGACGATCAAGTTCTGTTGGTCCATGTGGCTAATCTTCCTTACTAATGAGTTTCGATGTGCCGGTTTGAGCGATTATTGCTCATTGAATTGAGGGTTGAAATTTTTTACGTAGAAGTTTGAAGACTTCGAATTGCACTGAATCTGGAGATCTAAGAATCAAGTCAGGATTCAACAATGCGTAAGTTTTTCTGTCTCTGGTTTCCCAATCTTGTACTTTCGATTTTGGGCTAATCCAGTTAGGTAAAGGTTCTGTTATTGAAACGAGAGAGTAAGAGTCTCGTGGCCAACCTTCAGTACCAGAATCTTTTCGGGCGCTACTGATTACGTACCACCCACGCTGGGAGCCTAGGTGTCGACCTTCCTGTAAATCTTCGGCTCCGTCGACGTATAAACGAACAAATGTTGTCAAGTCTCTTTTTGTCACCGGGTTTCCAAGCATTGAATAGAGTCCGACGAGTGCAACAGCACTCTGGGTGAATGCATTCCTGCTATACAGATTCGGCAACGAGACCCCCTTGATTTCTAGGTGCCTTGAATGTGCCTTTCTAAGACGCTCGTAAATTCTCTCAATTTCCTTGTCGGAAAGTCTCGGAATTTCAGTCATGTCCTGAGAATAGCCTCTGGTTATCTAACCCGAATCTGTGACATAGCTGCCGAGTACATTGGGAACATGGGAGCTAATCAAAAGCCACAAGTTTTTCGAGTAGTTGATCTCTTCTCCGGCTGCGGAGGTTTGACCCACGGACTCCATCAGGTATCGATTGAACAAAATACATTTACGACCATTGCTGCCGTAGATATTTGGGCTGCGGCTTGCGACACTTTGGAAGCCAACTTTTCTGACATCAAGGTTTTTCGAGCAGGTTTGACAAAAGGGATCATCTCGCAACTGAAGACTCTGGCCCAAGATTCTGGTGTTGACCTGGTTGTCGGCGGCCCCCCGTGTCAGGGTTTCTCAACGAGCGGAAAACGAGCGCTTGACGACCCAAGAAATTCACTGGTCAAGATGTACCTGAAGGCGATTGAGGCTCTGCAACCGAAAGCATTCTTAATGGAGAATGTTGTTGGGTTTACGACGTTTCAAAATGGAGAGATCCGACGTGGTGTGGTGAAAAAAGCGAAGTCACTCGGATACTCGGTATATCCGGCAATAGTCCAAGCGAGTCTTTATGGGGTCCCTCAACGGCGACGTCGTTTTGTTCTTGTTGGTGTGAAAGCCGGGAGTTTTCACTGGCCAGATTTCATAGATGCTAAATCGGGCAGGACAATAGATGGATCAATTTGTAGTGTTTGGCCAGGTTCTAAACCGTGTGAAGAACTTTTTGTTCAAGAAATTCCCAGCAACTTTAAGGAGCTTTCATTTGCGTTAGCTACTGAGGATTTGCCTTCAGTTAAGTCGGGGAAGGAAGCGTCGAGGTATGAGAGTACGAGCAAGGGTAAGAACTGGTTCATAAAATATGTACGGTCGGGTTCTGATTCTGCTTTAACGGGCCACAGGAGTCCGAATCACGCGGAATATCTTGTGGAAATGATGTCCCAATTGCGCGAAGGACAAAGTGCCTTTGAGCGATTTACGGAAGGCGACCCTCTTCGTCCAACGTCTGGATTTTCAAATAGCTATACACGCATTAGAAGTGATGAACCAGCGCCGACAATCACAAGAAATTTCACGACTCCATCGTCTGCAAACTGTATTCACCCCACCGATGCTCGTGCCTTGACTCCACGAGAAGGGGCAAGAATGCAATCGTTTCCTGATTCGTATGTGTTCTGCGGTACTTCGACTGAACAGCGTCTACAAATTGGTAATGCAGTGCCACCGTTACTTGCAAAAGCGCTCGGTGAAGCGATAATGAGAAACTTGCTTAGTCAGTCGAAATAGAGCCACCGAGTTCGTTCTCGAGTGCTAGGAGAATTGTATTTAACTCCTCATCGGAGGGATAAAACTTTCGCAAGTTAGAGCTCAAATTTCCTGCACTTGGACACACGATTAGACCAAGGTCATCAAATTTCCACTTGTCCCGTGCGGTGCGATTAAATCGTTTTGGCTGCGCAACCGTTCCTAAGTCCTTGTTTTGGGCGTCTTTGTGTCCTTCTAGCGTCCAATCGGACAGTGGAACATTTACAAAATTGTCGTTCAAGTATTGAATAACCCGTAGGCGTTCTAAGGCTAAATCGCGGTCAACAATTTCGGGAGCAACGGTTAGATCAGGTGTGCAACTGCACTTTGGGATTGGGGTATCAAAGTTCTGTTTAGTTACATTTCGGGGTGTCTCAAAAACAAGTGGAAGCTCGAGCCAGTAATAGGTAACGCTTTCTCCATTAGGTGCCTTTAAATTTTCCGAGTTCTTCGTTAGGCCCCATTGACCCGTCTTGTTTACATGTTGAATTATGTCGTCATCTTCTGAACGCTTTGGGAACCATTCTGGATGAGGATGATTATTGAAAGACTCTGCCAGTGCGGCTTTGATCAAGTTCAAATCGCTTCGACGTAGCGCAATCCCACGCAATTTCCAGAGGACATTGAGGAAATGAAAACCCCAGCTATTCAAGTTAGTTGGGGGGTTAACCAGAGTATTGACGGTTAAGGCAGCGACTAGCTCAGGGTCAAGGGATGTTAGGGGCAATGTGCCACTGATATGCGCACAAAGTATGTTCCGGCCAATCTCTGTCAAAACAATGATTGGCCGATTGTTGTATTTGTTTGAAAGTATTCGAGTTTCGCCATGCAGAGTTTGGCTTCGTTCAGATGTTGGAAGATCCAATATCGCGAATGGTTCTATCCAGCTATTGACAATATGATTTCGCAGGTCAGCTGAGCTCATGAATTGAGTGTATTTGCGTTTAGTCCGCTACAGAAGCCTTAGGTCCTGACGAACTATCTGTTGATGCCTGCCCCGATTACTTGAGTTGCATGACGCGCTTGATTTCAGCAACATTCTTCTCATTGATTTTGCACTATGTTTAATTGGTATTGAGGATTAGTCCGGGGGGAATAATGGCCAAGGCGGTCAAGGGAAACTCACAATTTGTAACTCAGATTCTTGACCACCTTAAGGATGAACTCGGTTTAGATCCTGAAGCTGTTGCGCATATCTCTCCCGAAGGTTCTACTCGCCCTCATGGTCTTCTTGTCCACCCAAAACATGGCTTAGTAGCAATTGAAATTGGTGAGGCGGGAGAAAAAACCTCGGAAACACGGGCTCGGCTCAATAGAAAAGTTGAATCGCTTAGGAATCAGCTAGGACACGACCACGAGTTCGTGATCCAAAACATAGTTATCATGCTGGATTCTGGCATCTCTTTTGAAATTATTTCCAAAACTTCTTTCATTGTGTCCGTAAATGAGTTCAAAAATGCGGAATGGAAGATGCATTTGCATAAAGTGCCGCATTCTCCTGCGGTTGTCAAGGATTTGCAGACACGGCTTTGGCCATCGATGTCCTTCAAAGTTGACACATATGGCGGGACTTCTGATATCGGAAAAGAAGTCAGAGATGTTCAACGCGCAATTCTTGATGCAGAACAAGCAAAGATTGCCACTACCGAAGTCTCGGATGTGATGGTTATTGCAGGTCCACCTGGAAGTGGAAAATCCTTGGTGCTCGCTTCTCGAGCGAAACATCTCGCGCTACTTCATCCCGAATGGAAAATTTCACTTGTTGTATATAACCGCATGCTCGCAAAACATTTTGAAGCTAGTGAGGACCACTGGCCCAAGAACATAGAAATCATTACGCTTAAGAAGCTTCTTGAAAAGCGCGGAGAACAAGTCCTCGCAAAATTGAGTTCCGAGTACGAGGAAAGAGACTTAGCACTTAAGAAGGCGGCACGTGAAGTTGAAAAGAAGAAGCAAAAAGGCATAGTTCCTGATATCGATGCGCTCCTCATCGATGAATGGCAAGATTTCGACGAACCTTTCCTCGAGTATTTGCTTGCCTGTGTTAGATCTGGTCGAGGAGGGGCCGTATGTGCCGGTGATGCGGGTCAGGCGATTTACACAGATGGACTCCCGAATAAGGCCCTAAAGGGAAGAAAAGTTAAGAATGTTCGACTTGGCCGGCCATACCGGTCGACAAGGCAAATTCTTGATGTTGCTCAAGCCTTAGATAATCAATATGTCGTGGAAGGCGCCGACTTAGCACTCGATGGCGAACCAGTAAGTCTTATCTTTGCTCCGACATGGGATTTACAGGCCGAAGCGATTGCGTGGGAGATTGAGTCGTTGGTCGACTCAGGAGAAAGAACCTATGGAGACATCGTTGTTCTTTGCACCACCAGAAGTGGCGCCAACAAGGTAGAGAGAGTCTTCAATAACCGTGGAATTCCGAATGTCTTACATAGTCGCATCTGGGAGGAATCCGAGATCGCTCGTGATGAAGTAAATGTGATGACGATTCACGGTGGCAAAGGATTCGGCTTCAAAGTTGTGTTTATTCTTGGTTTTGAAACGCTTCGCGACTTAAACGGCACTAAGGAACGCGAAAAATGGGGCCGAGTGGGCTATGTCGCGGTAACCCGTGCTGAAGATCTCCTATTTATTCTGTTTCGGACACAGACTCAATTCATGTTGAATCTTAAGAAGTGCAAGAAGAAGACTTTAGTCTCGCGGGTTTATCCGGATGATTATGAAATTTAGAGAAAGTAATTGCAATGGCGACGAATGAACAAGAGTGGTTAACGTGGAGTGACAATCCTCCTAAACCTCGTGATGAGTTTGTCTACTCCGGAATTACTTTTTCCGTTGTTGATGTAAAGCAAGGTGGCCAAGCGATTTCTGTTCATGTTTCAAATGAAAATGGGGAAGAACGCGTATTCAAGGTGTACCGCGAAGGGAACACGAACGCGGCGAAAAAAGAATTACGGGCTGCAGAAAAAATCCAAAGTTCGAGGTGTGCAAAAGTTTATGGCTTTCTGGAAGCCAACGGAAAAGTACACGGCCTGATTTATGAATACATCGAAGGCCGCGCATTAAAGGACATCATTAAGAATAGGAGTCACGGTTTATCCTCGGAAGATATTCAAAAAATCTGTATTGATGTTCTGCTCGGACTAGATGAACTTCATCAGCAAAATATTGTGCATAGAGATGTCACGCCTGGAAATATCATCGTCCTCCCCAATAATCGAGAAGCGCGGTTAATTGATTTCGGATTGGCAACATCCATTAATGCGGAAACCAGAATGGGATTTGGTACCGAGCTATACATGGCACCTGAACGATGGAATCTTGCGCAAGCATCTCCTGCAATTGACATTTATGGTTTTGCTGCGACGATGATTGAGGTCTTTGCTTTCAATCTTGATGCTTGTATGGCTGGCACTGGTCCGGCCGGAAAATCAGGTCCGTTCACTTACCGAGGGATGCCAATTGATATTCGTGAAAATCTTGATGGTTTAGCTCAATCACTTGTGAGCCAACTTGAAAAAGGAATGAAGTTTGACCCTCGCGAAAGGCCTAAGTCGGCGATTGAGTTCTCCGAATTGATCGAGCAAGCGGCAAGAATAGATGAAGTTGACGGAAAAGAAATTACTAATCCGACAGTCAACGGACTCTTGAATGTGCGAATTGGTGGCGCAGGAGTTTTGGCTGTGGCTGACAAGTTTGCGGAAGCAACAAATGTTGTAACAGGATTGGAAATGGCTCTGCTTCCAAGGATTTTGAATGGAGAACTAGATCTTGTATTTCTGTCCGGCAATCCGGGAGATGGCAAGACATCATTTATTAGGCTGCTTGAAAAGCATCTCATTGAAAATGGCGGCAAGTTCAATGGAAGCGAACGGGTAACTGGGTGGGAGATTGAGCAAAACGGAAGAAAGTTTGGCGCAATCTTTGATGCAAGCGAAAGTGTTGATGGGGTTTCGAGTGATGATCGAATCCGTGATTTGCTCAAGAAAAGCGAGCAAGAAGGTTTCACAGCAATCTTGGCGGTGAATGATGGTCGCTTAGATGCTTTTCTAAATGATTTTGCCGACGAATTTGAATTCTCTCGCGATATTCGTCGACAACTCCGAGGAGATCAAGCAATCGATTCACGAAAGTTGTTGGTGGACCTCAAGCGACGCACACTTATTGGGTCAGGTGCGCAAATCGGGTTAGGTCTCAAGAATCTTCTTTCATTTACAGCCGAGAATCTCTGGAAATCATGCGATGAATGTTTGTCTCGGAAGGTTTGTCCGATACTTCAAAACGTTAATGATCTTGCTCGACCTGAGGTTCAGTCATCAATCGAGGAATTGTTGACAATCTCTCATCTGCGAAAGCAACGCCGAGCAACATTTCGAGATGTCAGAAGCGTCTTTGCATATCTGATAACCGGTGATCTCACATGTGATTCTGTGCATTCTGCACGAAAGGAGGGACGCGATCTACGACGCGGCCGAAATTCTCGTTTCTACGACCTCGCATTCAGCGGAGAATCTCAAGACCATTTAATCTCGTCGTGGTCTGAACTCGATCCTGCTTTGCTTCCACTATCTGGCGTAGGGAGAGTGGCGGCAAGAGAAAAAGAGTTAGTAGACAAGATCACGGGTGAAAGTCAACTTTCATCATTGGGTCGTCGGGTTTTCTTTGGAGTTGCATCTGATGTGTACCACGAGATTTCCAGAGATGAAGTCCGTCTGTACCAGCATTTTGAAGAATATTGCACCCAGCTTTACATGCCAACAAGACTCACGAAACAACGGGTACTGCTTGGGATAAGTCGAATTGTTGGAGCACAGGGTTTTCAAGATTCTGGAGTTGCTATACGTGCAGGCAATATCAGAACTGATTGGTCAGTATTGAAGATTATCGATGAATCAGAATTCAATATCACTAATGATCAATGGGCTGAATTCGACTTTCTTGAAAGCTCACCGGATTCTTTGACTCTTACGCATCTCGGTACTCAGATTTCGTTGAAGTTATCTTTGGATTCATTTGAAATGATTCTTAGGGCAGCTGAGGGAGAAATTCTAGAAGACAGTTATTCAGAGGCAGTTATCAAAGAAGTTGAAGGGTTTTCATCTCAATTGCGGGATGTGCGTTCAACGAGCGTCTCTGTCATCGATCCAATCGGCAATGCAGTTTTGGCAACTGAGATAGACGGAAGAATTGAGATGGTTAGACAATGAGCAAGAGTCTAAGAATTCCGAAATCATTGGGGAAATCTTGGGTGACTCTTGATGATCCTTTTATTTTTCCAATGACATTGTTGACACTTGATGTGGATCGAATAATGGTTCGATTCATGGAGCTTGCTATGCGCAAGGGTTACTTGACAAGACCTCTATCAGCCGTCACTGAAAGCACATACGAAAATTTGTTTCTAGAGGATTTGGTTAATGACATACGAATTTCAGGCCTTACAGAAGATGAGAGAAGAGATGTTCTGAATGGATGGATTCGAGCAACATTGATTGAGCCCGAGCGCTCTGGACTTGGGCGAGAGAAGGAACGACGAATTGCGTATATAAAACCCGTAACTCTTGGTGTCATCAGGGCTGGATTGCCGCGAGGTACCTACATGATTCGTCATGCAGATATCTGGGCATACCGCTTGTGTCTTGAGGAACTGAGGGCTCGCGGAGTTAGCAATGTTCGTTCACAATTACGAGAAACTGTTCATCAATCCTTGGGGGAAGGAATAGAGGTTTCACTGCAGAATTTTCAGAGCGGGGAACCTGTATACGATGAGGAAACTGATATCGACATAACTGCGCTTCTGGCCATGCGCCTATTGTCTCGATTTACAGATGCGCGACCGAATGATTTGATTGATGAAAAAAAGCCACAGGAAATTTGGCCCACAAACACTTGGAACGAGCTGGTTCGAAAAGATTCAAAACATATCTCTGGGCTGACCCCGAGAGAGCCCGCGAATCTAAGATTGATTGGCCCTGAGCCCATTTCAAATATTGAGCAGATAATTGCCCTTCCAAATGCTTTTCTTCCGTTGGGAAAAGATTTATTCGACCTCCTTTCAAATTACGGGAAATCGTTGAGTCATACAGAATTAACTCAACACTGTATTGGCTTGATGGCTCTCCGGTTATTTCAAGCGCCACTAAGAGTAGCGAGAGGCCTCAAGAACATTGAGTTTGACGAGATTGCTGATCCATCTTCCAATGAGGAGAATCCACTTGAAATGTATTGTGATTTTACTAACGGAGCTCTTCCTGGGTCTGTAGAGCTAGCGAAATTGTGCGTAAGGCGCGATATTGAACTTCATCATGACCTCTTGTCAAGTCGACTCACGATCAGAGTCCTGTCTTGGATTGGAGATCTGATGGACTCCACTACACGTAATCAGCTCGTCGAATTACGGAAAACCTCGATTGCGCTTTATTACAAGGAGTTGATGAAACTTCGCCACACTGAGAAATTTGAACAAACAGGATTGCTCAAAGTCCAACAGTTTCAAGCGAGTCTCGATTCTGAGAATCAAGAGACAAGTGATGCGTGGAGACAATTCATTACAGACTGCGAGTCGGCGGGACTTAAATCGTTTGAGATTTTGACGGAGATATTGAAGTCGGCCTATAACCCGGGGTCTAGGGCGCCAGCGCAACATTTCCAATGGTTCTGGACATCAGGAGGGCTATTGAATAACCCGCCTCATCGTCCCTACGCGGTACTTGGTGGATCCGTGAAGCACAAGTCAACATGGCGATATGAACCAACCGATTCTCTATTGATGTCAATGTTGATGGCTTGTTTCGTAGAAGGGACTGGCGAACATCAATGGGTCGCTTCAGAACTTCGGCTGACTGACGTGATTCAACGCCTTGAGTCTCGCTTTGGAGTTTTGATTGACAGGCCGCCATTGAATCTCGTGAACGCAGATAGTCAACGCATCGCCGCTCTCAATAAGCAGGCATTTGTAAAGAAACTTCAACTCTTTGGATGTTTTGAAGGCTTATCGGATGACCCTGAGTACCAACTTGTCACCCGACCAAGAAAGGCAAACCATGGAAGCTGATGCGCGAAAGATCCTGATTGATTCGTTAGTCGAGGCCGTCGTTCAATGGGTAACTGAAGAGGGGGAAATTTGCACGATTAGACGTTTAGATGGAGTACCAGACGATCTGGTTGAAGAAATTCAAAGGAGCATCCGTACCCGTCTCGATTCAATAGACAAAAGGCGTTTCGACATTCAGTTGCCTCTCTTTAATACACAAGTAGAGAGACTTGTAAAAAAATCCGAGTTTAGAGATCTTCCGGGGCAAGTGGTCGCAGATCGGGCTACGGAGATTCGTAATGAAGTAGGCGAAGTTTTCGCATTACGTGATAAAGATCCTTCACTCGACGGACTTAGTCTCTTACTCATCACAACTCCGACTTCGGGGGACTTTTCTTCAGTCGGCCCTGGAACATTGAAGTCATTGGGTTATGACGAGGCACTTAGACTTGCAGCGAGATTGTTGATCCAAAACAATGATTTGACCAAATATGTTTCGGTCTTGACAGAGACTTTGTCTTACAAGTGGGCCGAAGGATCTAAAGAGTCAGCTCAGTCATCAGAAGGTCATGCGTATCTGTTTGCACTGGCTGCCGCTGATGCAAATATTGGTCCTGAGCTTTGGCGTATTGGCCTAATTCCTGATCTGGGCGAGGACAGTCTCAGTACTCGAATACAGGCGAATAGACGCGTCGTTAAGTTGTTGTCTGCACCAGTCGGTAAGCGAGATATTTTGAATCGTTTGGCGTCCGGAGGAGTCAAGATCACGCCCGTGACGCATCTAGTTGGAAGTTTTTTGGGATCACGAGACTTGTCCTATCCAGTCCGGTGGTGTTATGACGTTCTTCTCGAAAAGAATGGAGAACTAACTTTTGAAAAGTGGCAACTCGATGATGTTGTTGCAAGTTACATTGATGACTTAAGAATCCTTCCATTTCGGGATGCAAATGGCGCCGTAATCCCAAGCTCAAAACTCTCTCAAGATGGAGATAGATCACATTCCGATCCGATCTATGCGGTAATGAAATTTAATATGGATGGCGAACCGTCTAGGGCGCCGACTGTGGTTGTTGAGTGGGAAACTGATCCGCAAAAAGTTGCTTCAATTGCGCAATGGACAGTTTCCCTAGTCATCCCCGAGGCGTACCGTGAAAATGATCAAGAGCCCTTAATCGTCAAGTATGTAAAAGGTGATAAGCGAAAACTTAGTTTCAAGATTGACATCAATCGAGAAGACCTTCCAGAGGGCGTCGGTGAGGCTGGTCTACTTGTATGTCTTGAGGTTGCAGCGTTAGACCAAGATGGAGTTCCTGTGTGTTTTCGAACGACGGGACAATACGCAACGAGAGAGAGTCAGGAATTCGAAATTCGGTTTGCAGAAGTTGACATTGAGCCGCAATCAAAAACAAGAAGCGATAATGCTGTTTCGCCTTCCGAAGCTCGCTTGTCTGTGGCTGTGTCATCGGATTTGCCAGAACACTTTGAGACTCTCGTTTTCCGAGACTACGCACGTGTCCTTGATATCGAGTTTGTTGAGGCTGGAGATAAACCAAGAGTCTTGCAGTCACGAAGTATTCGCACAGTTCCAAACTTGATGAGTATTCAGTCGCGAATAATTGATGAGAGATCGCGTCCGCTGGCTGCATATTTTTCAGGACGGGCCGGAAAGCAAATCTCGCTAAATGAAATCGAATTTCAGTTACTGGAATTACCAGAATCATTGATAACGGCGCGAAAAAACTTTCTTGAAGAGCTTAAGGCAGCATGCAGTACACGCGATCGCATATTGGTTGAAGTGGCTGTGTGGACAGATTCGCTCTCAGAGAGTTTGGATCTCTATCTTGAAGAGTTTTTGAAAGCGCTTAGTTCGAGTGATAAGAACCTGAAGGCGTCCTTACTTCGATTGGAAACACTTGAACTTTCTCTCGAAGATAGAAAGGGAATTACTAGTTCCACTGTGGTCTTGCCTACTCATCCAATGAGGGCCGCTTGGATTCGTGAATATTGTCGACAACTGAACACGATGTCTGACATGGTTGTTCAATTCCCGGTTGAAGAACGGAAATCACAAGTTGACACGAAACTGGTACGCCGCATATCTGCAAGTAACTTTCCATTCGTACTGGGGCAATCGAACGGTGATTTGGTCGTATACGGAGAGGAAATAGCTTTCGGGTATGGGTTCTATGTGAATCCGAAAGATGCGGACTATGACGTCATCATGGCGATGGTTCTCGAAACAATTGGAGCTGACCGATCAACATCGCTTGAATCTGTTCGAGTATCAAACTTGGGTCGTGTAGTTGACAAATTCCTAGAGACTAAGAAGAACTCCGAAGTTCTTTCATTGTTGACACTCAACGAAGGTGACGGTCATCTTGTTGCTCCCGTCTTGAGTCGATTCTTTCAAGACGAGACAGATGAAAGCGACGCAAAGGCTGATTACCGATTAGTTGTAAAGTGCTATGCGGATCGATTTTCATTCTCGAATCCAGTGCGAAAGCTTAATGAACTGCAGGTATCAAGGAGCGGCGCTGTGAAAACAGGCCTGTCTCATCTTGCGCCTCCGATTGGAGTATCTGTTCGGAATAGAGAAAGATTGATTGAGGACACCGATAATGTTCACTTAGCAGTCGCGTTAGGAATTGCTACTGGCGAGATTGCCAATCGAAGTCTGCGGTACCCCCGTAAGGCGCATATGGATGGACTGATCAGCGGTACCCAAACGGAGAAAAATAGTGAAACTGAAAAGTGGTTTACAACTGCTCATCTAGGTGGCGAAGAAAAGTCTTACCTTTCTCGACTCCACCACAGCTACTTGGGATGTGTTAAGGGCGAAGACATTGAACAAGAGGATTATCTAGGTGTACAAGTTGAACTGGGGACCAACACAAAATTCGAGATTCGAGCGCTACACGATAGGGCAGACCGCGTTGTCACAATCGACCGTTTTGTCGGTCTCGATTGGTATGAAGAAGCCCAGTCGATCGGATTAGGTGCCACGTATGTATTGGATTACACGCCTGATTTCGTCGAAGGTATGTCGGACCGTTTAATTGTCACGACAAGGTATCGGGATGAAATAGTTCGAGTTGTTGGTTCAGCAATGAGGGAAATGGGCCTAGCTGCCATCGGCACCGAGACTTCAGTAATCAGTAATTTGGGATTGGTTTCCGGACGCTTGGCATTGAATCTCCTGTCCCGTAACCCACAGGCGCATGAGGCAGTGGGACTTGCAGTCACCATTAGCTATTTGAAGTCGGAAGGACAGCTTGACGGGTGGGTCGTCATCCCTGTCGATTCGCATCTGGAGATATTTGGAACTGATGCTCAGAATCGAGGTGAAAATGGTCGACGTTGCGACATGGTGCTTGCGAAATTTGAAGATGATTGTCTGCACATTAGATGCGTTGAGGTCAAGGAGAGACAAGGAGGCAATGTGTCGGATAAGTTGCTCGAACGCATCGCGGAGCAACTCAACAATACCGTTCAGATATTGACTGACAGATTCTTGCGAACTGATGAACTGCGCATCGATCGAGCTCTTCAAATGGCTCATTTCAGTTCAATTCTTCATCACTACATTGATAAGGCCCGACTTCATGGCTTGATTGATGACGAGCAATGGAGTAGGTACCACCGTGGGGCTGACCGATTAGACAACGGTTGCTATCAGGTGTCTCGCGAAGGTTATGTAGTTGCGCTTAATGGCGCAGTTCAAGAAACAAGAAACTTTGATGGTATCCCGATACAAGTAATAACGGAACTAGACCTAGTTGGCACTCAATTCACATCAACTACAGAGGCGAACACCCGCACGGTAGTCGATGTACAAAATTCAAGTTCGCACGAAGCTCGATTAGATATGCAAAGAGAGCAGCAGATTAGGAGTTCTGGCGACGACAAAATTCAAAATGAACATAGTGCCGAAGCAGTAATTGAAGATTCATGTAACGACGAAGACTTGACATTAGTTGCAGAAACTGGTGATAAGTATGAAGAAATTTCGACTGCAACGCGCAAAGATTTTCATGATCAAGAAGACACAGTTACGAGTTTTGACGCATCAGCAGTCAACGAGTCGAATTTGTCCGGAAATGAAATGATTGACAGGACATATCCTTCCAACGTGGTAGTAGGTCTCGGTAAAGATTTAGCGAATCAGGTTGTGAATTGGGAGGTAAGCACAAAGGGAAGTCCTCATGCGTTTATCTTGGGAATTACGGGCCAAGGCAAATCAGTAACTACAAGGCACATCGTTAATTCCTTTTCAACTCAAGGTCTTCCATCTTTGATTCTCGATCTTCATGGGGATATGGCGGCAAATCCGCCGAATAATTCGAAAGTTATTGATGCTAGAAAAAATGGTCTTGGATTTAGCCCCTTCCAGCTATCAGGGCATTTTGCGGCGGATATCAACGATTCAGCCTTTGAAATCGCTGAAATTGTTGGATATGTCTGCGAGTTGGGCGAAATTCAAACGATGCATGTCTACCGAGGGATGAATCAGGCATACAAGAACCTTGGCTGGGTAGGCGGACAGATTGGGGAACGCTTGCCAACTATGACTGAGTTTGCAGATGCTGTTGAAGCTGTTGAAGCTGGTGCCAAGGGAAAGAATGCCCGCGAAAGGCTGATGCCTTTCACGGATTTTGGTTTGTTCAGAGACGATGATGATCAAGTCTTTGATCCAACCGGTGGTGGTAGCGGTCTGGTGATCGACTTGCACGGCTACAAGAACGAGAAAGTTCTTCGGGCCGCTAGCTCCTTTATCTTGAGAAAGATCTACCGCGAAATGTTCTTGTGGCCACAAGACTCAACCATGAAGCTTGCAATCGTTCTCGATGAAGCACACAGATTTGCCAAGGACAAGACTCTTCCCAAGCTGATGAAAGAAGGCCGCAAGTACGGAGTTTCTTGTTTGGTTGCGAGTCAGAGTATTTCAGACTTTGACAAAGAAGTAAGTGGAAATGCTGGAACGAAAATTGTCTTTAGAACCAACTTCCCTGAATCGAAAAAAGTCGCAGAGACTATACGTGGAGCGGGAAAGAATGACTTGAGCAAGATGATTGAGCAATTGAGTGTTGGAGAGGCTTATGTGGCCACTCCTGACCAGCCCGTTGCTCGAAAGACTCGAATGACAATGGATGAATAGCAACTAAAGTCCGTGTCTCCTTCGAAGCAGCCGTCTTGGTCTAATTTCGTCCGCGGCTTGCTTTGATGAATGGTCAACTTGAGGGGAGGTGCTCGTTTCAGGTGGACGATTTTCAAGCATAAAGATGACATTCTGAAGTTCAGCTAAGGCAAGGGCATTCGAATTCTTTTCGTTATCAAGGGTGATTACTGCGCTTTCCAGCTCGTGTGACCTAGTCATTAGTTTTTCGTTTTCGGTCGAAATTGTTTTAGTTTTGAATCTCGGTCCGACAGTTCACATTCGTACTTCATTGTGAGGTCTTGAATGGCGCGCAGTTTTTGAATTCCTTCAGACTGAATAACTAAGTCAATTTTCTCATTGTTTGCTTCGATTGTTTCCTTGAGTAGCTCATTCAAGCGGCTATTTTTTTGCGGCCAATCCCAGGGAATTTTTCTGCTCCTGAAGCAAATCTCCTGCCACTTCCTTGATCTTTTCCTCAAGACGTTGAATTGTTTCGATTTGTTCTGTGAGTTGATTTGTTAGGAGCTCTTCTCGATCTAGTGATTGTTTTAGATTAGATTTCTGAAATTCAAGTTCTGAAACAATTGACTCGTTGATATTTGGAAGTTTTAATTCTTCCGCTAGATCTAACTTTGTGAAAAGATCTTGATACAAGTGTTCTAGTCTCTCTTTTTCGTTGGTCTTAGTTTCAATCAGCATCTCTAGCCGCCTGATTTCAAGTTCCTGATTTCTGGCTTCTCTTGTTAACCGTGCGGCTAATAGAGACAATTCTTTGATTCGGGAATCTTTGTGGGCACCAATCTTCTTGAGTTCTTCAATCCGCACCTCAAACTGCTCGCTTCGGTGTTTCATCGCCTTTCGCTCACTCTCGATTCGTCCGTTAACAGCATCATCAAAGGACGAAGCAAGGTCATTGAAAGAATCTTCCCAGTATTCCTTTTCTCTTTTCAGCGAGAGATTGTGGTCCTTTTCGATTCTTAACTCATGACGAAGTTGCGCGACTTGGTCTAAGGAATCATGCATTCTGTTATTTAGAGTTTCTATCTCTTGTTCAAGTTTTTCGACTAGGGGATCGCCCCAAGCATTTTCGTCATAATGGCTTTCGTCCATCCCATAATCAGAGCACAAGCGCTGAGGTGCCCGAAAGTTCAAACTGTGACTTTGGTGTCGCAGTCAATTTCATGACGAAATACTTAGCCGCGTAACAATTGGCCGGGGAGTTCGCCAGTGAATTCGTCATTGGCAACAATCTGCACG
>VFQT010002449.1_pt1 | contig 19031 bp, 16 predicted proteins | sample 3512381 | NCBI WGS metagenome assembly VFQT01 (sample SAMN10412376, study PRJNA504923) | tailings metagenome | isolation source: Relicate 2 Philex TSF3 active mining site | place: Philippines: Tuba, Benguet | collected 2017-08-29
CTGGAGCACCAAAACGACGACCTTACACACAGCCTTTTCACGGAGTTAGGAAGAAACTTCATCACTCCCTTTGACCGGGAGGATATTCATTACCTGGCCACTTCTTTGGATGACATTGCAGACTATATCTATGGATCGGCTAAAAAAATGAACTTCTACCGTGTTAACACAAACGACATGGGAATGCAGAAATTTGCCGAACTAATTGAACAAGGATGTCAGCAAGTCAAAATAGCTGTCACTCAACTCCGTGATATGAAAAACATCAAAGCAATTACGGAGGCAATGATCAAGATTAATAGCATAGAAAATCAGGCAGACGATATTTTTGATATGAGTATTGAGCGATTGTTTGCGATGGAAACTGATGCAAAAGAGGTTATTAAAATTCGTGAAATCTATCAGGTAATGGAGTTGGCAACCGATAAATGTGAAGACGCCAGCAATGTGATCGAATCGATTGTTCTCAAATACGCGTAAGGAACACATGACAACTTTTCTAATTTCCATTATAGTACTGGCCCTTCTGTTCGATTACATCAATGGATTTCATGATGCAGCTAATTCTATTGCCACTGTTGTTTCTACAAAAGTGTTAACACCCTTCCAAGCAGTGCTGTGGGCCGCCATTTTCAATTCGGTAGCTTTCTTTATTTTCAAAGACCATGGAGTGGCTAATACAGTTGCCAAAACGGTTAACGCCGATACGGTAAATGGGGCCAGCATGATGAATGTTATTTTTGCTGGATTGATTGCAGCAATAGCCTGGAACTTATTAACCTGGTGGTTTGGAATTCCATCTTCCTCTTCTCATACTTTAATTGGAGGTTTTGCGGGAGCAGGAATTGCAGCAGCTGGCTTTGACGCCGTCAACACGGCGGTAATTATCAAGACAGCCAGCTTTATAATTTTGGCACCTATGATTGGAATGCTGATGGCATTTATCATGTCGCTATGGTTTCTCAGTTCTTTTGGAAAAGGTTGGAAATCGAGAATCATCTCAATTTTGGTCATTGCTTACGTAGTGTACTTTCTGCAATCCAATTTGCTGATTGACCCTGCAGAATTAGCTGGCAAAACAGATTACGAGAGCTACTTCATGCAAGTCATTTTCTACTCCAAAAATTTCAAATGGATTCTGCTGGCCTTCATCTTATTGACCATGGCCTTTTTCGCCCTTTATTTAAATAAATTAAATGCACATCGATCCAATTTGTGGTTTAAAAAATTACAATTAGTATCCTCAGCTGCATTTAGTATCGGTCATGGAGGAAATGATGCCCAAAAAGTAATGGGGATTATCACCGCTGCATTAATTGCAGGGGGACAAATCAGCAATTTTGAAGAGATGCCCAATTGGGTTCCTATTGCCTGCTATGCGGCCATTGGTTTGGGTACCATGAGTGGTGGTTGGAAAATTGTAAAAACCATGGGTACCCGTATCACCAAAGTAACTCCCTTTGAGGGCGTAGCGGCAGAAACTGCGGGAGCATTAACTCTCTTTTTAACAGAGGCCTTAAAAATTCCAGTAAGTACAACACATACTATCACCGGCGCAATTATGGGAGTAGGCGCCACCAAGCGTCTTTCTGCTGTTCGCTGGGGGGTAACCATTAATTTAATCTGGGCCTGGATACTTACCATCCCGGTAAGCGCATTATTGGCCGCTTTTATTTACTGGATTCTCCGTTTCTTTTAATCTTTTCTTGCAAACAGCGCCGGAATTACAGAGTTTTGCCAGGTAACTAATCCTATGGCAAAAATTGTTGTAACGGGTGGTTGTGGATACATTGGATCACATACCATCATTGATCTGTTAGAAAACGGATATGAGGTAATCTGTGTTGATAATAATTCCCGCTCCCACGCTGCTGCACTGGATGCCGTTCAAAAAATTACCGGCAAAAAAGTACAGCACTATAAAATTGATCTCTGCAATTACGAAGACACTTGTGCAGTGTTTGAAGAGCATACCGATATTAGTGGGGTGATTCACTTTGCCGCTTACAAAGCAGTTGGTGAATCCGTTGAGCAACCCTTGCTTTATTTTGAGAATAACCTATTCTCATTAATAAATCTTTTAAAGTGTGTGGACGAATATGGAGTATCCCACTTTGTATTTTCATCCTCCTGTACGGTATATGGCAACCCCGATCAAATACCGGTAACAGAACAAACCCCCATCAAAACCGCAGAATCACCTTACGGATCTACGAAGCAAATCAGCGAACAAATCATACAGGATTATGCCAAAAATTCTGCAGCAGAACATATCCTACTCCGTTATTTCAATCCGGCTGGCGCCCACCCCTCTGCGCTGATTGGAGAACTGCCCCTGGGTAAGCCACAGAACTTGGTTCCTGCTATTACACAAACAGCCATTGGAAAACTGGAAAAATTATGGGTCCATGGTACTGATTACCCCACCCGGGATGGTTCCTGTATTCGAGATTATATCCATGTTTGTGATTTAGCCCATGCTCATACCCTCGCCTTGCGCTATTTGGAACAAGAGCGTAACAAAAAGTCATGCGAAATATTCAACCTGGGTACTGGAAATGGGAATACGGTGTTAGAGGCCATTGCCGCTTTTGAAAAAGCCAGTGGCACAGCGCTCAATTATGAAATTGGCCCCCGACGCGCAGGCGACGTCATTGCCATTTATGCGAATAATGACAGCGCCCAACAAGTCCTGGGATGGAAAACTAAATACAATTTGGAAGACATTATGGCTACAGCCTGGAAATGGGAGCAAGAATTAAAGGCCGGACAAACAGTTTTCAATTGATTGCTTAACGCTGAAACCCTACTTTTGTGACCATGCTTAAAGACATACAATCAACCGGAAATAAAGATACACGCAGCGGATTTGGTGATGGCATAGTAGAAGCCGCCCGTAAGAATTCCAATGTGGTAGCCCTGACCGCTGACTTAGCTGGCTCTTTAAAACTCAATCAATTCATGAAAGAGTTTCCTGAGCGTTTTATTCAATGTGGCATTGCAGAAGCTAATATGATTGGTGTAGCTGCTGGACTTACTATTGGAGGTAAAATTCCATATACTACCACCTTCGCTAATTTTTCTACTGGCAGAGTATATGACCAGATTCGCCAAAGTGTAGCTTACAGTGATAAGAATGTAAAAATTTGTGCTTCACACGCCGGTCTCACTTTAGGAGAGGATGGCGCTACGCATCAAATTCTTGAGGATATTGGTTTAATGAAAATGCTTCCAGGCATGACCGTTGTTGTCCCCTGTGACTATGCACAAACCAAGGCCGCCACAGAAGCTATTGCTGAGTACAAAGGCCCGGTATATCTACGATTTGGTCGTCCGGCTTGGCCCATTTTTACCAGTGAACGGCCATTTGAATTAGGAAAAGCACAACATTTTTCAACAGGTAAAGACATTAGCATTTTTGCCTGTGGCCATATGGTGTGGAATGCCATCCAAGCTGGTGCACAACTGGAGGAGAAAGGAATTAGTGTAGAGGTAATCAATATTCATACCATCAAACCCCTTGATGAAGCAGCCGTGATTGCTTCTCTTCAAAAAACCCGTTGTGCTGTTACTGCAGAGGAGCATAATATCATCGGCGGGCTAGGCGATTCTATTGCGCAAGTAGCCGTCAAACATTGTCCGGCTCCTATCGAATACGTTGGCACAAAAGATACATTCGGAGAAAGTGGTACCCCTGCACAATTATTAAAAAAATACGGGTTGGATGTATCCGATATTGTAGCAGCAGCTGAGCGTGCTCTACAACGCAAAGGTTAAACCTCATCGTATCTTCAAGGTCTAACCGTAATCCGGTACATGACCTCCTACTCTGACCAGCAACTTTTAATTGAATTTCGTGACCCGCTTACGAAACAAGCGGCATTTACTGCCCTGGTAAAAAAATACCAGGAAAAAGTATACTGGATGGTTCGAAGAATGGTGGTGTCCCATGAGGATACAAACGATGTAGTTCAAAATACATTTATCAGAGTTTGGAATGGGCTGGGAAAATTCAGAGAAGATAGCCAGCTGTATACCTGGATCTACCGAATTGCCACGAACGAATGCCTTAGTTTTTTAGAGCAACAAAAAAGAAAATCATTGGCCTCTCTAAGCGAGCAGGACCAGGAGAGAGCGGAACAAGTAAAAGCAGACTCGCATTTTGATGCACAAAAACTAGAATGGAAGTTGGAGGTAGCCATCCAGCAATTACCAGAGAGACAGAGATTAGTTTTTATTCTTAGGTATTATCAGGAAATGCCCTACGAACAGATGAGTAAACTACTGGAAACCAGTGAGGGAGCATTAAAAGCCAGCTACCATCATGCAGCCAAAAAAATCGAACAGTACATTTTAAATCATTAAACCAGAACCCACCTAACTTGTCATAAGAAAGCAAATGGAAAAAAGAGAAATAATTCAGGACGAACTTGAGCAGCTTGTACCCAGCCTGCGGCTGCAACAAAAATCGACCCTGCAAGCACCCAGCGGGTACTTTGAAGAACTACCGGAAAAGCTACTTGCAATCGTTAATGCGGAGCAGAAAAAGAAGAGCACACTTATTTTCTTTCGTTCGCCCCAATGGAAAGTATTGGCAGCAGCTGCCGTTATGATAGGCATTCTTTTTTCTAGCTTTTATTTTTTCAAAAATTCTGCTACTGACGGAGCTGATACCATTAACCAATGGGCTAAACAGGAGGTCAGAAAACTTCCCGCAGAGCATGTATCGGATTATATAGATAACACGAGTGTATTTTTACAAACAGCCTCTACCTCACAACTAGATAGCAAAGACCTGGCGATGTTGATGCAAGATATTCCCCAGGAAGAAATTCAAAACTTATTAAACGATCTCCCCGTAACCGAAATGCCATGAAAAATATTTTTCTTATACTGATTAGTTTACTGGTGTTCGACCTTATCCAGGCCCAGCCACCACTTGGTGAACGTATTCCTGAAAAAATGAATCTGTTTATTCAAAAAAGAATGCGAATGACCGGTGGAGAGCGAGAAGCATTTGGGCCCGTTTTTGCTCGCTATCAAAAAGAATGGAGAGAAACCATGCGAAAAAATCGCGAGGACCGATTATTAGCTCGTCAGCAATTAATTGAATTACAAATAAAGTACAGAAAAGAATTCAGTCCCATTGTTGGAGAAAACCGAGTAATTCAGATCTATGATTTACAAGAGGATTTTATCCGGATCCTGCGAGATGTACAACAAGAACGTAATCGCGATGGCCGTGGGCCCGGCAAAATGGGGCCACCTCCCCCGCCAAGAAGATTTTAAGAATGCTTAAAAGAAAAAGTAGGATTTTTTACATCGTGGTAAAATAGAAAAGTCCAACCTTCTTGTTCGCCCTGACTCCACCACTGCTGTCTCAATTCCATAGCACGTCTACCATCAAAATCATATTTTGCTACAAAACGATGCCGCATCTGTTGCAATTGCGGCGCTTCATCGCCACCAAAAAAAACAAACTCATTCCCCTCGTTGATCAAGATACTTTGGTGATAACGCGCATGCCCACCAGTAAGTGCGCAGGTTATCAAACCGTCAATAGTTTGATCTCCCTGTAAGCGAACTACTTTGTCATAAGAAGCCAGCCATTCAACGGGTGATGCAGGGTAAGAAGAACCCAAATGCGCTAATGCGTGTTCCAACTCTGCTTCTTGAACATAATAAGTGGCATAGGGAAATGCAGGTTTAATAACGGCTCCTTCTGTCTCAATCATACCGCCACAATGATCTTTATGCAAGTGTGAAAGTATAACCTTAGTGACAGCTTGAGGATCAATGCCCGCTTTGCGAAGATTACCATGCAACTGCAACTGTCCATCCACCCGATAACCCAACCCGCTATCCAATAAAATAACATCATTAGCAGTATAAACTACAAAAGGCTGTATCTCGACCAACAAACTACCAGCAGGGCGGTCACGGAGTTGATCCGATGAAGAGTCAAAGGGAACAAACTGCTTGGTTTTGTCTACGGTAAACCAGCCCTCTGCTAATGGAATAACTTTCATCCGGCAAAGGTAGGATTAGCGAAGTACCATCTGACGATCTGCATCAAGACGAATCAAAATAGCGAGTAATACGGTAAAGGTCAATAAAGAAGTACCTCCATAACTGATAAAGGGAAGGGGTATTCCAATTACAGGAGCTAATCCAATAGTCATTGCAATGTTTACTGCAATGTGAAAGAAAAATACAGATAATACCCCGTAAGCAAACACTCTACTATAAGTACTACGTTGTCGTTCCGCGATATTGATCATTTTCAATAAAAGGGTAAGGTAGAGTCCTAACAACAACATACTTCCTAAAAAACCAAACCCCTCTCCCACCGTACAAAAAATAAAATCTGTTCGTTGTTCAGGAACAAAATCATAACGCGTTTGTGTGGCACTAAAAATTCCTTTTCCAAAAAAACCTCCACTTCCAATGGCAATCTTAGACTGCCGAACATTATAGCTGCTGCCACTTTCCTTCTTTTTCTTTGAGGCCTCCTCCGTCAAAGTTTTTTGCTGTGGATCGTATGGATTGTCTTTACCAAAAAGATTATAGATCCTTTCCACCTGGTGCTTTTGCAATACTTTCTCGAAAATAAACGGGACCGCAAAGCGTTGTATCCCCACTGCAATTGCCCAAATAAATAAGATACTAGTTAAAATTTGACGACGTCTGCGAATTTGTCTTCTTGAAAAATAAATGAGCAGTAACGCAATCACAGAAAGAAGAATAGCAAGAATGTTGGGCGGAATCAAAATACTGGCAATGATCAAAATGGCAAAAGCAAAACCAATGGTTGGAATAATAGAAGGCAGCCCTTCCCGGTACATCATGAGAAAAAAGGAAAAATAAACCAATGCAAGTCCTGTTTCACTTTGGAGGATCGCTAATCCGGCAGGAATCAATACAAGTAACGCTGCTGTAAACTGACTGCCCGGACGATTGAAATTAGTTTCAGGGCGCGAAAAATATTTAGCCAGTGCAAGCGCAACAAATATTTTGCAAAACTCTGCTGGCTGAAAATTAAAAGCTCCAATTCTTATGATAGACTCTGTTCCTTTAATTCTGGAGTGAAAAGGAAATACCAGAAGTAATAAAATAATACCCACTGCATACCAGAAATTAGCAGTAGTAGGAAAAAACTTACTATCGGTGAGTAAAATAAAAAATCCTACAACCAGTGCAACCCCCCAGAAATAGAACTGCTTGCTATAATCCGTTTTAAATGCCACAAAACTTTGCAATACCGGATCTCCCTCCTGATAGGTAGCCGCAAAGATGGCAGATAACCCAATAAGCACAAGGGCCAAGTAGATCCATACTAAGCTCCAGTCAATCCCTTTTGATATCGCGGCATTATTTCTCAAGCAGAAAAAGTTTTTATTTTTTCTATCCCACGCTCAGGTAAACAAGTAGCGGATAAGATCTTTACCCAGAAAGGTAGTTCTTGCTCAACCGGTCTTTTGCGAAAGGGAGATTGTGATGAGGAAGCAGGTCCTTGCAGTGAAAAACGATCAATATAAGAACTGTCTTTAGTAACCTGGAACCATTTAAAAGCTCGGATAGAGTCCTCCTTGTATTGTAAGCGTTTAAAATAGCTAGGCATTAAGTTAGTAGAGGCAATTCTTGCTGAGTCAATTTTACTTTTAGCAGTCAGTGTATCTAGTAAATATTTCTCCATCATCATACGGGCTATTGGTGCAGCCCAAGTAGCTCCAAATCCTGCATTCTGAACAAAAACTGCAATAGCAATCTTTGGATTCTCCTTGGGAGCAAAACAAACGAACATAGAGTTATCAGGCAACTTAACACGACGACGATCCAAGATCGTATAGTTTTCGGCAGTTCCTGTTTTTGCGCAAACTTCTATCCCTTCAATTTGCGCACCCCTAGCGGTACCCACTTTTACTACATCACTCATCCCCTCTATCACCTCATTAAATACCACATCGGGTATATTGGTCAACACATCATGTTTTTTTTGAAAACGACTCAACAGTGATTCATCATCGGGATCCTCACCTTCGATCTCCTTTACAAAATGCGGCGTATAGTAGTACCCTTTATTAGCAATAATACACATCGCGTTGGCCATTTGTAATGGAGTGGTTTGCATTTTATCCTGTCCAATACCTAAGGTTAGGTTGGTACAGGAAGTCCAACGGCCGGCATTCTCCCGATTATACACTACTGTATCTGGAATTCCTCCGGTACTCTCATTGGGAAGATCTACACCCAAACGTACTCCCAATCCAAACGCATTCATGTATTCTTTCCAATGCAAATAACCATCGTAAACATTCTTGTATCGAGGATTATCTACGGTCAAGCGATAGATGTGTGCAAAATAGGCGTTGCAAGAATTGGCAATGGCTAAGCGTACATTGGCAGCATGTCCCCCACCCGCATGCGTACACTCGGGCTTACCATGTCCGCAAAGTGTATAACGACCTCCGCAGGGATAACCATAGGATGCACTCACTACTTTTTCGTTCAACGCAATCAAAGCGCCTAGTGGCTTATAAGTTGAGCCCGGTTCGTAACGTCCGGCGATGGCACGATTGAGCATGGGACCTGATACATCCAATTGCATCCGACTAAAATTCTTACTGCCCTCAGGCCCAGACAAATCATTTGGATCGTAATTAGGACCTGATACCATCGACAGAATTCCACCTGTCTTAGGATCAATCGCAACTAAGCCTCCCACTTTATTATTCATCAGCGCCTCGGCCAATTGTTGTAACTCGATATCAATATGGGTACGCAAACTTCTTCCAGCAATGGCTGCTGTATCATATTCGCCCCCTTCATAGGTGCCCACTAATCGGTTTTTGTTATCCTTGATCATGTACTGTACTCCACGTTGTCCCATCAGTACAGATTCGTAGTAGGCCTCTAAACCAGTTTTACCAATGTAGTCCCCTTGTCTGTAAAAATTATTCGACCGCTCAATATCACGCTTATCCGCCTCACGGATATATCCTAAAATATGAGCAGCAGCATGAAAAGGATAGGTGCGCAAGGGTCGCTCCACCAGATTGAATCCGGGAAATCGCCAGCTATTTTCTTCAAATCTTGCCTGAAGTTCTTTGGTAAGCATGGCTTTGAAAACAGAAGGACGAACGCTGGTATTTTTTAAGATCGCATCCACCATTCTTTTTCTAAACTCAGTGGTATCCATATTCATCAAACGGCAGAAATCAAGTGTATCAATTCCTTTTGTTTCGGCCGGCGTTACCATCAAATCAAAAATGATGGTGTTATTGAGAATAGCCTTTCCTTTTCGATCGTAAATAATTCCGCGTTCAGGATAAATTACTTTAGGATACACTGCATTATCCATGGCCAGTTGTTCATACCGACGATCTACTATTTGTAAATAGAATAGCTGGAGTGTAATAATCACAAAAGTGATAATTACAATTAAGCGTATTGTATTGCTACGGGATTGATTATAGACAGCCATGGATCACGATACCATTTGCAAAATAAGTTGGTAACAACGGCTTTCCAAATTTGCTTCCAAATCAGCCCCCCACATTGGTTCTAAATCGAAGGCTACGGGGAAACAATAATTCAATGGGGATGATCAATAAAAGTGAGATAGCAGTAGTGGCCAACACTTTGATCAAAAAATCGCCAAAGGATCCAAAACTTAGCCACTCCAGAAACACTAACCAGGTATGATGAACCAAGGTCAATATAGTAATGTATATAAGATAGGGTGCCCAAAGCAGGGATTGAGCAGAGGGTTCCCGGTAATTAAACTCACTGCTCTCTCGCGGAGCCAGTACCCCAATCAAAAAAGGACGAAGAAAACAAAGCCAAAGACAAGCCGAGGCATGTAGACCCGGACTTTGCAAAAAATAATCTACCAGCAATCCCGTTGCAAGACCAATCCAGAGCAGGAAACGTGGGGAAACAGAGAAGGGTAACCAGAGTAGAAAGAGAAAATAGAGTGAAGGCGAAATAAAGCGATGCAAATGGGGCATCTTATGAAGTACATACACCTCAATAAACAAAAAGAGGACCAACCGGAGAAGATTTCTGCTTATTTCTTTCATCGGGGCGTTCTTTTTGAGTCTTCAATTCTTTTCCGCGTTTCCTGATCCAACGTGGCTTGTTCTGCATACTGCAAATTCTCCACTACAAAAACGTTTTGGAGATTATTAAACCGAGCTGCAGGCCTTACTTTCAGTAAATAAAAATTAGTACTCTTATCACTAATAATTTCAGCCACCGTACCCACAGGATAACCAGGCGGAAAATTAAAGGAGTACCGACTAGCCACCACGGGATCTCCCACGTTCACCGGCACACTCTTTGGCAATCCTTTTACTAATAATAAACCTGGATCTTTACCATCCCACTCCATCGTACCAAAATCACCCGTTTTTTGAAGCGCTACATTCACTTTTTGACGTACATGCAATAAACTCATCACCTGTGCAAAGCGAGGGCTGACATGCACAACAATCCCTACCGCGCTACCATCCGCATTCAGTACAGACATATTTTCGGTGATGCCATGAAGCGAACCACGATCCAACTGGATATAATTTTTTTCACTGTTGGTAGAATTAAAAACTACGCTGGCAGGCCTGAAATAATAGCGTCGGTATTGACGCGTGGAATCAATCAACAGGGTATCAGTTACTAATTTTCGAGTGGTATCAGGTGTAACCAGTTGCTGCGATAGTAAATTCAATAAAGAATCATTGACGCGATGCAGTCTGCGATTCTCTTCTCCTTGCAAGAAAAAGTTTTCAAAATTTTTATACCGGGCATTGATAGCTCCGGTTAATTCATTAGCAGTTTGCAAAAATTGCGCCTGGTGAAACTGATTAAAGCTGTACAAAAACCATAGCGATACGATCTGCAAAAACAGAAAGGTGAAAAAAGTAAGATAGCGACGAATAAATAGGATGACGTTACGCAACGTGGTTCCGTTTTAATTGCATCCTTTAACGCATAACAAATGGGTACCGATCATAATTCTTCAAGGCAATACCTGTACCACGTACCACACTTTTCAGCGGATCGTCTGCTACATGCACAGGTAATTTGATCTTACTGCTCAACCGACGATCTAAACCGCGTAGCAAGGCGCCTCCACCGGTAATATACAACCCGCGACGATAAATATCAGCAGCTAACTCAGGAGGAGTTTGCTCAAGTGCTTTCAAAATTGCCTCTTCAATTTTAAAGATACTTTTATCAAGCGCCTCTGCAATTTCCTGATAGCTCACCATGATTTGTTTAGGAATACCCGTAACAAGGTCACGACCATTCACTGCAAAATCATCGGGAGGATTATCAATATCTTTTAAAGCAGCACCCACTTGAATTTTTATTTGCTCTGCCGTACGTTCCCCGATCAACAAGGAATGATATCGACGCAATGCTTCCATGATATCCGCGGTGAATTCATCTCCGGCTATGCGAATTGACTGATCACAAACAATTCCTGCTAATGCAATCACAGTAATACCTGTAGTACCACCACCAATATCAATGATCATATTACCCACGGGTTCTTCCACATCAATACCAATTCCCAACGCAGCGGCCATGGGTTCATGAATCAAATACACTTCCTTTGCACCCGCTTGTTCAGCACTATCGCGCACTGCACGTTTCTCTACTTCAGTAATAGAAGAAGGAATACAAATCATCATTCTCCAACTGGGTGGCAACAACGGACGTTTAGGATATACTAATTTGATCAACTCGCGGATCATTAATTCCGCTGCGTTGAAATCAGCAATCACACCATCACGTAACGGACGAACGGTGCGTATACTCTCGTGGGTTTTTTCGTGCATCATCAATGCCTTCTTTCCCACAGCCAACACTTCCTTTGGATTATTTCTATTTAATGCAACAATACTAGGCTCGTTCACCACCACTTCATCGTTGTGAATGATCAGCGTGTTAGCTGTGCCCAAGTCAATTGCAATCTCTTGCGTAAACCAATTAAAAAGTCCCATATTCTATCGCACCTTTTGTAGTGGAACAAAGGTGCAGGAAATTAAGAACTTCTCAAAGACGTTTCACTGTAACTTCAGGTATGCGGATATTGACTCGAACCGTTTGGATTTTATCGCTGGTTAGCCTGGTTGCCGATGTGGCCAGCGAAATGCTTTACCCGGTTATACCGGTTTACCTAAAAGAGATTGGGTTTAGTGTATTGCTCATTGGGATATTGGAGGGCGTAGTCAATTTTATGGCAGGAATCAGCAAAGGGAGTTTTGGCGCCTGGAGCGACCGAAAAGGTGTTCGACTCCCCTTTGTACAGTGGGGGTACTTACTAAGTGCTCTCTCAAAACCGCTTCTGGGCCTTATGAGCAGCATCATTGGAGTATTTTTAGTACGAACCACGGACCGTCTGGGGAAAGGAGTTCGCACTGCAGCCCGGGATGCGATGTTAGCGATGGAGGCGAGCCCTGAAAACCGAGGAAGGGTTTTTGGGTTTCATCGAGGAATGGACACTTTCGGAGCTGCCTTGGGCCCATTATTGGCACTCGCCTTTCTTTACGCATACCCCAGAGAATACAAAACGCTATTTCTTCTTGCCTTCATTCCCGGGATACTCTCCGTGTTGATGACCTTTTTGATTCGTGAGAAAAAATTCCCTCCGCTGGTCACACAAAAAAAGGGGTTCCTTTCCTACTTCCATTATTGGAAAAGAGCCGCTCCCAATTTTCAAAAAGTAATGCCAGGCTTTTGGATATTTCTGCTGTTCAATAGTGCTGATTTCTTCCTGATTTTATTCACGAGAACCCTGCTGGAGGGACAATATTTCACCTGGGGACAACTCAAACTCGATGCAGATACCGCTACCATTGGCGTTTACATTTTTTATAACCTGGTCTACGCAAGTAGTGCCCCTTTGCTAGGTTCGCTTGCCGATAAAATGGGATTTAAGCCTGTGCTGATTGGAGGTTTCTTGTTGTATGCCTGCGTATATGCTGGGTTTGCTACCAGTCCGGGCATTCAAGGTTTACTAGTTTTATTTGGTTGTTATGGTCTTTATGCCGGTGCCACTGAAGGAGTAATTAAAGCATGGGTGAGTAATCAATCTGCGCCTGAGGAAAGAGGCACAGCACTCGGATTCTTTAGCTCTTGTGAAAGTATTGGGGCGTTGGTGGCAAGTATCTTAGCGGGATTTATTTGGACCACCTGGGGTGCCGCCGCTACTTTTATTTCCACGGCATTTGCCGCAACACTGGCTGCAGGTTGGTTGTGGGTTCATTTAAACTCAAAACCAATATCAGTTCGGTAATATTTCCCTTCAAACTGTATGGCGTCTTGAATAGTACGTGCCGCTGCAGCAGCTTCCGATATGGAGTTACCAAAAGCAGTAACTGCTAACACACGACCACCATTGGTTACAATTTGTTCTCCTTTTTGCTGTGTACCCATGTGAAATACCAATGAGGAAGCGGGTAATTGGTCCAACCCTTGAATGGGAAATCCTTTTTTATAATCTTCGGGATACCCTCCACTCACAGCCACCACGGTGCAAGCAGTTCTTGGATCTGTTTTAATTGAGTGATTTTTCGATTCACCCGCTGCCGCCGCCGCCAGTAACTCCACTAAATCCGTTTGAAGTCGGGGCATCACTACTTCGGTTTCAGGGTCTCCCATTCTGCAGTTATACTCAATTACAAAGGGTTCGTTCTTTACAATCATAAAACCGATAAAAATAAAACCGCAATAAGGAATACCATCTTTCTGCAATCCCTGAATAGTGGGCTCAACAACACGCGATTTTATTTTATCCCAAAGCACTGCATCCACAAAGGGCACGGGACTTACGGCACCCATCCCACCTGTGTTTAAACCACTATCTCCTTCCCCGATTCTTTTATAATCTTTGGCCTCTGGTAATAACACATAGTTTTTACCGTCTGTCAGCACAAATACAGAAATCTCGATGCCTTGTAAAAATTCTTCGACCACTACCTTTTTTCCAGCCTCTCCAAATTTTGCAGATTGAATCATTTCTTCAAAACCTTCTAGCGCCTCCTTGTGTGAGTTACAAATCAACACCCCCTTTCCAGCTGCCAACCCATCTGCCTTCAACACAATTGGCAAAGAATGATTTTGCAGATAAGCTAACCCCTCCTGATAATTTTCCTTGGTAAACTCCCGGTAGGACGCCGTGGGTATGCCATGACGCTGTAAAAAGGCTTTGGCAAAAGCTTTGCTTCCTTCCAACGCAGCACCCTCTTGTCCCGGACCAATGATGGATAAGGATTTGAGAAGCGGTTCTGCTCGTAGATACTCTACTAAGCCCTTTACCAGGGGTTCCTCCGGACCCACCACCACCATATCAATAGATTGCTCCACGCAACATGCACGGATGGCCTCAAAGTCTGTAACTCCAAATGAAAAATGCTGTCCCAACTCTTTTGTGCCTGCATTACCGGGTGCAATAAATAAAGCTGTGCAACGAGGACTTTGGGTAATTTTCCAGGCCAACGCGTGTTCTCTTCCTCCGGAACCTAATAGAAGTATTCTCATGATAAAAGGCAGAAAAGTTAGTTGCGAAAGTAATTAGCCCGCGGGTAATTGAGGGTTAGATAATAATCTTTATTTTCAGTCACTTAAATAAGTATACCCCTATGCCTGCTAACAATTCCTCTACTGGCCATCCTAAAGGACTGGCCGTATTGTTTGCCACAGAAATGTGGGAACGCTTCAATTACTATGGAATGAGAGCCATCTTGGTTCTCTTTTTGACAAAAGCACTATTAGTTGACAAAGCGTTTGCCTCCAACCTTTACGGTAGCTATACAAGTTTAGTTTACCTGACTCCCTTGCTGGGCGGTTATATCGCAGATCGTTACTGGGGTAATCAACGCTCCATCATCATTGGAGGGCTTTTGATGGCCTTGGGCGAATTTGTACTCTTTTTCTGCGCCTCCATTTATCAAAGCTCTGCTGATCTGTCAACTATCTTATTTTTTACAGGACTGGGGCTAATGATTACGGGTAATGGCTTTTTCAAACCCAATATCTCAGCGCTTGTCGGACAACTCTACCCTAAAGGAGATCGTAGAACAGATTCTGCCTACACTATTTTTTATATGGGAATCAATGTGGGCGGAGCGTTAGGACCGATTATTTGTGGGTTGGTAGGTGATACGGGCAACCCTGAAGATTTTAAATGGGCATTTCTTGCCGGAGGAATTGCCATGCTGATCAGCGTGGTGGTACAGCTTGTTTACCACAAAAAATATGTTCTGGATCCAGACAATAATGTGCTCGGCCTTACACCGGCCAATGCACCTGCTGCTTGGACTCGTCCATTAAATATGCTGGGTGGCTTAACATTGTTATCAGCCATCATGATTACAGCACTCTATATAGACACCCGCGTGGTAGATTACCTTACCTATGTCCTGATAGCCTCACCAATATTGATTGGCTTTATAATTTTTTCAGATAAGACCTTGAGCACAATCGAAAAGCAGCGTGTTGCTGTGATTTTCAGCGTGTCCTTCTTTGTGGTATTCTTCTGGAGCGCCTTTGAACAAGCAGGTGCTTCACTTACTTTTTTTGCGGAAGAGCAAACCCAGCGTGATTTAGGATTTTTCACTGTGCCTGCCAGTTTCTTTGCTTCCTTGAACTCGATTTATGTGGTTTTATTTGCTCCCTTGTTTGCATGGCTATGGCTAAAGATGGGAAAAAGAGAGCCCTCTTCCCCTACCAAAATGTCATTGGGTCTATTTTTACTATCACTAGGTTATTTGTGGATTGCATTTGGCGTAAAAGATGTAGCCGTAGGAACAAAAGTGAGTATGATCTGGTTGTTAGGCATGTATGCCTTGCATACTTGGGGCGAACTCTGCTTGTCTCCAATTGGACTTTCGCTGGTCAATAAACTAGCTCCCATCAAATTTGCTTCCTTATTGATGGCAGTTTGGTTTTTAGCTAGTGCAGCCGCCAACAAATTAGCCGGTGTACTCAGCGCTTTATACCCCGATGGCAAAACCACTACGTTCATGGGTTATGAGATGAATAATTTGTACGACTTCTTTATTTTGTTTGTAGTGATGTCAGGTATTGCTGCTGGTATGTTATTAATACTGACACGCAAACTTCAAAAATTGATGAACAATTAACGACCTGTTCTAATCGCCTATAAAAAATAAATTATGGCAGATCAATCCTTCAAACCCTTTGTTTCACCAGAAACAAAAATGGCAGAGTTCACCTTAAAATCCATTTTAACAGGTGCTGCTTTTGGAATTATTTTCGGTGCCTCTACCGTTTATCTGGCACTTAAAGCCGGATTAACAGTTTCTGCATCTATTCCTATTGCTGTGTTGGCTATTACATTGGGAAGGAAATTTTTGAAGACTACAATTCTTGAAAATAATATCATTCAAACCACGGGATCCGCAGGAGAGAGTATTGCCGCAGGGGTTGTGTTTACATTACCTGGTTTTTTATTTTTAAGTGAAGCAGGCAGCGCTAACTTCTTCAACTATTTCACTATTCTCACCTTGGCTATCATTGGTGGAATGTTAGGCACCATGATGATGATTCCGCTACGTCGTTCACTAATTGTACAAGAACATAAAACCTTACCCTACCCGGAAGGAACCGCTTGTGCCTCGGTGTTAAAAGCAGGAGAAAAAGGAGGTGATTTTGCACGCACTGCATTTTTAGGACTGGGTGTTGCATTTGGTTATGCGCTTTTACAGAAAATTTTTCATGTGATTGCCGAAGCCCCTTCATTCATGACCAAGCAAACACAGAAATTTTTTCCTTCCGCAAAAGTGAGTGGAGAAATTACACCCGAGTACCTGGGCGTTGGTTATATTATCGGACCCAAAATTGCTGGTGTATTAGTTGCAGGTGGTGTGCTCAGTTGGTTTGTGTTTACTCCCTTACTAGCCAGTTTGCTCAATGATAATGGTATAATTATTGCCGCACAGTTAGTGAAGCTCGGTTATCTCAAGGATGTAGCCGTAGCAGGAGGGCCTGGCGGCTGGGATCCTGCAACTGGACAATTTGCGGATTGGTCCACGGCTATTTATCGCGCCTATATTCGACAGATTGGTGCAGGCGCTGTTGCAGCCGGAGGATTTATCACCCTCATCAAAACAATTCCAACTATTGTTTCTTCTTTTAAAGGAAGCATTGGCTCACTCAAACAATCCAGTGGTGTAGCGGCTACCACAGCGCGCACCGAACAAGATCTCTCCATAAAAGTAGTAGGGATTGGAAGTTTGATTCTCATTGCCATCATTGCCTTAATGCCTAATACCTTGATACCCGGTGCCAATGTAGGAAGCAAATTATTACTGGGTTTATTGGTAATAATTTTCGGAGCCTTTTTTGTAACCGTGTCTTCTCGAATTGTAGGACTCATAGGTTCGTCCAATAATCCTATTTCCGGTATGACCATTGCAACGCTGATGGGAACCTGTTTGATTTTTATTGCCGTAAAATGGACCGGGCATTTTTATGAGCCCATGGCATTGGTAGTGGGCGGGATGATTTGTATTGCGGCAGCTAATGCGGGTGCTACATCACAGGATTTGAAAACGGGTTATATCGTGGGAGCCACCCCCAAGTATCAACAGCTCTCCTTGTTCATTGGTGCCATTGTTTCCTCTATTGCTATTGGTGCCACCATTAAAGTATTGGATCAGCCCACGGCAGAAATGGCCGCACAAGGAATTCAACATGCGATTGGTACCGATAAATATCCTGCACCGCAAGGAACCTTGATGGCAACCTTGATCAAAGGAATTTTATCCTTCAACCTCGACTGGCAATTTGTATTAGTAGGCGTATTCATTGCTATAGTAATGGAACTCTGCGGTATTAAAGCGCTCAGCTTTGCCATTGGAATTTACTTACCGCTCTCCACTACCTTCCCCATCTTTATCGGTGGTGCTGTGCGTGGATTGGTTGAATGGCGGCATAAGCAAAAGAATATTGTGGTAAGTGCAGAGGAGGAAGATCTTGGTAAAGGAAATTTATTTGCAACAGGACTGGTGGCTGGTGGTGCCTTAGCGGGTGTGTTGGTGGCCATTCTTTCCTCTATGGATAGCGTCAGTACTACATTAGGAAATTGGAATGCAGAACATAGCCTTAGTGAACAATTGGGCGGTGAAGGATATAAATGGCTAGGGGTTGGATTTTTTGCCCTAATGGCCTTACTCCTCTACCGGATTGCCATGCAACCCAACAAAAAATAAGAAAGGCTTGTAATTTTATATTATGCACCATCGTATCAAAGCCTTAAAGTATCTGACTCCATTTATCTTTTTTATTGGAGCCAGTATTTCCTTCCAAACAACCGGGTGGATGGTTTGGATCAATATGATCATTGCCTGGATCCTGGTGCCGGTTTTAGAATTAGTATTTAAACCCAATACCACCAATTTGGAAACAGCTGAGGAGGAATTGGTACGAAAGGATTCTATTTACGATTGGATTTTACATCTGGTGGTGCCACTTCAATATACCTTACTCTATATGTTTCTGGTGTCCATGCAAGATCCTACACTCGAAACCTGGGATCGTGTGGGGAGAATCACCGTGATGGGTATTCTCTGCGGAAGCTTTGGCATCAATGTGGCACATGAGCTAGGACATCGGGTGAACCGATATGAACAAACACTGGCAAAATTTTTACTGCTGACTTCTTTGTACATGCACTTTTTTACAGAGCATAATAAAGGACATCACAAACGTGTGGCTACGCAGGAAGATCCCAGCAGTGCGCGCAAAGGAGAGTGGATATATCTTTTTTATTTCAGAACCATTTTCATGGGATATATCAGTGCCTGGGAAATTGCCAATGATGAATCGCGCAAAAAAAATGGTACCGCCTTTTCCTGGAAAAATGAAATGATCCAATTTCAATTGATTCAAGCCGGATTTGTGTTTTTGATTTATTGGTTCTTTGGATTTTTTGTGCTGACCTGTTTTTTAGGTGCCGCCTTGATGGGCATTTTATTATTGGAAACAGTCAATTACATTGA
>VFQT010002450.1_pt1 | contig 19021 bp, 16 predicted proteins | sample 3512381 | NCBI WGS metagenome assembly VFQT01 (sample SAMN10412376, study PRJNA504923) | tailings metagenome | isolation source: Relicate 2 Philex TSF3 active mining site | place: Philippines: Tuba, Benguet | collected 2017-08-29
TGAAGTGCGGCGCGAGCGAAGTTGGTGCCTGGTAGCGACCGCATCGCCTGCGAAGTTTCCGGAGATCGTCGAGCCTTTGATTGGTGAGTCCGTGCCGGTGCCGCCAGCGCTGGCCGATCTGCTGGGTCGTCCGACCCATGTCGAATCGCTCGAGCCCACGCTCGAGGCACTGCGTGCTGCGCTCGTATGAGTGGCGTGCTCGAGCTTCCCTGGGAGCTTGGCCTCCTTGCGGTGGCGCTCGGCGTGCTGGTCGGGCTTGCGGGCACGTGGGCCTGGCGAACGTATCGTGCCTACCGCGAGCGACAGCGCCGCGCGGCGCGACTGCGACGCATCTCCCTCGATCTGGTCCGGGATGTGTTCCTGCCGGATGGCACCGGCAGCGGCCTGCACGTCGATTATCTGCTGCTGACCACTCGCGGTCTGCTGATTCTCGATCTGCGCGATGTAATCGGTAATGTTTTCGGGTCCGACTCAATGACGGAGTGGACAGTGATGACGGGTTCACGTCGGTTCACGTTTGCCAATCCGCAGGGCGCCATGTACGACCGCTTGGCCGCGCTGCGCGCGATCGCGGGCGAACTGCCGGTGGATGGGCGCATCGTGTTTGGCCCGCAGTCGATGTTTCCGAAAGGCATGCCGCGGATGACGCTGCGCGAGGAGTCGCTGGAGGCCGAGTTCCCGCTCGGTGATCGAGCGGCGGCTGAGCGCATGGTGGAGCCGTGGCGGGAAGCCTGGTCGACTCTCAGGTCGAGTCTGCCGCCGAGCTCGTTTCCCACGCGAAACTGAAAAACTCGCGAGCCGTAGCCGTGGTGTGCGCGGCGAGATCCTCGACCCGCTCACCGCGTGCCGCAGCGATCACCGAGGCGATGTGCGGTAGGTACATGGGTTCATTGCGCCGCGAGTCGGGTTTGGGCTGCAGGTCTCTCGGCAGCAGGTAGGGACCATCCGTCTCGATCATCAGGCGCCCGCGCGGAATCCGGCCGACGAGCGGCTTGAGGTGCGTACCGCGACGCTCGTCGCAGATCCACCCGGTGATGCCGATGCACAGACCGAACTCGAGGCACTCGTCGAGTTCCGGCGCGACACCCGTAAAGCAGTGCAAGACGGCGCGGGGCAGGACTGCTGCACGCTCGCGCAGCATGGCCATGAAGTCGGCATGCGCATCACGACAATGCAAGAATAGTGGCTTGCCATGTCGAATGGCGAGTTCGAGCTGCGCGGCAAAGGCGACTCGCTGCTCTCGCGGGGCGGAAAAGTTGCGATGATAGTCGAGCCCGCATTCACCGATGGCCGCGACCAACGGATCGGCCGCGATGTCGTCGAGGCTGCTGAGGGCCGCTGCATCGAGATCGATCGCATGGTGGGGGTGGCAGCCGGCGGTGGCGCGCAGGATGCGAGGTGCCGCCTTGGCGAGCGAGAGGGCATCACGGGAACCCTGAACCGAGGCGCCGGTGACGATGAACTGCCGCACGCCGCGGTCGATCGCCCGGCGCAGCACGGCCTCGCGATCGGCGTCGTAACTGTCGTGGGTGAGATTGATGCCGATGTCTATGTATTCGGCAGTCGATCCCTCCGTCATGGGCCAGGCGCCGCGACCGCGCGTAAGGCGGTGCACAGGGCTTCGACGTCTCCCTCGGCTTGATTCCAAGAGACCACGAAGCGCGCCTCGCCTGAGCGAGCAGCACCCCAGTCGTAAAACTCGAAGCCCGCCTCACGCAACTGCGCGGCGGCTGCTTCGCCGATGCGCACGAAGATCTCGTTCGCTTCCACTGGATGCAGCAGGGCGTCTCCTGCGGCCGCACCAATACGAGCAGCGAGGTGATTGGCACGCGCTGCGAGGGTGAGCCACAAGTCGTCCTCGATGTACGCCAGCAATTGGGCCGAGATGTAGCGCATCTTCGAGATCAAGTGCGCCGCTCGCTTGCGTCGAAACTCGAAATCCGCGATGAGTTCGGGCTTGAAGAAGACGACCGCCTCGGCGGCCATGGCGCCATTTTTGGTTGCCCCGAACGACAGCACATCGACGCCCGCGCGCCACGTCGCCTCGGCGGGCGAGCAGCCGAGCGAGGCCACGGCGTTGGCGAAGCGCGCGCCATCCATGTGCACGACCAAGCCGCGCGCGTGGGCGAGGCTGCAGAGCGCCGACAACTCATCAGGTCGGTAGACCGTGCCCAACTCCGTGGCCTGGGTGATCGACAGCGCCCGCGGCTGTACGGTGTGCACCGAAGTGGGGTTCGCATCGAGCACACCCTCGAGGGCCGCGGCCGTCACCTTTGCCCCGATGCCCTCGATCAACATCAGTCGCGCGCCACCCGACATGAACTCGGGCGCTCCGCATTCGTCGCGAACGATGTGGCCCTCACTATGCGTGAGCACCGCGCCGTAGGGCGGCACCAGGGTCGCCAGTGCCAGTGCGTTGGCTGCGGTGCCGGTGGTCACGGGGAGGACCCGGACCGGACGCTCGAACAGAGCACTGAAGCGCGCATCGAGTTGCCCGCTCAGGGGGTCATCGCCGTAGCCCCGCGCAAATCCCGTATTAGCCTCGCGCAGCGCATCGAGAATCTGCGGTGCGACGGGCGCCGTGTTGTCGCTTTTGAAATAACGTGCCATCGGGCGCGCATGCTAACGCATCGGGCTATCATCGTGGACGTGGACAGGGACACGGTGAGTCTCGATTGGGGTGATTCCGCAGCGGCGGCGCAGCCGTGGACGCTGCGTCGAAGTGCGCGGGCGCGTCGCCTCGCTGCGCGCGTGCACACCGATGGGCGCGTCGAGATCATCGTGCCGAACGGCGTATCGATGCCGGTCGTGCTCTCGTTTGTCGAGCGGCACCGGCGCTGGATCGAGAGTAAGCGCGCCGGTCGGGCGCAAGTGCGGCCTCCGGAGCCATTTCCGCCGCCTGTGGTGGATTTGCCCGCGCTCGGCGAACAGTGGCGGGTGCATCTGTCGGCGGGTGCCGGTCGACCCCGCTGCGTCGTGCTCGGCGAGGGTCTGTTGTCCTTGCAGGGCCACGGCGATGGGCAGAGCTGGCGTGCCGTGCTGCGCAGTTGGTTGTGCCGTCACGCAGCGGGCGCGCTGTCGCGTCGATTGGCAGAGCTTGCCGAGCGGCATGAGTTTCGTTTCAGCGCCGTCAAGGTACGGCGCCAACGCACGCGGTGGGGCTCTTGTTCGAGCCGCGGCGTGATCAGTCTGAACGTCTGTGCAGTGTTCCAGCCACCGGCTGTGCTCGATTACCTGTTGGTGCACGAGCTGGCCCATACGCGTCACATGAATCACTCGAGCGCGTACTGGGCGTGCGTCGGAGCAGCGTGTCCGGAGTGGGCAAAGCTCGATCGACAACTCAACGAGGGCTGGCGGCGGGTACCTGCCTGGATCTTCGCCTGAGCCATGCGCTGCGAGCGCGCCACGTCAGCAGCAGGGCGAGCAGCCCGAGGTAGATCAAGGGTTCGCGGATGTCCGCCTTGACCTGCCAGTAGTAATGCCAGATGCCGAGCGCCGTGATCGGATAGATCAGCCGATGCAGACGCTGCCAGCGACGCCCCATCCGCCGCATCATGCGATCCGTCGAGGTGATGGCGAGCGGAATCAGGGCTAGCAGAGCCACAGTGCCAACGAGAATGTAGGGACGGCGTGCGAGCTCGCGACCGAGGTCGCCGAGCTGCAATTCCAATTCGAGCACGGCATAGACCAGAAAGTGCAGCAGGGCATAGCTGAAGGCCATCAGGCCGAGCAGCCGTCGTGGACGTACCCACAGGGTCTGCCCCGTGAGCTCACGCAGCGGCGTCGCACACAGCGTGATCAGCAGCAGATTCAGTGAGGTCTTGCCTGTGACGTGCAGGATCTCGCGAATTGGATTGGGGCCGAGCGACTGACCGGCGAGATCGAAAATGCCGGCAACGATCAGCGCGAGGGGGGCGAGCGCTCCCAGCCACACGAGTGGCTTGACCAGTGCCTGCATGACTTTCAATAAAAGCGACGCAAGTCCATGCCGCGATACAGGCTCGCCACCTCATTGGCATATCCGTTGAATGGCAAGGTGTCGATTCTGGAGCCGAGAAAACTGCCGCCGATGCGTCGTTCCTTGGCCTGACTCCAGCGAGGGTGATCGACCGTCGGGTTCACGTTGGCGAAAAAGCCGTACTCATCCGGTGCAGACAGGTTCCAGCTCGTGCGTGGCTGACGCTCGGTGAAGCGGATACGCACGATCGACTTGATGCTCTTGAAGCCGTACTTCCACGGCACGATCAGTCGCAACGGAGCGCCGCTTTGATTAGGCAGCCAGCGCCCGTACACACCGACCACGAGCAGGGTCAGCGGATGCATGGCTTCGTCGATACGCAGGCCCTCGACATACGGCCAATCCAGCACGCCGACGCGTTGACCCGGCATGCGGCGCGGATCGAGGAGGGTGGTGAACTCGACGTACTTGGCGCGAGAGGTGGGCTTGAAACGTTGCAGCAAGGCGCCCAGCGGCAGCCCAAGCCAGGGCACGACGCGTGACCAGGCCTCGACGCAGCGGAATCGGTAGATGCGCTCCTCGAGCGCGTGCGGTCGGAGCAGGTCCTCGAGGGCGTATCGGCCCGTCACCTCAGCTTCCCCGCCGATTTCGACGCTCCAGGGCAGGGGACGGAAGCTCCCCGATTTTTCGGCGGGGTCGCTTTTGTCGAGACCGAACTCGTAGAAATTGTTGTAGGTCGTGATGTCTTCGTAGGAGTTGGGCGGCTCCCGCACCGACAGCGCGGCATTGCGGGTGTAGCGGGGCGGCGTGGCGTGCAGGCTCGCGCCGGAGGCCGTGCCGCCGCCTGCCGCCGTACCGGCACCGGCAGCGGCTTTGGTGCTGGTCGCTGCGGACTGCTGGGCTGAGACCAAGGCGCCGGGCAGGGTCGCCCCGGCAAGCAGGCCCCCGAGCAGCGTACGACGTTCGAAGAAGCTCGACTCCGATGGGATCTCGGAGGGTGATATGCGATTTTCATCCTTGTTTTTCATAGACTTATATCCATGTCTTGAAATCGACGGGAAGATCTGCAGCTGCCTGCCGCAGTTTTGCGCCCGCATTCACCAGCACGGCTTTGTCGACCAGCCGCAGGTGGGCAAGGTCGGGCCGCGAGTTACCGTACCCCATGATGCGCCGCCGCGGGAAGCGGGCGATGAGGGTTCTCAGGCACTGCGCCTTCTCATGATCACGGATGTTGGGGCCATCGAGCCGACCGTCGAGCCGGTCGCCCTGCCAGCGAACCCGACTGCAGACCCATTCGTCAAACCCGAGTCGCTCGGCGATGGCAGGTACGTACAAGTCGACGGTCGCTGACATCAACACCAAGTGATGTCTCGCCTCGCGGTGCCGCCCCACCTCCGCGAGACCCTCGGCGAACATCCCGCGGCGGATGAGGCGAGGCACGTAGCGGGCCGTCCACGCAGCGAGCTCCTCGCGCGACAGGTCGCCCAAGGCACAGTGCAGCAAGGCGCCTTTGAGCTCGCCGTGATCCGCTTTGCCGATCGTGAACCGCAGGAGCGCGGGGAGCACGCCCAAGATCCGCCACCAGCGCGTCGGATGCCTGGCCAGCAGACCGAATACGTAACCCGAGAGGGTGTCTCTGCGGGTCAACGTTCCGTCGAGGTCGAAGACCACCAGCCACGGGGCCGGCTCACGCGGTGGATCCGGATCGACCACGCGCGCCGACTCCGGGTGGCCTTACTTGCCGCGTCGCGGCGTGCCGCGTCGAGGTGACACGCGACGCACCGACTTGCGGGCGGGCTTGGCTTTGGTTTTCGCCTTGGCCTTGAGTTTGACCTTGGCCTTGACCTTGACCTTGACCTTGACCTTCGATTTAGCTGGCGCCTTCACCTTGGCCTTTTTCTTAGGCTTTGGCTTGGACTTGGCGGGCGCCGCACGGCCCGCGAGCTGACGCAGCACGTAGTGCAGGATGCCACCGTGCCGGTAGTAGTCGCGCTCCTTCGGAGTGTCGATGCGGACGCGCACCTCGAATACGATCGGCTCGCCGCCCTCTTCGCGATGCGCGGTCACGGTGACCGTGCGGGCCTCGGCATTTCGCAGGTCACCGAAGTCGAAGACCTCGCGGCCCGTGAGCCCGAGTGTCTGCGCGTTTTGGCCTGCGGCGAACTGGCAGGGCAGCACGCCCATGCCGATCAGGTTGGAGCGATGGATACGCTCGAAGCTCTCGGCAATCACGGCCTTCACGCCGAGCAGCATCGTGCCTTTGGCGGCCCAGTCGCGCGAAGAGCCGGTGCCGTACTCCTTGCCGGCCAGCACGACCAGCGGCGTCCCCCCTGACTGGTAGCGCATGGAGGTGTCGTAAATCGACAGTTGTTCGCCACTCGGAATGTGGACCGTGACGCCACCCTCGGTGCCCGGCGCGAGCAGGTTGCGCAGGCGGATGTTGGCGAACGTGCCGCGCATCATGACTTCGTGGTTGCCACGGCGAGCGCCGTAGGAGTTGAAGTCGACCTTCTGCACGCCGTGAGCTTCCAGGTACTGCGCGGCAGGGCTGCCGCGCGCGATGTCGCCTGCGGGCGAGATGTGATCGGTGGTGACCGAGTCGCCGAGCACCGCGAGGGCGCGAGCCCCCCGAATCGGCTTGACCTTGCCCGGAGTCATGCTCATGCCTTCGAAGTACGGAGGGTTGCGCACGTAGGTGGACTTGTCGTCCCACGCGTACAGCTTGCCCGCCGGAACCTTGATCGCACGCCACAGCGCATCGCCCGCGAACACGTCGCCGTAACTATCGCGGAACATCTTCGAGTTGATCGATTCACGGACCGTGTCAGCGACTTCCTGCGGACTCGGCCAGATGTCCTTGAGGTAGACAGGCTGCCCGTCGCTGCCCGTGCCGAGCGGCTCGGTGTTGAGATCAATGTCCGTGGTGCCGGCGAGCGCATAGGCGACGACGAGCGGCGGCGAGGCGAGGAAGTTCATCTTCACTTCCGGATGCACACGACCCTCGAAGTTGCGGTTGCCCGAGAGCACCGAGGTGGCGATGACGTCACCCGACTTCACGGCGGTCGAGATCTCCGGCTTGAGCGGGCCCGAGTTGCCGATGCAAGTCATGCAGCCGTAGCCCGTAACGTGGAAACCGACTTTCGCGTACTCCTCGAGCAGCTTGGCCTTTTTCAGATAGTCGGTCACGACCTTGGAGCCGGGCGAGAGGCTCGTCTTGACCCAGGGCTTGGCGGTCAGGCCGCGGCGCGCGGCGTTGCGTGCAACCAGTGCGGCACCCAGCATCACGGACGGATTAGACGTGTTGGTGCAGCTGGTGATGGCAGCGATCAGCACGGCGCCATCCTTGACCTCGAAGCCGCTTGGACCGGCCACGCTGCCAGAGCCGCGCGCTGCCGGATTCTTCTTGCGGCGCTCTTCGGCCATTTGCGTATGGGTCTTGCGATACACCTGCTTCAACTCGCGCACGGGCACACGATCTTGCGGGCGCTTCGGACCTGCGAGTGAGGGCTCCACGGTGCTGAGGTCGAGTTCGAGCACATCGGTGTAGTCGGCTTGCGGTGCGCCGGCATAGCGCCACATGCCCTGGGCCTTGGCATACGCCTCGACCAGAGCAATCTGCTGTGCAGGACGACCGGAGAGCTCAAGGTAGCGCAGCGTTTCCTCGTCGATCGGGAATATGCCGCAGGTGCTGCCGTACTCCGGCGCCATGTTGGCGATGGTGGCGCGGTCGGCGAGGGGCAGGGTCGCAAGCCCGTCGCCAAAGTATTCGACGAATTTCTCAACCACGCCTTTTTTGCGCAGCATCTCGGTGACGGTGAGCACAAGGTCGGTGGCCGTGGCGCCAGGTTGCAGCTGCCCGGTGAGCTTGAAGCCGACAACCTGAGGAATCAGCATCGTCACCGGCTGGCCGAGCATGGCCGCCTCGGCTTCGATGCCGCCCACGCCCCAGCCGAGCACGCCGAGACCGTTGATCATCGTCGTGTGCGAGTCGGTGCCGACGAGGGTGTCCGGGTAGGCCTGAGGGCGTTTGCCGTCGCGGTTTTCGAATACCACGCGGCCGAGGAACTCGAGGTTGACCTGATGGACGATGCCGGTGCTGGGTGGCACGACCTTGAAATTGCGGAACGCCGTCTGGCCCCAGCGCAGGAACGAATACCGCTCGCCATTGCGCTCGAACTCGATGGCCGTGTTGCGCTTGAGCGCATCGGCCGTGCCGTAATGATCGACTTGTACCGAGTGGTCGATGACCAGCTCAGCGGGCGCGAGCGGATTGACGCGCTGCGGGTCGCCGCCAAGTTTGCGGATGGCCTCGCGCATCGCGGCCAAATCGACTACACAGGGTACGCCGGTGAAGTCCTGCATGATCACCCGCGCCGGAGTGAACGAGATCTCATGGTCCGGTGTGGACTTAGCGTTCCAATTGAGCAGCGCGTCGATGTCGCGACGCGTCACATTCACGCCGTCCTCGAAGCGCAGCAGATTCTCGAGCAGGATCTTCAGCGAGTAGGGCAGTCGTGCCACCTTGGCCTGCGGCAATGCGCCGAGATTCCAGTACTCGTAGACCTGTCCGCCCACCTTGAGTGAGCTGCGAGCCTTGTAACTGTCCGACATGAGACCCCCGAAATCAAAAACCGATTGAAAAGCGCGCGAATTATACCGAGTCGATGACCGCGCCGCCCAGACAGCGGCTGCCTGCATACAGCACGGCGAATTGCCCGGGTGTGACGGCACGCTGCGCGCGGTCGCATTCGATGAGCAGGCGCGCATCGGCGAGCGGTTGCACGCGGCAGGACTGGTCCGCTTGGCGGTAGCGCAGTTTCACTGCGGCGGTGAAGGGCGCTGCGGGTGTGTCGATCAGCCAGTGCGCCGCGAGGGTGTGCACCCGAGTGCAGAGCAGCCGAGGGTGGTCGTGGCCCTGGACAACGACGAGGGTGTTGCGCGGCAGATCCTTGGCGGCAACGTACCAAGGTTCCTCGGCTCGCCCGGAGACACCGCCAATGTCGAGCCCGCCGCGCTGCCCGAGCGTATAGAAGGCGAGGCCGCGGTGCGTGCCGAGCCGTTGACCTTCGGGTGTTTCGATCGGGCCCGGCGTGTCGGCGATGTACTGACCGAGAAACTCGCGGAAGGGGCGTTCGCCGATGAAGCAGATACCGGTGCTGTCGGGCTTGTCATGCACGGGCAGGCCCGCCTCGCGAGCCAGTCGACGCACTTCGGCTTTGGTCAACTCTCCGAGTGGAAAGCACGTCGCCGCCAACTGTGCGGGCTCGAGCGCATGCAGGAAATACGACTGATCCTTCTCGGTATCGAGGCCCTTGTGCAATTCCGCGCCACGTTCACCCTCGATGCGGCGGGCATAGTGCCCTGTGGCGAGGCGTTCGGCGCCGAGGCGACGCGCGTGGCCGAGGCACACGCCGAACTTGATTTCCCGGTTGCACAGCACGTCGGGGTTGGGCGTTCGCCCGGCCTGATACTCCTGCAGGAAATAGTCGAAAACCCTCTGTCGATACTCCGCCGCGAAGTTCACGCGATGCAACGGAATGTCGAGCTCGCGGCAGACGGCGCGAGCGTCTTGGTAGTCCTCGGCGATGGTGCAGTAGCTGTCGTCCTCTTCCCAGTTGGCCATGAACAGGCCTTGCACTTCGTGACCGGCGCGCCGCAACAGCAGTGCAGCGACTGCCGAGTCGACGCCGCCCGACAGACCGACGACGACCTTCACGTCGTGGTGAGGGTCGCCGTGGCGAGGGTCGCCGCGTGGCCGATGTACTCGGCGGGATGCAATTGCGCGAGACGGGCCTTGGCGAGTGCGTTAATGGGCAGCGAGGCGACGAACTGCTGATAGGCGGCGGCATCGACCTTGCGCCCCCGCGTGAAATCCTTGAGCAGCTCGTAGCCGTCGGCGATGCCCTCAGCCCGCAGCACGGTCTGCACGGCCTCGCCGAGCACCTCCCAGGCGTGCTCGAGATCGGCGGCGATGCGTACGGGGTCGGGCTCGATCTTGCCGAGGCCGCGCTGCAGAGCGCGCAGCGCGATCAAGGCGTGACCCAGTGCGACGCCAAGATTGCGCAACACCGTCGAGTCCGTGAGGTCGCGCTGCCAGCGCGAGATGGGAAGCTTGTCGGCGAAGTGCCGCAGCAACGCATTGGCGATGCCGAAGTTGCCCTCGGCATTTTCAAAGTCGATCGGGTTGACCTTGTGCGGCATCGTTGAGGAGCCGACTTCGCCTGCGACCGTCCGCTGACGCAGGTAGCCGAGGCTGATGTACCCCCATGCGTCACGCGAGAAATCCACGAGGATGACGTCCGCTGCAGCGAGCGCATCGCAGTACTCGCCGATCCAGTCGTGCGGCTCGATCTGGGTCGTGAGCGGGTTATAGGACAGTTGCATCGACTCGACGAATTCGCGCGCGAGGGTCGGCCAATCCGTAGCAGGCAAGGCCGCTGAGTGTGCATTGAAGTTGCCGACGGCACCGTTCCACTTGCCGAGGATCGCTACGGCCGCCCAACGCGTCCGCGCGCGTTGCAGCCGCGCGGCGACGTTGGCGAATTCCTTGCCGAGTGTGGTGGGACTTGCGGTCTGTCCGTGGGTGCGCGAGAGCATCGGCAGCTGCGCGTGCTGGCTGGCGAACGACTGCAGCGTTGCAATGACGGCATCGAGCTGCTCGCAAATCACCTCGCGTGCGCCGCGCAGCATGCGCGCGTAGGCCAGGTTGTTGATGTCCTCGGACGTGCAGCCAAAGTGCACGAGCTCGAGGGCGGCGGCGCTGGCGCCCGCCGTGGCGAGTTGATCGCGCACGTAGTACTCGACCGCCTTGACGTCGTGATTGGTCCGCGATTCGATCGCCTTGATCGCGGCCGTGGCACCCGCCGGGGGCTCTTTGGCAAGCGACTCGGCGACGGTGAGTACGGCGGGAGTGAGTGCCTCCACTCCGGCGAGCCCGACGGGTCTTGCGCGGGCGAGCGTCAGCAACCATTCCGCTTCGACCCGCACCCGCTCGCGGATCAACGCCGCTTCGCTCAAGTGCGCACGCAGGGCTGCGGTGGCGCGTGCGTAGCGGCCGTCCACCGGTGAGAGGGCGTCGATGGGATCAAGGTTCATGCCGGGTGCCCGAAGCTGCGGTGATAGACTGCGAATCATACCCCATGCTCCCGCACGACCCCGCCACGCTCGACTCGTCTGCCTTGAAAGCGCTGATCGAGTCCCGTGTGCTCGCCGCGCCCCGGACCGAGAGTGACAACGACTGGCGCCATGGGCCCGTATCGCCCGAGCGTCGTCGCCATCTGCGAAAGTTCTTTCCCGAGCAACCCGTGCCTGCGGCCGTCCTAGTGCCGATCGTCGAGCGCGATGAGGGGCTGCGGATCCTGCTGACGCAGCGCGCTTCGCACCTCAGCCACCACCCGGGACAGATCAGTTTCCCGGGCGGTCGACTTGAGCACCCGGAAGAGGATTTCGTCGAAGCGGCCCTACGCGAAACCGAGGAAGAAGTGGGTGTATCGCGTGCGCTCATCCGCGTTGCCGGATTCTTGCCCGACCACTTCGTGGTGACGGGCTATCGGGTGACGCCGGTGGTGGGGTTCGTCGATCCGCTCTTCACGCCCCGCGTTGATCCCACCGAGGTCGCCGAGGTGTTCGAAGTGCCGCTGGCGTTCCTGCTCGATACGCGCAACCACGTGCGTCGCGTGCGACGCTTCGAAAATCAGGACATCGAGTTCACGGACTTTCCGTACGAGGGGCGCAACATCTGGGGCGCCACCGCGGGAATGTTGATGACTCTCTGTGGCATGCTGCGGGGTGACGACGCATGACGCATCAGGATCCGACCAGTGCCATCGCGAGATTGCTGCAGATCATGCGGCAATTGCGTGATCCCGCCACAGGCTGTGCCTGGGATCTCGAGCAGACGCTCGAGTCGATCATCCCGCATACGCTCGAGGAAGCGCACGAACTCGCCGAGGCGGTGGGGCAGGGTGCGCCCGATGCGATCCGCGATGAGCTCGGCGATGTGTTGTTTCAGGTGGTGTTCCTCGCGCGCATCGCCGAGGAGCGTGGTTGGTTCGACTTCGATGCGGTGGCCGCGGCCATGGGCGACAAGCTGGTGCGGCGCCACCCGCACGTGTTTGCAACGCAGACGCCCCTCACCGCCACGCAGCAAACCGCGGCGTGGGAGGCGCTGAAGCGCGAGGAGCGTCAGGGCCGGGGGGAGGCGGGTGTGCTCGCCGGAGTCGCGCGCACGCTGCCCGCGCTCACCCGCTCGGCCAAGCTCGGCAAGCGGGCTCGAGCGGTCGGGTTCGATTGGCCTGATGCCCGAGGTATCCGCGACAAGGTGGATGAGGAGTTCGCCGAGTTCGAGGCCACGCTCGCCGAGGGCGAGTCGCTTGAGCGGCAGACCGAGGAGCTTGGGGACCTGCTGTTCACCATCGCCAATTGGGGGCGTCTGCTCGGCCTCGATCCGGAGGCGGCGCTGCGGGCGACGAATGCCAAATTCGAGCGGCGCTTTGGTTTCATCGAGGCACAGGCTGCGGCAGAAGGGCTTGAACTCAAGGGTTTGTCCGCGGAGCAGTGGGAAGCGTTCTGGCAACAGGCGAAATCGGCGGAGCGCGGGAAAGCAGGCTAGAATCCGCATGTAATGAAGACGCCCGAGCATCAGGCCTGGAATCCGACAAGCTGGCAGACCAAACCTGCCCAGCAGCAGCCCGTGTATCGCGATCAGACAGCGTTGCTGGATGCGGTCGCGCAGTTGTCGCGCCTGCCGCCGATCGTGGTGTCCTGGGAAGTCGAAAAGCTCCGCGAGGAGCTCGCCGAGGCACAGCGCGGCGAGCGTTTCCTGCTGCAGGGGGGTGACTGTGCCGAGAGCTTCGAGGACTGCGAGTCCGCGAAGATCGCCCAGCGGCTGAAGATTTTGCTGCAGATGAGCCTCGTGCTAACGCACGGACTCAAAAAGCCCATCATTCGCGTCGGTCGCATGGCCGGGCAGTATGCCAAGCCGCGATCCGCCGATACCGAGACACGCGACGGGGTCACGTTGCCCTCGTATCGCGGCGATATCGTCAACCATGCCGAGTTCACGCCGGCTGCGCGAGAACCTGATCCGCTGCTGCTGCTGCGCGGCTATGAACGGGCGGCCCTGACGCTGAATTTCGTTCGCGCGCTGATCGATGGCGGTTTTGCCGACCTGCATCACCCGGAGTATTGGGATCTCGGTTTTGTCGGTCATTCGCCGTTCAAGCTTGAGTACGAACGGATCGTGGCCTCGGTGGCCGATGGCCTCGAGTTTTTCGAGACCATCAGCGCCAAGGAAGTGCACCAATCGCTGCGTGCCGATTTCTATGCCAGTCACGAGGCGCTCGTCCTGCACTACGAGCAGGCCCAGACGCGCTTCATTCCGCGTCAGGAACGCTGGTACAACCTTTCGACGCACATGCCTTGGATTGGCATGCGCACGGCGCAGATCGACGGCGCACACGTCGAGTATTGCCGTGGCATCTCCAACCCGGTGGGCGTCAAGATCGGCACCGCGATGGACGCGGCGTGGCTGCAGCGGCTCGTCACCACGCTCAACCCGCAGAACATTCCGGGCAAGCTCGTGTTGATCCACCGCTTTGGCGCCAAGGACATCGAGACGGCCTTGCCCAAGGCCATCCAGGCCGTGCGCGCGACGGGTCATGGCGTGGTGTGGATCTGTGATCCGATGCACGGCAACACCGAAACGAGCCAGAGCGGACTGAAGACCCGCCGCTTCGAGAACATCCTCCGCGAGCTCGAACTCGCTTCGCAGATCCATCGGGACGCCGGTTCGCACCTCGGCGGCGTGCACGTGGAGCTCACAGGTGAAAATGTCACCGAGTGCACGGGCGGTGCGCGCGGTCTCGCCGATCTCGATCTGCAGCGCGCCTACAAGTCGACGGTTGATCCTAGGCTCAATTACGAGCAGTCGCTTGAGCTCGCGCTGCTGATCGCCGAGCGTAATCGCGTCAGCCGCGAATCCCGCCGTCGCTAGTTCCGTACGTCCTGCGTTGTGGCGCAAGGTTGCGGCCGCGGACAGCCGCTGCTGCGCGGACAGATCACGCTGGCCGGTGACTCGAGCGAGCGCGCTACCCAGGCAATGTTCAGCACGTGACTGACGGTGCGAATGGCTTGCGCGGCGCTCTCCGGGACCACCGCCGTTCCGCCTCCCTGGCGGCAGGCGGCATCGATCTGCGCGATGATCGCTGTCGCATCGAGTCCTTGGGCGGTGAAGGCCGGAGCAAGGTCAATACCCACGGACAATACGTGCGACACATCCGCCGCATCGCGCGTACGCAAGGAGTGGCAGCAATACAGGCGTGGAACGTCGGCATCGCGCATGATCGATAACTGCGATACGGGCTCTGCCGGTCGGTTACGCGGAGCCGTCGGTTCGCGCAGCAGGCGAAACACGGCCCAGTTCGGGCAGGGGTCCGGCACGAGGCTCATGTTGCCCCAGGGTAGCGCGATGCCGTTGCCGCGGTAGACGGCACGCAGGAAGCCGGGCGCGTAGCCGTCAAAGAAATGCCAATGCCGGTAGGGCGAGATCGCCGTCATGCGGCGCATCATCACCGCCGGTGTGATGCCGAGGCGCTCGCAGGCCGCGATCTCGTGACGTTCTCGAACGAGGAACTGTCTGAACGGCTGCTTCGGGCACAGCAGTGCGCCGGCGAAGGCGCTGCACTCGAAGTCACGCCAGGCCAACAGCACGTCGCGTGGTGCCATACCGCCGCTGGCCTGCTGGCCTGCTTCCTCGATCGGCGCTGCGCCTGTGACGCTGTGCGGCGGCACTGCGCCGTCGCCGTTGTGCAGGATGCGGTGACCGATGAAAAACGCCAGCGTGTACTTGAGGCGCTCGGGTTGGTCGCGCAGCTGGCGGTTGATGACGATGGTGTCGGGCGCTTCGAAGCGGGCGCGCAGCAGTCGATCGCCATCGTGGCGGCGTTCGCTGTCGATCCAGCGGATCGAAAGGCCGAGCTGCTTGACGATGTGCAGGATGTCCTCGAGCGACAGCGGCATTCTGCGCCGACCGACCGACTCGGCGGCCCGCTCGATATCGGGAAACTCGTTCTGGCGCGTCTCCTGCCATACCCGCACCAAGAGGCGCGCGAACTGTTGTCCGCTCGTGCCCGTCTGCACGAGCAGTTCCGGCAGGGCCATCTGCAACAGATCCTTCGAAAAGAGGAACGCAGGCTCGAGCGCCATGGCGTTGACGGGGCCTTGATGTCGCGCGGCGCCGAGTTGCTGTGGCGGCAGAGCCTCGGTGCGATCGAGAAACCAGCTCGGCTCCTTGCCGAACACCGCTGCGAGGACACCGAGCATCTGCGGCGAGGGCACGCGCTTTCCCGTCTCGACCATGCTCAGATAGGAGACGGACGGGGCGTGGTCGGGCTCGAGTTGTACGCAGCGAGCCGACAACTCATCGAGTGTCAGGCCGTTGCGCTTGCGGAGGCTGCGCAGCTTAGAGCCGAGAAAATGTCCTTGGCGCAGCAGTCCGGCCATGAGTGAAATTCACACTGTGAAATTTCTATTGTGTAAATGCTCTCACCGGGCGGTCTAGAATTCAATCCATGCCCTGTGTCGGGGCCGAGGAGTGGCTTGAATGTCGACAATCGATTTGGCGCGCGGAACTCGCGCGCGCCCCGTAAACGAGGGAATCCTCACCACTGAGGCTTTGGGGTTCCTTGCAGAGCTCGCAGAGCGTTTCGGCCCGCGGGTCGAGCAGGTGCTGCGCGCCCGCGAGCAACGCCAGCAGCGCCTCGATGCCGGTGAACTACCGGATTTTCTCGCCGAGACCCGCGCGGTCCGCGAGGGCGACTGGCGCATTGCGGGCATTCCTGCCGATCTGCTCGATCGGCGCGTGGAAATCACCGGCCCCACCGATCGGAAGATGATCATCAACGCGCTCAACAGCGGCGCCAAAGTATTCATGGCCGACTGTGAGGACTCGCTCGCCCCGTCGTGGGACAACGTCATCGGTGGGCAGGCCAACCTGCGTGATGCCGTGTTGCGGCGCATCGATTTCACCTCGGCTGAGGGCAAGTCGTACCGACTCAACCCGCAGACTGCCGTGCTCATCGTGCGCCCGCGCGGTTGGCACCTCGAAGAAAAGCATCTGCTGCACGATGGTCGGGCTGTGCCGGGCGCTCTTGTCGATTTCGGGCTGTACGTTTTTCACAACCATGCGGCGCTGCGCGAGCGCGGCACGGGGCCGTATTTCTACCTGCCGAAACTCGAGAGCCACCGCGAGGCTCGGCTTTGGGCCGAGGTATTCGATTTCACCGAGCGGCGCCTCGGTCTGGCGCACGGCACGATCAAATGCACCGTGCTCATCGAGACGATACTCGCGGCGTTCGAGATGGACGAAATTCTCTTTGAACTCCGTGACTACATCGTTGGGCTCAACTGCGGGCGCTGGGATTACATCTTCAGCTTCATCAAGAAGTTCGCAAAACGAGCTGACTTCGTGTTGCCCGAGCGGCGGCTCGTGACCATGACAACGCATTTCATGCGCTCCTATTCGCTGCTCTGCATCCGTACCTGCCACCGACGCGGCGCGTTTGCGATGGGCGGCATGGCGGCGCAGATCCCGATCAAGCACGATCCGGCGGCCAACGAGGCTGCGATCGCCAAGGTGCGCGCGGACAAGGAACGCGAGGCGGGCGACGGGCACGACGGTACGTGGGTGGCGCACCCCGGGCTCGTGCCGGTGGCGATGGACGTGTTCGATCGCCTCATGCCGACGGCCAACCAACTGCACCGCCTGCGCGAGGACGTGCAGGTCGCGGCCACGGACCTGTTGCAGATCCCAAGTGGTGCGATCAGCACGGAGGGGCTGCGTGACAACATCAGCGTGTCGCTGCAGTACATGGCTGCGTGGTTGTGCGGCAACGGCTGCGTGCCGATCAACAACCTGATGGAAGATGCGGCCACGGCCGAGATTTCCCGCGCGCAGATCTGGCAGTGGATCCACCACCCCCGCGGGGTGCTCGAGGATGGTCGCAAGATCACCGCGGAGTTGTTCCGGGCAGAACTGGCCGCGGAGCAGCAGCGATTGCGCCAGTGGCTCGGCGAGTCGGCGTATACGGCAGGTCGCTACGAGCAGGCCGCCGCGCTGCTCGATGGCATCACCACGGCCTCCGAGTTCGCCACGTTTTTGACGCTCGCGGCGTATCGTGAGCTCGATTGAGTGATCCTGACCCATCCCTCATACATTTCCTAAGGACACAGGAAGGAGACACGCATGGAAATGCGAACCGCCGAGCAGTTGAATCGCGACTGGCAGGACAATCCGCGCTGGCGCGGCGTGACACGCGGCTACACGGCTGCCGACGTCGTACGGCTCCGGGGCACCGTGCGCATCGAGCACTCGCTCGCGAGGCTAGGTGCCGAGAAACTCTGGCGCAACATGGCGACCATGCCGTTCGTCAACGCGCTCGGTGCGCTGACCGGCAATCAGGCCATGCAGCAGGTTCGCGCGGGTCTGAAGGCGATTTACCTGTCCGGGTGGCAGGTGGCCGGTGATGCCAATCTCGCCGGAGAAATGTACCCCGACCAGTCGCTGTACCCCGCGAACTCGGTGCCGCAGGTCGTACGTCGGATCAACAATACCTTGCTGCGTGCCGATCAACTGCACCATGCCGAGGGCAACGACAGCATCGACTGGCTGCAGCCGATCGTGGCCGATGCCGAGGCTGGTTTCGGCGGCGTCCTCAATGCCTTCGAGCTCATGAAGGGCATGATCGAAGCCGGCGCCGCAGGCGTTCACTTCGAGGACCAGTTGTCGTCCGCAAAGAAATGCGGGCACATGGGCGGCAAGGTGCTCGTGCCGACGCAGGAGGCGGTGAGCAAGCTGGTGTCTGCGCGTCTTGCCGCGGACGTCTGCGATGTACCGACGATTCTCGTCGCACGGACCGACGCTGAAAGCGCCAACCTGCTGACGGCCGACGTCGATGAGCGCGATCGTCCCTTCATCGACACCGAGAAAGGTCGCACCAACGAAGGATTTTTTCACGTGCGTGCGGGGCTCGAGGCGGCCATCGCCCGCGGGCTCGCGTATGCACCGTATGCGGATCTGCTGTGGTGCGAGACCGGTACGCCGGATCTCGAAGAGGCGAAGCATTTCGCCGAGGCGATCCATCGCCAGTTCCCGGGCAAGCTGCTGGCCTACAACTGCTCGCCGTCGTTCAACTGGAAGAAGAAGCTCGACGACGCGACGATCGCGAAGTTCCAGCGCGAGCTCGGCGCCATGGGCTACAAGTTCCAGTTCATCACGCTGGCGGGCTTCCACAGCCTGAACTACGGCATGTTCGACCTGGCCTACGGCTACGCGCGCCAGAACATGACGGCCTTCGTCGAACTGCAGCAGAAGGAGTTCGCTGCCGCAGAGCGCGGCTTCACGGCGGTGAAGCACCAGCGCGAGGTGGGGACGGGCTACTTCGACGCGGTGACGACGACGATCGAGAAGCTGGCGTCGACGGCGGCGCTGAAGGGTTCGACCGAGGACGAGCAGTTCCTCGACGGCACCCACCACTGACCGTCCCGGCGCGCCGCGCGGGCCGTGCCCGCGCGGGGTACCGGTGGCTCGCATCCGACGCCCGGCCCTGGCCGGGCGTCGTCGTTCGGGGTGCCTACATCGAGGCGGCGAGCATCTCGCGGTAGTCCTCGCGCGTGGCCAGGCGTGGGTTCATCTTGTGGCAGTGGTCGGCGAGCGCGCCGTCGATCACGCGCTCGAACAGGTCCCGGCCCACCCCCATGGCCGCCAGGCCCGTGGGCAGGCCCAGGCGCGCGTTCAGCTCGCGCAAGGCCTCGGCCAGTTCGGTGCCCTGCGCGTCGCACGAGCCGATACCCACCGCCTGCGCCATGCGCTGCAGCCGCTGCGCACCCTGCACCGATTCAGCCGCGGCGTTGAAGCGCACCACGGCCGGCAGGAACATCGCGTTCAGCGTGCCGTGGTGCAGGCGCGGGTTGACGCCGCCCAGGCTGTGGCTGAGCGAATGCACACACCCCAGGCCTTTCTGAAAAGCCATGGCGCCGTGCATGCTGGCCACCATCATGTTCATG
>VFQT010002451.1_pt1 | contig 19020 bp, 16 predicted proteins | sample 3512381 | NCBI WGS metagenome assembly VFQT01 (sample SAMN10412376, study PRJNA504923) | tailings metagenome | isolation source: Relicate 2 Philex TSF3 active mining site | place: Philippines: Tuba, Benguet | collected 2017-08-29
GCAGCTACATCCGTCTGATCAGCGTATGGGTATTCTGCCAATGGAGGAGCTAGCAGTGCAACAGCACTGCCTACCCATAGCACTGCAATCAACACTGATTGACTGAGAATGCGCACATGCCAAGCCGGTATCCATCGATACCACAGTGCCCATAGCACCATCAGCCCCAAGTAGACTGCCCCAAATAAACCAAAGTAGCCACTAGCCAGCGTATTGATGACGAGCATCCCCAATGGAGCAATCCAACGCCAACGATTGGGCTGGCGTAGCCACCAGATAATGCTGATATGCAGCAACACAATCCACTGCAAGGCGGCATTTTCATCAGCTGCCCAGGCCACATTGTATTGATGCGCCGGTGTAATGGCGTAGATCCACCCCACCACGAAAGCGAATCCGGGGCGCTTACTGAGTGCCCAAATCAACACAAATACCCCGAACGCACCGCCCCAATACCCCAACGCCAAAATCGCATTGGCACCTGCAATGGGGCCCCATACTGCCACAATCGGCAACACGAGCACCGCCTGTGCTAACCCATACGATTGATACATCAAGTTGAGTTGCTGTGGATAAAACACCGCCGTGGTAAGCAGTGGATTGCCGGACTGCCAGGTATTGATGAGATGCCAGAGATTCCACACGTTTTGTGAAACATCGGGCTGATCGACATTCCACGGTGGTACGATTACACCATGTTGCCACACGAGCACCATCGGCCATGTCCACAGCATGGTCAGCACGATATAGCCGACGCTAGCACCCAACAATGCGCTCCAAGATGGCCATGTCAGTTCAGGCAACCACCACGGCCATGCCAGATCGGGCGCCATGATACGTGCACAGTACCATTGTTTGATTCGGCGATACCAACGCATAGACTCACACCCATTCTCTGCTCATAGACCAATACCGTAATGAGACTAACGACGATAGACCAACCAACCCAAGGCGGCAGCCCCCACGACCACAAATGCAGGATTGACTTTGGTGAATGTCAAGATCACAAACGTCAACAGCGCAATGGCAAAGCCATCCCAACGTCCCCACAAATCATTGGTCTGCATGCCCTGCTTCCAAAACACCGAGCGCCCAATGTCATAGGTCGTCCACAACAGCATACCGACCACCACCGGACGCACCGCTTTGAGCATGGCCGCAACCGAGGGCGAGTCTTTGATCTGAAAAAACAGATAAATCACTACCAACATGACAATGCTCGTGGGCAATACCGAGCCGATTATTGCTGCCGCCGCCCCACCCAAGCCAGCCACTTTGTAACCAATATACGCGGCAATTTTGGGGGCAATGGGGCCTGGTAGCGCATTGCCCACTGCCAGGGCATCAGCATACTCGGTTTCGGTGCTCCAACCTTCACTGACGGACATATGTTGCATCAACGCCATCGAAGCAGGGCCACCGCCCCAGGTCACCATGGCCACTTTGGTGAACCCCCAAAACAAGCGTACAACCAACCACAATGCTTCTGTCATGTTGGTTCATCTCCCCATCAGCTCTCGTTTCATACAAACAAAGAGCCCTGTGCTATAATTCGAACAAGAACAATGTTGTTATTGTAGCGTACATCGCACACGATTCCAGTACCGAATTTATCGTGACCAAGGAATACATTCATGTCAGTTTCACACCGCACCGTGTTACAACATATAACACTTGTCATGCTATTTGTTGGAGCTATGCTCTTTGGCATCATGCCGCGCCCTGTACACGCCAGTATCACCATCACGCAGTCTGATTCGAGTGGAAATGCTCTGGGCCTAAGCACTGCCAATGTGCTTACTGCAGGTGGCACACTCAATCTCTACGTCAAAGTCAAAAACGACACTGCAGGGGCACTAACCATCGGCGTATCAGAAAGTGGCACACGCTGCTCCGGTGTTTCCAACGTCATCATCAATACATCTGCGACCAGCATCAACGGGAGTGGTGGTAGCAAGGTGTATAACATTCAGATTTTGGCGGCCTCAACGGTAACCACATCAACCTGTAACACCATCCAGATACAAGAAAGCAGTGCTAGTGGTACTGTGGCACTAGCCTTCTACATCGGGGCTGCCCCGAGTCCAACGTCGACACCTGCCCCCACCAGCGTATCCGTCGGTGGCGATTGTTCTGACGACATTCCCCGTTCATTGGCCAACGGCTACATCCTCAACCAAAACGAAGAAATCGAACACGGCATTTGTGCTTACGGCGACATCGATGCCTTTCGCGTGCCCCTCGTCAAAGACAAACTCTACAGCTTCGAAATTACGCTGTCGTCAGGATCGGTCGACCTGGTGCTCGAGCTCTATGATCCACTCTTCCGGCTCGTCGCCCAAAACGACGATTTTTATGAACACTCAAGTTCATCAGCGACATCCATCGACCCACAAATAAACAACTACCGGGCCACCATGGACGGTATCTACTTCTTACGAGTGCGTGAAGCCACCGGCATGAGTCTTGGCACCTATACGCTCGCCTTCAAAAACTTGAGTTACACGGGAAGCGGCAGTGACGAAAGTCTCGCCCCTGTCAATAGCAGCGTCTGCCAAGACGTATATGAGCCCGACGGGTTGCCCGAACAGGCCCGCATGATCCTCTCCAATTTGCCACAACGTGATCATCGCATGTGCCCGAGTGGCGATGCCGACTGGGTCAAGTTTTTTGCCAAACAAGGCAGTATCTACTACATCTACACCGATACTAGCACTTACGGAAGCGCCTACATTAATGGCGTATTACCCGGTGCAGATACGAGCATGGCCCTCTTTGACCGTGATGGCGTAACCGTCATTAGCACCAACGATGATCTCGACGACACCACGTTTGATTCACAGATTATTTTCACCAATATCCCGGTAAGTGGGTACTACTTCGTACAAATCAAAAACAACGGCGATATTGGTCAGCCAACCATCAAATACGACGTGGTGGTCGAACAGTGCGCCCCGAGCATGAGTTGTGGGCGTGGCAACAGCACCGTTTCCCCTACTGCCACCCCCATCGTTGATGACTTCACTGATGATGCTCTCCCCGATGACGGCAGCCTAGATGATCTCTACCTCGAAGAAACCCCCGCTCCCGAGGATATCCTCTACATCCCTGCCAGCATGCGGAGCAGCGATGGCTTCGTCAATGGGCCACTCAGTCAATTCGTCGATAGTACGTTTGCGCAGCTGTGGAGCCGCAGCGATCGTCCTGTAGCGCGCCAACAGGCCAGTCGCAGTTGGTTGTGGGGGCCAGCCGCCATCATGGCACGTGCTGAGAGTTACCTGCAGGCTAGTAACGGCTTGCGTCAAGTACAGTACTTCGACAAAGGCCGTATGGAAATCAACAATCCTCAGGCTAACCGAGCCAGCCCTTGGTTTGTGACCAGTGGACTGCTCGTCAATGAGCTCATCACGGGTCAAATGCAGGTCGGTAACGACAGCTTCATCAGCCGCGAAGCATCGACGGTCCCCATTGCTGGCGACCCTTCCGACATCGTCGGTCCCACCTATGCCAGCTTCACCGCTCATGTCGGCCAACGCGCACGCAATCGCACCGGCGAAGCAGTGGATCAGCGCATTCTGCGTGATGGCACACTTGTGCCGTTCAACTCCAATGGCAGCACAGTGGCGACGATTTCCGCATATGTCACCCAAACCGGCCACAATATCCCTGATGTGTTTTATCGCTACCTCAATAGCACCGGCGTAGTCTACCTCAACGGTCGCACCCAAAACGGGCGCCTGATGGACTGGATGTACACCATGGGCTACCCGATTAGCGAAGCCTATTGGACGCGTGCGACCGTGGGCGGAAGCGAACAATGGGTACTTGTCCAGCCCTTCGAACGCCGCGTACTCACCTATGTCCCCAGCAATCCAGTAGGCTGGCAGGTCGAGCAGGGCAACGTGGGACGCCACTACTATCGCTGGCGCTATGGCGAAGAACTGCCACAATAGGCCCACTGCACACCTGAGTGCAATGGATGTGTAATCTCAACTACGCGGCGGACGTGCTACGCTACACATACGATGATGACACACAAACCCGATTATTCGACGTTGCCGATCAATACCTACGAATTCGCCTTCCCCGTCATCAAACAACGGGAAAATCCGTTCGAGGTGGTCAAAAAAATCAGTGAGGACATCGGTCCACGACCGGTCACCTCCATCGCCGAAGCGCAAGCAGCCGCCTTCATCGGTGGTCGTTTGCGCCGTGCTGGCATGCAAGTCTGGACCGACCCCTTCCAGGCGACGACCCAAACCGGCACCGGTGCATTCACCGTGGCCATCCTGGCTGCCGCCGTCATCGTGCTCTGGGCCGATTACCGTGAATATGCGCTGGCAAGCGCTGTGGTGGCCTGTATTGTCGCAGTGCTCACTATGTCCCAGCGCTTTTTGTTGATTGGGCGGCGTGAACACGAAAGCCAAAACGTGATTGCCACGTTGTCCCCACTTGCCGCCCCTACTCGCCGTGTCGTCATCCTCACACCACTCGACAGTCACCAGCCTGCTGACCCTTTTAGCAACAAAGAAGCTCGGGTCGGCGCCACTGCCGCATTGCTCACCTTCGCCTGTATTGAGTTCTTTGTGCCGTTTGACATCCCCGAGTTGGCCCGCATGCTCATCTTGGCATTGCCAGCCGTGTATCTCGTCATTGCAGCAAGCTCTGAATTATGGACCCGCATGCAACCATACTCGCCCGGGGCCGTCAGCTATGGCGGTTCGTTGGCCACCATGCTCACTGCCGTCGAAGATGTGGGGCGCCTCCCCAAGACCGAAATCTGGGTGGTAGGCCTCGGCGGAGGCACCACCGGTGCCGGGTTACGCCATCTGATGAAATGCTATCCCTTTGACCGCCGTGCGACATTTTTCATTGGCCTCGAAGGCATCGGACGTGGATCGCTCAGCTATATCATGAACGACATCAGCGAACGCCAACGCAGTGCCGACAAGCTTTTGGTCAACGTCATCACCGAGGCCACACTCGGGGTGCGTGCCGAACCACGTATCGCAGCTTCACCCGTACTGATACGCCCCCTCATCCAAACTGGCTGCCGCGCCATTGCCATCGGATGCCTCGACAACCGTGGCAAAGTTCCCCTGCAAGGTAGCGCCAAAGACACCATTAGCGCCGTCAATTTGACGCTCATTGAGCAGGCAGCACGCCTCGTCGCCAATACCATGCGGGCCATCGACGCCAGCGATATTTCGGTTTCATAAAAAAAACACCCCCTGGTGGCAGCAGACACGCTACTGCACACCAGGGGCGATTCGTATTGGCCACTAGGAATTCAAACGCACCTCAGCCACTACCGCCAAATATGTAGCCGCATACGCATCCACCGCCTGTATGGCCGATGATTCATAGCGCCAATCAGCGATTTGCACCCGACAACGGACTCCCGCACTGGTCACATCAATCTGGAGCTGCCCCGCATCACCGAGGTGTTGGATCAGGAGTTCACGCATCTGCTGCTCACTGGGTAACCACATCACTTCATACGCCATCACACTATCAAGCGCCCATTCGCTGGCACCATGAAACAACAGCGCCGGCTGCCCTTCGATTTGTGCGATTTCGACTGCACCTGGCGCAATCAACCACGGTTCCGTGCTGTCGTCAATCAGACAAAACCAATCCCCGTTCTGGGGGCTCCAACGTACACCCGCAGTACGGACTGCCAGTGCCAATGCGGCATCAATCATGGGTCTGATTCCCCTCTAATGCGGCCTTCACGCGCTGAATCGCCGCCATACGGTCACGTTGCATGGTCTGGAGTACGTCACTCCATTCTTGACGAAAAGGAGCCATATGTGCATGGAGCAACTGGGCTATAATCAAATTGCGATACCACTTGCGATTGGACGGGATGACATACCACGGGGCTCCACTCACACTGGTAGCCCGCATTGCCTCGTCATATGTACGCACATAATCATCAAAGTATTGCCGATCACGCCAATCCTCGGCAGACAACTTCCACGCGGTGGCCAATTTTTGTTCGCGGGCAGCGAGTCGGCTCGCTTGTTCATCTTTGTCGATATGCAGAAAACACTTGATGATAATCGTACCGTTGTCGATGAGCAATGATTCAAAGTTGCGGATATCACCAAAACGCTGCTGACGAATGGTATCCGTGATGGTGCCCCGTACATAGGCGGCGACCACGTCTTCGTAGTGTGAGCGATTGAAAATCCCCACCATCCCTTTGGCTGGCACCGCTGCATGCACACGCCACAAAAAATCATGTGCCATCTCTTGGGGAGTCGGCAATTTGAAGGACTGTACCACACAATTGAGTGGGTCCCCAGTGCGCATAATAAAACGCACAATGCCGTCTTTACCGGCTGCATCCAGCCCCTGCAACACCAGCAACACGCGATGCGTGCCTGCACCAAGCATCAATCCCTGCAACTCGGCAACTTCTTGCATGAGTTGTTCGGCATGTTGCTTGCCATCATCCTTGCTCAACTCCATGGCGCCGATTGGCGACATCTCAGCGAGCAACATACTTTGTGGGGTAATAGGGGATATCTGTGCCAAAATGACCTCCTACCATGCACACAGACAGCGTTGCCATATGTGCGCTGCGGGTATCCGACCATGCCAACCCATCAGACAATCGAGCCAGCAGGTGTGCTTCCCTACAAAATAATAGCACACCCATCTAGCCCGCTGGTATGAGTTTCTGCCAGAAACGGGGCAGTGTGCTATAATTGCACAAGTATTTTGGCAGATGCGAGGCGAACCGATGAAAGAACTCTTTCGTCGTGCTCCAAAAGCGTTTACGCCCGGAGAGCAGACAGCGACCCCTGACACCCCAGACAACATGTGGGTCAAGTGCCCATCGTGTGGTGATCTGACGTACATCAAACAGTTGCGCGACAACCTCAAAGTGTGTCGGTGTGGTCATCACATGCGCTTGAGTTCTACCGAATGGCAAGGGCTCTTTGACCAAGGGTCATTTGTAGAACAAGATGGCACAATTGCCCCACTCGATCCACTCAATTTTGTGTCACCCAAGGACAATTACGCCCAAAAGCTCCACGAAAGCCAACAGCTGACTGGGCTCTACGATGCCATGATTAGCGGCAATGCAAGTATCATGGGGCAGCCATTGCAAGTCACCATTTCGGAGTTTGACTTCATCGGTGGATCTATGGGGAGCGTCTTCGGTGAAAAGATTGCCCGAGCCGCAGAACGCGCCTACGAACTCAAAGTACCGCTCCTGACAATCAATGCCTCTGGTGGAGCCCGCATGCACGAGGGCGTTATTTCGTTGATGCAACTCCCCAAGGTCAATTTGGCGTTGGCGCGCCTTGGTAGCGTCGGCATGCCGCATATTTCACTGATGACCGACCCCTGTTATGGAGGGGTGTTGGCCTCATATGCATCGGTCGCAGATATCATCATTGCCGAGCCTGGCGCACGCATCGGCTTTGCGGGACGGCGTGTCATCGAACAGACCATTCGCCAGAAACTCCCGGCCAACTTCCAAAGCGCCGAGTTCATGCTTGAACACGGCATGGTAGACATGGTGGTCGCACGTACGGAGCTACGGAGCACGTTAGCTCGGCTGTTCAAGCTGTATACCATGCACACAATGACTCCTGCGCCACTCCCTGCCGATGTATGAGGAACCGAGAATGACAGCACTTTCAGCCTGGGATAAAGTCCAGATTTCCCGTCATGTACAACGCCCACGTACACTCGACTATGTCCGTGTGCTGTGCGATGATTTCTTCGAACTCCACGGAGACCGTCGCTTTGCCGACGATGCGGCCATTGTGGGGGGCGTAGGTCGCCTCATGGGGCAGTCTGTCGTCATCATCGGCCATCAAAAAGGCCGTGACACCCGCGAAAACATGCGTCGCAACTTCGGTATGCCCAAACCCGAGGGCTATCGTAAGGCCATGCGCTTGTTCCACCACGCCGAAAAGTTCTCGCTACCAGTGATTTGTCTGATCGACACTCCAGGTGCTGACCCCAGTATGGAATCTGAAACACGCGGGCAGGGCAACGCCATCGCCGAGAACATCCTCGTCATGGCAGAGCTCCGTACACCACTCGTCAGCCTTGTCATCGGCGAGGGTGGCTCGGGTGGGGCACTCGCCATCGGTGTTACCGATCGTATTCTCATGCTCGAACATTCGGTGTACTCTGTGGCGGCTCCCGAAGCCAGTGCGGCCATCTTGTGGCGCGATTCTTCCAAGGCTCCCGATGCCGCCAAGACCATGCGTATCACCGCTCAAGATTTGCATGAAATGCGCATTATCGACGAAATCATCCCCGAGCCCGAAGGTGGAGCCCACAACAGTCCTGATCAGACGGTGCGCCGGGCTGGTGAGTGCATCATGCGCCACATCGAAACCCTCAGCCAACTCCCAATGTCTGTTTTGCTCGAGCAACGCTACCAAAAGTATCGCGTCATTGGCGCATTTACACAGGCAGCAGTCCCCCAGCAGGGCTCGGGAGAAATACTACCGTTCCTCTGATGACAACCACTATCCTCGACGCCCTGCGTGCCGCACAACTGCGCCTGCAGGGCGTTTCGCCAACTCCACGCCTCGATGCTGACCTGCTACTCGGCCATGTACTGCGCTGCAGTCGTGCCCAGCTGATTGTGCGCCATCACGATAGTCTGTCAGAGGCCAATGCTCGGCACTACGACGAGTGTGTCTCCAGACGCATCAATCTCGAGCCTGTCGCCTATATCACCAATCAGCGTGAGTTTTATGGGCTGGATTTTTATGTCGACCAACGCGTATTGGTCCCCCGCCCTGAAAGTGAGCTCCTCATTGAGCTCGCCATTGCCGCTGCTCGCACACTACAGCCCTCTGTGGCACTCGATATCGGGACTGGCAGTGGCTGTCTGGCCATCAGCATGGCTGTCCAGGCCGTGGCACCACAGATTATCGCCACCGATATCTCGCGCGACGCCCTCGCCGTGGCCCAATACAATTGCACCCAACACGGCGCAGATCAGGTGCATGTTGTGGCCACTGATTTGTGTCATGGCATTCAACCTGTACCCCTCATCATCAGCAATCCACCCTATACCATCCTGGATGATATTGACGAAGGGGTACGCCGTCATGAGCCCCACTTGGCTCTCATCGGCGGTGACGACGATGGGGCCGCCATATACCGCCGCCTGATTGCGCTGTTGCCCTACCACCTGTGTCGTCCGGGATTTTTTGCGTGCGAAATCGATGCCCGCCAAGGGGCCATCGTCGCAACACTGCTACGCCAGACCTTCCCCGCTGGGCACGTTACAGTGGTGCAGGATCTGGCCGGGCTTGATCGCGTGGTAACGCTGTGGCTGACGGCGTAATCAGCAGATACCACACCAGCAACACCCCCAGCATGCTCCACATCATCAGCAGTGGCGATACACTGACCAACAACAATGGTCGCCACCAGCGAAACAAGGCCAGTGCCAGCAAGGCCACTGGCCAATGCCAGCGTGACTCTGCGCGCGATACCAACACCGCCAACGGCAATACCATCTGGATGCTGTAATGATTGTGTTGCGCCGGGAAGATCAACAAAAACAGACAACTTACCACAGCCAGCGTATCAACCAGACTGCGTGGCATCGCGCGATACCAACGCCAGCTGTACCACCCCACCACGCCACTGGCAATGGCCCATGTCGGCCACACGAGCCAGGGCGCATCGATGAGCGCTGGCAGTCGATACGTCTGAGTCGCGTCGACAGACAACACCGCGGCAATCAAATCGTGCGGTTGCCACAAGCGTAAGGCCACGTTGTAGAAACCCTGACGCGACGGCGCCCACAAGGGTGCTGGTGCCTGCATAAACTGTGCGTCACGCCAAAACCCCCAGCTTTCGGCCCATGACGTGCCCCAGATGCCCACACCAGCCGTCACGAGCAGTCCAACGACAAGGGCAACTGTTCCACGACGCCAACGCCCACGCAACACGGGCCACACAAACACGAGTGGGTACACTTTGATGGCAACCAACAGCGCCAATACGCCACCACCCTGCCAAGCCCGCGCCCGCACCGCATACAACAATCCCCAGGTAACGAACAGCCCTACCTGCCCAAACAAGAGATTTTCGTACCAGGCAGGCAACCAGCAGACCATAATTGCAACTAGCACCGTTTGACGCATTGACAGGGTCTGAATGAGGCGCAATTCGCGCACCACGGCAACCGTCAAAAGTAGATTAATCACCAACCACATAGCATCGACACGCGACCAGCCCAGTGGCACAACCAGCTGCATCAACACTGCCATGAATGGAGGATAGATGTACGGCGTATAGCGAATACCCTGCATGAATGAAGCCCAGGCCGCACTGTCGTAGAGGGGGAATCCGCGGGCCAACGCCACCCCAGCCCCATAGTAGGCTGCCAGATCCATGCGCTCACCGATTTGAAACAGATGCGGCAAACCACGCACCCAGCCGACCCCAGCAATCAGCGTAGTCAAAGCCCATAGCACTTGATTTAGTGTTGGTCGTGCCACCATGCTCGCACCTCGCGCAATGTCACTAAGCGACTGAACAACAATCCTACTACAAACACGACTACCCCGATAGCCCGTAGCCACACGTGTTCAGCTTGGATGATGACCCATGCACACACAACGCCATACCACGCCACGGCAATCCCGATGCGTCCCCAGGCATATTGCACGACCTCTAAGGTCTGCGACCCACGCCACACCAGTACAGGGATACACCACGCGGCAATGGCCGTAGCCACAGCAGCCCCATAGACACCATACTGCGGAATCAGCCAGATGTTCAACAGCATATTGACGATTGCCGCAACCAGCGTGCTCCAGCCAGTGATAGACGGACGCGCATGCATGGTCACCATGAGGCCCACAATGGTCACTACCCCACCACTCATCGGCAGCATGCTCAACAACGCAACCAAAAGCGGCATACCTGCACTCGTGTGACCGCTCATAATCCACAGTAATTCAGGAGTCGCCGCCAACACGATCATGCCACATCCCAAAGCCCCCCACACATACACACGCAGGCTCGTCTCCAAAAACAACGCACGCACATGGGTCGCCTGTTGGATTGCAAGGGGCATCCAAGCCTGTTTGAACGGCTCAATGACCAACGCCAACAACGATGTCAACAGCACAGCGAGTGCATATTCGCCCTGGGTGACGGCATCAACGTAGCCAGCCAACACCCAACGATCCTGGTACAACAACAACCACACGGCAATACTCGCTGGTACAAGCGGCGCCCCGAGTCGTACCACGTCGCGGACATCCTGATACACGATGCGGCCATGTATCCATGGCCATGCGATGACCACAATCACCACCGCATTCACGACATTAGTGAGCGCAGCTGCCACAATCATCCCACTCACACCCCACTGCCCCCATACCACCAGTGTAAGGCGGCTGGCAGCAGTCACCACCACGAGTATTACCGACATCCACAACACACGAGTGGTATCGCTACGCAAGCGCAACAACGCCAACACGGCGCCGTACAAGACCCCAAACGGCAACGCCATCATCTGGATGATGACGAGACGCGTTATCTCTGGTCGTTGACTGAACCAGGCCAAGCTGGGTGCCGCCAATGTGGCCAGCACTGCCACAATCAACGAAACGCCGATAGCGACACTCAGGGCACTTGCCACCAATTGACGCGGGCGGGCATCGTCTTGGTCGGCATAGTAGCGACTCGCCAGTGTGGTCGGGATACCCCATAGGGCCACGGTATACACGATATGTGCCAATGTCTGGAGCAAATCCACGGTGCCATAGCCGGCTACTCCTAGGGCACGAGTGTACAATGGGGTCAACACGAGTGCCACCGCTGGTCCCAATAGCCCTACCGCAGTATATGCCATCGTTGACTTTATCAGTCTTTGCGCGATACTCATGTCACCTATCTCTTTCAGGTGGATACCATGTCATCTCACCGTGCCTCATACTTGGATTTGGGATATTGTCATTTGCCTGTTACAATACACTGCGTGTTTGTATGGAGGTATTCACGTGCGCTATCGTCTGCTAGCCCTCGATCTTGATGGCACGATTGTCAATCACGATTTGACTATTTCGCCACGCGTACGCATGGCAATTGCGGCTGCTCAACGAGCAGGAGTTACGGTCACACTGGCCACCGGTCGCATGTTTGGGGCAGCCATTCCGTTTGCCCGTGAACTCCATATTACCGCACCGCTGATTTGTTACCAAGGGGCAGTCATCCAAAACATCAGCGATGGGGCAGTACGTTTTGCATCACTGATGCCCGGGCAGGTCACGGCCGAAGCAGTTGCCATGCTCCTTGCTCGTGGTATTTTTGTGGTGGCCTACATCAATGAAGTCCTGCACATCGCCGAACGACGTCCCGAGCTCGACCTCTACCTCGAATACCACCCCGAAGGTGCCGAGGTGCGCGTCTGTGATGATTTGCCCAGTGTGGTCATCGATCATCCCGCCACCAAGATTCTCTTTGTGGCCGATCCAGATGTCGTCACCACCACGCTCGACACACTGCGCACTCATGTCGGTGACCGACTAGTAGTAACTCGATCACATCGGCTTTTTGGTGAGCTGACTGCTTTAGGTGTCAACAAAGGCGTAGCGCTCGCAGAGCTTGCCCGCCAACTCAACATCCCCCGCCACGAAGTCATGGCCATCGGTGATCAAGAAAACGACCTCGACATGGTGCAATGGGCAGGGCTCGGGCTCGCCATGGGCAATGCGATTGCCCCACTCAAAGCCATCGCCAAAGAGACCATCCCCAGCATCGACGAAGACGGCGTCGCCTGGGCTATCGAACACCATATTTTGGCATAAACACACTCAACCACACATACAAATACACAATCCCCACTGGGCAGGCCCAGTGGGGATTGTGTTGCGACGCAACACGCAATCTTCTATAATGAGAAGAGTTAGCGTGAGCGGTACATGGTGCGCAAGCACTTGGTGCAAACGCTGACTTGTACCTGCAGACCACCCTCGAGCGTCAACGTAGTGCGCTGAATGTTGGCCTTGAACGTACGGTTGGTGCGAGGAGCACGGCGGAACCAACCACCAGTAGCCTGGTGACGGATGTTGCGCCCAAAGGTGACTCCCTTATCGCAGATTTGGCACTTCGCCATGACAACTCCTCCTCAGGAGAACGGCTCGCCTACACAATAGCATTTGTGTGACACACTAATGAAGGATAATACCATAGATACTCACAGTTGGCAACTCTACAATACGTCTGAATCCAAAATCCTCATTCAGCCGCGGGTCATTGCCAAATATGTCATCTGGCACCTACAACAGATTCCTGCAGTGCGCGGCGTGGGCACACAAGCCGTTGCACTCACGCATCCTTTGGCATGGCAGTATGTCGACATCATCAGCCCCACACATGTGCGTGTGCCTGTAGCCTTCGCTGACGATACCGAGATTGTCCCCCAAATTACCGCAATAACTCGTATACTGCAAGCAGCACTTGATATGTGGCTCGCAACCACCGTTCACCTCGAAGTCCACTTCGTCACCACTGTCGTAGCACCTCATGTGGCAAGTGAAAAGGATACCGCTCGTGGCACGCATTAAAATTGTTTCAGATAGCACTGCAGATATTCCCCCTGAGTTGGCCCGTGAACTCGGCATCGACATCATCCCGACGCGCATTCAGTTTGGTGATCAAATATTCAAGGCTGGGAGCGAACTCAGCAACGAACAATACTATCAACTCGTCTCTGACGGGCGCCTACGCCCACGCTTTTTACCTCCTGCGCACGAAGACATTGATAAACTGTTTCGGCGCTTGACCGTACAACACGATTTTATTTTCTCGTTGCACATGCCCACCCAGCTCACAAGCATATTCCGATCGGTACAAAACCTCCCCAATCGTATCCCGGCCACTGCCACCAAGATTCGTGTCATCGACAGCAAATCTTTCTCGGCAGGGTTGGGCATGATTGTGACGCACGCCGCTCAGGCCGTTCAAGACGGCGCATCACCCCAAGAAGTTGAAACCATCATTACTGATGCCATCAGTCAGACTCATTTTGTCTTTTTTGTCGACACCATCGATGCCCTCGAGCAAGCAGGCAGCCTCGAACACGCCAATCAGACGCTGGCCTCATTGCAACGCATCAAACCACTACTCCTGCTCGATGACGGCGATATCGTCTTGTACGAACGCACGCGCACGCGCACCAAGGCCATCGAAGGACTCGCCACGTTCGTCGAGGATTTCCCCCAGGTTCAGTCAGTCACTGTGTTATATACTTCTTCATCCGAAGACGTCGAAAAGTTCCTCGAGCGGCTCGAGCCCGTCTTCCCACGCGAACACGTCACCACCTTGCAAATGAGTGCCAGCAGTGCGGCCATGCTCGGGCCGGGTGCCATGGGAGTTGCGGTTTATGAAGGACTCGCCTAAGCAAGACAACACCCGCACGGCCATCATTGCCCTCGGCAAAGCCCTGCGCGCCGAACATGACGACCAATGCGGCAATACCACACAACCAGACGGGCTTGATGCCTTCCTCGATGATTGGCAGCTGACCCACCCCAATGCCGCTCAACTCCCGGCGGTGGCTGCCACGCTCCGCTCGTTGGGTGCCTACTACGCGCTTGCACCACAAGAGCGCCTGTCACGTATTGCTCCAGCACTCACCGCTCTGCGTGATATCGTCAAACTACTCACCCCCGCCGAACCAATTGCACCGGCGATTGCCACCCCACCAGCCATGCCAGAAGATGCCCCACCCCCACCCAGCACACGCCCCAAACGTGCACCCACCAAAACCTCTGCGCCGACGGGGCCTATCAGCCTGGCATCACCGCTCACTGCCATCCCCCAAGTAGGCCCTGCCACCGGCAGTTTATTCCGGCGCATGGGAGTGCGAACCATACGCGATTTGCTCTACCACTTCCCGTTTCGCTACGAAGACCGCAACAATCAAGTGACCATCAGCGACCTGACCATCGACGAGGTGCAGACGGTCACTGCCACCGTGGTCGATGTGCGCAAATTCGGCACCAAAACCGGTCGCGGTGGCGTCGAAATCCGCCTCGAAGACGACAGTGGCATTCTCAAGTTGTCGTTTTTCAACAACCCGTGGATCGACAAAAAAATCAAACCGGGCATGCAGATTATGGTGAGTGGCAAGGTGAGCCTCTTCATGGGAGTGCGCCAGATGAGCAACCCCGATTGGCAGCCGTATCAGGCCGTCAGCGACGAAGAACTCCTCCACGTCGGGCGCATCACTCCCATCTACCCACTCACGGCCAAACTCAACGAACAAAACGCGCGCGCCCTCATCAAGCAGGCCGTCGACAACTACGCCACACTCATCCAAGATCCACTGCCGGCCGCGGTACGTCAGCGTGCTGGGCTGATTGACCTCACAGCCGCCATTCGTGGGATTCACTTCCCCGATACATTCCAGGATGTGACGGCAGCCCGCACACGCCTCGGCTTCGACGAGTTTTTGGCCATCCAGCTCGGTGTACTCCAACGCAAAGTGGCATATCAACGCTCAGAAGGCTATGTCATTCCTTACAACGATGCCGTGCATCAGGCATTTTTGGCGGGTCTACCCTTTGCGCTGACCAACGCCCAGACCCGAGCGCTAGGTGAGATTTTCGCAGATATGGGCACACCGGTACCAATGGCCCGCTTGCTCCAAGGGGATGTGGGCAGCGGCAAAACTGCCGTCGCAGCAGCCTGTGCCCTACAAGCCGTCGCCAACGGCTTCCAGGCTGCCATCATGGCCCCCACCGAAATCCTCGCCGAGCAGCACTACCGTGGCTTGCGCGGGCTACTCGAGCCGATTGCCGTGCGCCGCAGTAGCGAATGGCAAGCACAGGTCTCTGACGATCAACGCCAGCGCCTCCAAGAAATCCAACTACTGCTCGGCATGGATCCACAGCGCGCCGACGGCGTGCGGGTCGCATTACTGACCGGCAGCCTCGGGGCCAAAGAACGGCGCCGTGTGCTCGAAGGCATCGCTAATGGCGACATTGACTTGGTAGTGGGAACCCATGCCCTCATCACCGATCAGGTGCAATATCAACGCCTGGGATTGGCCATCGTCGACGAGCAACATCGCTTTGGTGTCGAGCAACGTCAGCGCCTCAAAGACAAAGGCCACAACCCGCATTTGCTGGTGATGACCGCCACCCCCATTCCACGCACACTCACGATGACCATCTACGGCGACCTCGACACATCGGTGCTCGACGAGTTGCCACCCGGACGCCAACAAATCCTCACCAAGCGCATTCGCATCCACGAGCGCGCACGGGCCTACAAACACATCCGCAAAGAAATCAGCGCCGGTCGCCAAGCATTCGTCATTTGTCCACTCGTCGAAGAAAGCGACAAGTCGGATTTGCCCTCGGCCGAAGAAATGTACGCCACACTCCAACACGAGGTCTTCCCCGACTTGCGTGTGGCACTCATCCACGGCCAGATGTCGAGCAAAGACAAAGACACCATCATGACGGCCTTTCGCAACCACGAACACGACATCCTCGTGGCGACTGCAGTCATCGAAGTCGGTATCGACGTGCCCAATGCCACCACCATCATGATCGAAGGGGCCGACCGCTTCGGCCTGGCCCAACTCCACCAGTTCCGTGGCCGCGTCGGCCGTGGCCAATACCGGAGCTACTGCATTTTGGTCAGCGACAAAGACAACGACACCACTGCGCGCCGCCTCGGCGCCATGGAAGAAACCCGCGACGGCTTCCGCTTGGCTGAAATCGACCTTGAAATCCGGGGACCCGGTGAATTCTTTGGGACGCGCCAGAGTGGCACCCCAGACCTCAAGGTGGCGCAGCTCACCGACACCCGCTTGCTCATCGCAGCCCAAACCGAGGCCAAGGCCATTTTGCGCGAGGATCCCGATCTCGCACATAGCCAACACGCCCTGCTTCGCCAACAAGTCGAGGCGTTTTGGGCAGACGCTGTCGAAGCCAACTAAAACTGGCGGCGCGTAGCGAAAAACGCTACGCGCCGTACTCACACCCCACATAGATATCTGGTGTACACCGATTAACGCGTCACCACAATCATCACAATCACTGCCAAAATCAACACTGCCATCGTCACATACAAAATGATGCGTTCGACATCGTACAATGTCCAATTCCCGCGTACAACGTTGGGGAATCCCACAATCGTCAATGTATATGGCCGCCCTGCGAACGTATAATCGACCTCGGTAACCGGAGTACCACGGATAATCAGCTCGGCAGCAATCGGCCGCACCGTAGGACCTTCTTCACGGATGCCCTCTTCGACCAATTCACGCAGTGGCGCAACCTGACGCCAGCGTGCATCGTGCAAGTCGATATCATCGTGGAAGACAATCTGCGCTTGGCTTTCGATGGTGCGCAGATGCAACCCGGTCGCCTCGTCTTCGTTGAAAAAACGCTTGCCAAAACGGGCCCACTGGAAGAACTGCTCCTCGAGCAACTCACCAATCCCCTCACAGACCCGACAATTCACCCGCCCATAGCCACGACAACTGCGACACGTATCATTCTGGATGCTTTCTTCGATACTGCCGTCGACGTTGCGGGTGCGCTGACGCCGATCAATGGTGCCCTTGCCATTGCACTCGCCACAAATTAACTTCCCCGACCCACCACACTCGTCACATTTGACCATCTGCTGCGACCCTGGGATGCGCACCGGCACCGTTGGCACATCCACGAATCGATCCGGTTGGTTGACCTCGACATCCCACACATCGTCCACAGACACCTGTGGTACCACGTGCCCGCCACGCTGTACCTTGCGGCTGGTGTAGGGCTCTGTGCGTTTTTCGTAGTGGACTTTGAGCTCGTACACATAAAAGTTCGAACTCAAAATCTGGCTTGGGCGCATGAGCTGACTAAACGTGTTGCGCCGAAACGTCCCCTGCCGCGCCCAACGATCAAGAATGCGTCGCACCGCATCAACACGATGAATGGCATTGACACGCACTTGACTGCGCGCCAAAAAATCAGCGTCGAGATCGGTCGCCAACAACACCTCAAGTGGGTTTTCTAACCATTCAGCAATCGCATCCCACTGATCCGAACTCGGCTCGACCACGGCATGCCGCTCCGTCGGAGCAAGTGGCACCAACTGCCGCAAGGCCTGGGCCGCTTGCGTGGCATTGGGATACCGCTGTGTGGGCGAATTACTCATCAAGCGCCGAATGACCCGGTCAGCCTGTGCAAGCTCTGCATCGACACTCGCCAACGCCGCCAGCGGTAAAAGCGGTACCCCGCCCCCCGCTAACATGTGATACAGCACGACTCCGAGCGCATACAAATCGTCGGCCGCTGTCGCCGTGGCGCCACCCAAGTGCACCGTGCTGGCATAATAGGCGCTACGCAAATCGCGATCGTCGAATCCCTTGAATTCGCGGCTCTCGGCACAATCGGCAAAACCAAACCCCATCACGTACACGGTCAAATCATCGGCCACCAGGATGTGTTGTGGCTGCAAATCACGATGAATGATCTGCTGATCGTGTAATTCGTCTACGGCCATGGCGATTTGACCGAATATCTGAATTGCATCGATCAATACCAACGAGCCCTGCCGCAAAATCATGTCGAGTGGCTGCGCATCGATGGCCGGCACAATCATGTAATCGCCGTACTCAGCATCACACCCAGCCACGATAACCGGCACAATGTTGGGGTGGCTGACACGCCCCCCCAGCGCGGCTGCTAAACGGAAGCGTGCCAATGACACCGGATCATTGCGCCGCAACAGCCCAATGTGCACTGCCTGTTGGGTGGTGCGCTGAGTGGCAGTATAGTAAATGGCCAAATCATCGGTACGCACCACACTGCCCATCTGATACGCAGAAAGTCGTTGGTCGTATGGGGATTGGCGAGATAGCTTGGCTGTCGCTGATGTTGTCATCTCATACTCACTCTACATCGTGCTGGTGATCGATGTTGCTCAAATAATAGCACAAATGTTTTAATTTGCCAATATATCGTGCGGTCATTTGGGCTTGGCCGGCATCATGCCTCA
>VFQT010002452.1_pt1 | contig 19015 bp, 17 predicted proteins | sample 3512381 | NCBI WGS metagenome assembly VFQT01 (sample SAMN10412376, study PRJNA504923) | tailings metagenome | isolation source: Relicate 2 Philex TSF3 active mining site | place: Philippines: Tuba, Benguet | collected 2017-08-29
CCGCGCCGGCCATAGCGGAAACGCGACGATGCCGAAGCCCGCTTCGCCTCTTGCGAACGAGGCGAAGGCCTGCTTCTGGCTCGGCCAGGCCAGAAGCAGAACGACACCGAGACAGAAGGCGTAGCCGATCAACTCGAGAGATTTCTGCGCGAACGGTGGAAGATGCCGGCTTGCCACGTCGATCGCATAATTCTGCCGGTTCTGTTGCGCCGAGCCGAGCCCCAGGAAGACCAGGGCGACGAGCAGAAGTTCGCTCAGTTCGACACCACTGTGCAGCGGGCTGTTGAAGAAGGCGCGCCCCGCGACGTCGATGACGACGATCACGGTGATGAGGAGTGTCGCGAAGCCGCTGATCACGCCCAGTCGCGCGATCAACCACTCCAGCGCATCGATGAATGCGACCATGAAGCAAGCCTGATGATGCCGAATGCGATTGTCCGGGCGCGTGGAGACCCCCCGCCCGCGTTGCGATGTGTGCGCCGCGGGTCGTCACGGCGCGCACCGTCATTCAGTCTCGCTCAATTCTTGCCGCACTTGCTGGCGTAGCGATCGAAGCCCGGCACATAGGTGCTCGACTTCTCGTAGTGGCGCACGTAGCCCAGGAACTCGTCGAGCATCTTGCGCCCGTCCGCCTTGGTCTCGCTCTTGACGCGCTTGAGCCAGTCGTCCTGCATGCCCGCGGCCGCGATCTTCTGCACCTTCGCGACGTCCTCGGGCGAGAACTTGGAGATCGTGAGCTTCTCCTTCATGGCGCACAGTTTCGCAACGGCCGCGTTCACGCTTTCGTCGAGAAACTTGATGGCCTGCTTCGGCGCTTCGGCCGCGACGTCGTCGATGATTTTGCGATGCTTCTCGCTCAACTTCCTGTAGCGATCGAGACTGATGGCGATCGTCGCCATCGCGAAAATGCCGGTACCGCCGAGATCGGTGCCGAACTTCGCGACGTCCTGCGCGCTGCCGTGCACCGCGGAATCGAACGGCGCCGACGACATGGCGTCGACAACGCCGCGCTGCAGGCCTTCCAGGCCGTCCGGCCAAGCGAGCGCGACGGGCGTCGCACCGAGTTTCTTGATCGCGTCGGACACCGTGGGAACGGCACGGATCTTCAGTCCTTTCAGATCGTCGACCTTGGCGATCGGCTTCTTGGACCAGACCGTATTCTCGGCCCAGGACACTGAATAGAGAACCTTCGCGCCCTTGGACTCGAACTCACCGCGGAAGCTCGCATTGTTCTTGTAGAGATCGGCCCAGGCGAGCGTCACGGCATCGCCGCGTGTCGACAGGAACGGCATGACCACGTTGGCGAGCGGATATTCCTTCACGTTGTAGGCATGGGGGGCTCCCAGCACCACGTCCGCCGCGCCGCTGCGCAGGCCAGGAAAAAGATCGGGAGCCTTCAGGAGGGAGCTGGCCCAGTACTTTTCGAACTTGATCTCGCCGCCGCTCCGCTTCTCGATCTCGTTCATCATCCAGATGTCGGACTTGCTGGCCGAATACACCTCTGAAATGTAGCTCGCGTAGATGAGTTTTTCGGCGCCAATCGCAGGCGTGTGGTGGGATCCGAGCATCGCGACCAGCGATGTGCCGGCCAGCCAGCGCAGTCGGGAACCAAGCTTCGACATCAAGAAAAACCTCCAGAATTCGTTTCCTCGCTTGCCTGGGCATCTTTCCGCGTGGGGTGATGGACGCACGCGCTCGGCTCGTCGGCAAACATGCGGCAATGATCGTCGCGGGAGGTTTTGCCAGCCCCCGTCGCGTTCACGCCGACCGGTAGGCTGCGCTACAGTGCGCCGCGATAGCAAGAGCAATTTTCATTGAACGTCGCGCTCCCTCGGGGGATGGGCGACGAGGGATCGATGCGGCAGGTGCGAACCCGCCGGGTTGCGAGGGCTCGTGGCAGCCGATACCGTTCGAGCGTCGACATCGCATGGAGATGCTCGCCCATGGATCATGTTCGCTATATCGACCGAACGCGCGACGACTATCTTCGCCAGGGCTACGAGAAGTCCTACCAGTGGGCCCATTTCGAGGATGTACCCTTCACCCCGCTGAAAAAGCCGCTGAAGGAGTGCCGCGTCGGACTGCTCGGCACCAGCGAGGTTGCCGTCCATTTCGACCCTGAGACCGAAACCAATCCGATCGACGAAGAGGATTTCCGCGGCGTCTACGCGATCCCCGCGTCGACGCCGACCGGAAAGCTCTATTCGCGCACGCTCTCCTTCGACCGCAACGCCACGCACCTCGACGATGTCGGCGCGTTCTATCCCATCGATCGCCTTCGTGAAGCCGCATCCGACGGCCGCATCGGCGCGATGCCAGAGCGTGTGTACGGCGCCTACAACAACTACAGTCAACGCAAGGTTCTGACTCAGGAAGCGCCAAAGGCGCTCGCCTACGCACGCGAGGACGGGCTCGACGCCATCGTCCTCGTGCCTGTCTGACCCGTCTGTCATCAGACCGTGAGTCTGATCGCCAGATATCTCGAGGAGAACGGCATCCCGACAGTCGTCATCGGTGCTGCGCGCGACATCGTCGAGCACTGTGGCGTGGCCCGCTTCGTCTTCGTCGACTTCCCGCTCGGCAGCCCTTGCGGGGAGCCCTGGAACGTCGCGCAGCAGCGCGCCATATTCGGTCACGCTCTCAACCTGCTCGAAACGGCAACCGGCCCGCGCACGACGGTTGCGCCGCAACTCACCTGGAGCAAGGGCGACGCCTGGAAGCGCCTCGTCTTCACCGAGGAACAGCCGTGGCAGGATCCCGATACCCAAGCCAAGTGGCTCGCCCGCAAAGAGGAGTATCGGCGGCTCAAGTCGGAAGGAAAGCTATGACGGAGAAAGCCGCAGAGGTGGTCGTCTACACGTCGCCGATGTGCGCGCCGTGCGAGCAGCTCAAGAGCTATCTGAAGCACTTGGGGGTGCCGTTCCGCGTCCGTGATCTCCTGATGGACGAGGAGGCACAGGACCGCCTCGACGAGGCACGAATCCGCTCGACGCCGGCGCTGGAGGTGGGTGGCGTCATCTATGCAGGCAGCGAATTGACGCCGGAGAAGGTACGCGCGCTCGTCGGTGTCTAGACGGAAGCCGTCGCCGCTGCCGGCGGATCAGTAGGCCGATTTCAGGAACTCCAGGACCTCTGCAGGAGATATCGTTTCCCGTCGCTTCGTGAACGTCCATTCGTCCAGCGTGCAGTTCCCCGCGAGGCGCGGCAGGTCGGCTTCCGCCACCCCTCACCTCTCGGAGGGGGCCGGCATGCCGAGCGATCCGAACAGACTGTCGACGATTTCGCAGGCCGGTAAGCCCGGGGCGTCCACGCCAGCGGCCACCGCTGCTCCAGCGTGCAGGGCGCAAGCGCGTTTGCGCGGCACAGCCTGCGGCGGCTCATCGAAGGTGCCCAGCTTGAGCAATTATGCGCCGTTATCCCTCGGCAAGGTATATCGTCTCGGCAGCAGGAGAGTTGATGTTATAAAGAAACCACGAAATATGTGGCGCCGAATGGCATGAATTAATCGCGAAACTGCAGCCTTTGCGTGCCCCTCGTGCCAAGAAAGGAAATTTTCCGCGTAAAAAAACAGAAGGAATGATGTTTGTGTGCTCTTTATTTGTTCGCAGTGACCGGTGATTTTTTCGCAAAAATGAGATGTCGGAATGGTGAGGGGGAAATTGGGGTCCGCGCATTCGCACGTAATTCCCCAGGGGGAAGATGCGGGGTGGCCAGCACGATTGGCCCGTTCCCCAAATCGAGAAAAGCCTGTCAAGGCTACTTATATTCAGTTCTGCCCGCGGGGGGTATGCGATGCCCGCATCGAGCATTGCGTATATTTACGTAGACAATGAGCGAAATGAAACAGAGGCGGTGTGAAACATAAAGGGTTGTTTTTTATTTCTTTTCAATATAGTTCGGCCGCGGATCGGTTGGGATGTACCCACACGATCCATCGGTCGTAAAAACGAAACGCGAACATAAAAAAGTACGAAGAGATGGCCAACATGAACTCTGACGAGCCGAAGATGCCGAGCCGCCGAATTGTCTTGGAGACGATCGGAAGTTCGGCGGCGGCCTTGGCTGCGATCGCCGCGGGCGGCGTCCATCAAAGCCTTGCCGCGCCACCTTCGCGAGGCCCCGCGCCGTCCGCGGAGAAGCCAGTGATCATAACAAAGGCTCGTCTCGATGCGCTCGCCGCTGAGTTCCACGCCGTGTTCAATCAAGGCAGCATCCTCGCGCCGTTCTCGGCGCAGAAACACGGCACCCGGTACGATGTCGAGCTGCGACGCATCACCGCGATGACCCGAGTACCCGAAACGAGCGAGCGGGTGAAAATTAGCGGTCTGCTTGCAATGCCTGTCGGGGCAAGGGGGGCGCTGCCCGTCGTGTCTTGGCAGCACGGCACGATCCTGTCGTTCGATCAGGTACCTTCGAACCTCGTCCGTCTCGCAGAGCCCGGTTACGCTCCGCGCGACAATGTCGATTCGATCGAGACTTTGCTCAATATCCAGCGTCTGGCGGGGCAGGGATTTGCCGTCATCGCAGCCGATTACCTCGGCAAGGGCCCTTACCGAAACGGCCGTGGCGAGGCCTATGCCGTCAAGGACGCTACGGTCCAGACCTGTCTCGACATCCTGAACGCGGGCCTGGCGACGATGCGTTCGCAGGGTATCGCACAGTCCGCTCTCTTCCTGAACGGCTGGTCGCAAGGTGGCCTGAATACGCAATGGCTGAAGCAGGAACTGCAGCGTCGGCGTGTTCGCGTCAACGCGGTTGCAGCGCAAAGTCCCTTCAATAATCTCGCGGACTCTCTGCGCTATTGGTGCGGTGCGTTGAACTTCGCCACGCCTGGAGAAGCGCCCTACCCGGCCGCGCCTGCTTGGATCAGCGCCTGTGTCATCATCACGCTCGGCAGCTATCGCCAGTATTACAAGCTCGACAATCTCTTCAAGACCGCGATCCGCCCGGAGTTCCAGCAATTGGCCGAGGACTACTGGCGCGACTACCCACAAAGTGTCGAGGTCCTGCAAAAGATGCCGGCACCGACAGCATTGCTCGTCGAAGGATTCCTCGATCGCTTTACCGCGGATCAAAACAGCCGCTTCTTGAGCCAGCTCGCCGCCAACAGCGCGACGTTCTGGAACTACGATTCGCCGACGCGGCTCTACTACGGCCTTGCGGATGAGGCGCTACATCCCAACCTGGTCAAGATGGCGCTCGCAAGCAACGGCTCGAAGATCCACGGGGTCCCCGTGGCCGGCGCGAGCCATCGCGCCACCTTCCTCGCGAGCCTATACGGCGAAGGGCCCGTCATCGACGGCAATAGCACCGTACCCGACTGGTTCCGCTCTGTACTTTGACGTCACCGTGAGGTGAAAGCATCGCCCGATCCAAGCATGCGGCTTGGTCATCGTGCGATGCTTCGTAGCGAAATGGCCGTCCGCCACCTGGCAACATGCATCATCGCGGCGCCGTCTTTTGGGGCGGCGCCGATACGCCTCGCGCGCGGTGGCTCGGGTGACATTTTCGGCGACTTGGCCGTCCGGCCCCGCGAGGGCGCCGCTGCACGTTGGCTCCGGGCGGACAGGTCCAAGGAAAAACCGGCTGTTGTCCTGGATATGATCGATCGGCAGACGTTGGCGCCCGAAAGAGCAGTGCGCTTGTCGAGGACTATTGGATTTGTCGACAAATCGCCCAGAGGGTCATTCCTGTCTCGAATGTGAAGTCGCAGGGCCTCCGGCACGCGTGGTTGCCCGGTCGCACCGCCGAAACCGTGAGCGAGCGGCGTCGAATAGGCTGCATGGACGTGCAATCTGCATCCTTGCGAGTTTCGGTGATCGATCGATGGAGGCAGCTTCGCGTCGGAAGCCCGTGTTCTATCCGATCTGGAACTCGATCGTGGGACGAGCCGTTTCCGGGTGTGGCAACGAGGCCGGGAAAGTTCCGCGCCACCGGGCCAAGATCCAGTGCCGCAAAAATGATCTACCGACAGCGAATGGCGGAGGAGGCAGGAGTCGAACCCACCAAGAGCCGTCGTGCAGCCCTCCCCGGATTTGAAGTCCGGACGCCCCACCGGGGACGATTCTCCTCCAAGAAGCTGCGCCTGCTAAGGCAACAGCCTCGGGTCGGCCGCGATGCCGCGCGTCGGGCACGCGGCCGGCATCGTCAGTCCGAACGACGCCGTGACAATAGTCTCGAGGAAGACCCCAGCACAAGTCCGTAGCGCTTGACCGTGCTGGTGTCACCGCCAGTGTCGCCTTCGACAGTGCGCTCGTGTCTCTCTTGTTCGTGTCGGGACGCTCTATGTCGCGCCCGCTTGGCGCATGCGTCCACTCATGCTCTCCTTCGGGCAGGCCAACCACGTGACGATCGGAAGTCCCATGACGAAACCGCGCATGATTCATCTCGCACAATTCCTCGTGCACGGACCGACCTATCACAGCCTCGCCATGTGGCGGCATCCCAGGACCGATCGCGCGCGCTACGACTGGCGCCGGCCCGACCTCTATCAACACATCGCCCGGACGTGCGAGCGCGGGTTCTTCGACATGGTCTTCTTCGCGGACCTCAATTACATCTCCGACACCTACAGGGGATCGCTCGATCCGGCGCTGCGCTATGCCGCCCAGGCGCCCGAGCACGATCCCGTGCCGCTGCTGTCGTACATGGCCGCGGCGACGCAGCACATCGGGGTCGCCGCGACATTCTCGACGAGCCACCATCACCCCTTCTACGCCGCGCGCATGTGGGCGACGCTCGACCACCTGACAGCGGGCCGCGTGGGCTGGAACGTCGTCACGTCGATCAACCACAACCAGGACGACAACTACGGCGCGACGCGGCCGGACGCCGATCATCGCTATGATCGCGCCCACGAGTTCATCGAGGTCTGCCGCCGGCTCTGGGAAAGCTGGGACGAGCATGCCCTCGTCATGGACACCGACGCGCCGATGTTCGTCGATGCGACGAAGGTCCATCGCATCGACTACGAAGGTCGCTTTTTCAAGTCGCGCGGGCCGCTCAACGTGACCCGCTCCCCGCAGGTGGGGCCGGCCATCCTGCAGGCCGGCACCTCGCCGAAGGGCAAGGATTTCGCCGCGCGCTACGCGGACGCGCTCTTCGCCATCCAGCCGCGCGCCGAAGATGCGGCTGCCTATTTCGCCGATATCAAGGGACGGATGGCCGACCTGGGCCGCGATCCCGATCACTGTCGCATATTGTTCGGCATGCAACCAATCCTCGGCGCCACCGAGGCGGAGGCGCGCGACCGCCAGGCCGAACACAACGCGCTCGTGCCGCTGGAAGGCGGCATGGCCATTCTGTCGGCGCACCTCGATTTCGATCTGGCGCGCCTGGATCCCGACGCGTTGATGAGCGAGCGCAACGAGCCAGAGCTGCAGCGCCTCAAGACGCGCTATCGCAAACCGGACGGCAGCCCGATGACCGTTGCGGAAGTCGCCGCGCGTCACGGCCAGAGCGTCGGTCTGCCGCAATTCGTCGGCACGCCCCGCAGCGTCGCCGACCAGATGGAAGCGTTCATCGACACGGTGGGCGGTGACGGGTTCATGCTGTCGCCGATCTATAGCCCCGGGGCTATCGAGCAGGTGGTCGATACTCTGGTGCCCGAGCTGCAGCGCCGCGGACGCCTGCGTACCGCTTATCGTAGCCGCACCATGCGCGAGACCTTGCGCGAGAACTGTTGAGCTTCGCGCACGACCTCGAGACGTCCGCCGCGCCGCCGAATTGCCTCCATTGGGTCAAGCCGACGCCCGTTTGACGCGTTATCCACAGGTCGCTGGGGATGTCGCAACAGGCAGGAAGGCGCTCATGAGTATGCGTTCCACACTCCACGCGGGCGGCGTTTTCACCGCATCCGCTTTCGCGCTCGCACTGACGGTGGTTGAAGCACAGGCCTCGCCGCTATCCTTCCCGGCTGATGGGCCGTTCGTCCCTCTCGTGATCGGCGCGGCGTTCGCGTTGCCAGCAATTGTCGCCTATGCCTACGCGGTGCTTCATGCCGCGCTCGGCCGGCGGGGGCGCATGGTGGGGCCGATCGCAGCAGCCGGCCTTCTCGGTGGGGTGGCGCTGGCGGCGACCGCCTATCTGCAGCCGGGCATGCTTAGTGGCATCGGCATTTGACGGCACAGTGCACTGAACGGTGCTTTTTACCATGTGTGGCTGGTACGCAACGCAACGTGTTCCATACGCCTCTTTTGGGCCATAAAGTGAGATCAATCGTTAAGGCATGCGATGAGGTTGCGTGGTCAACCTCACCTGCCGGCAAGTGTGTTGCCAGGGTAACATGGCGACGGACCTGCCGTTTCGTCTGTAGGTCGTCCGGTCCGCGAGCCCGTGGGGAACGCACATGCCGCATGGCCGCCGGTCTGTTTCGAAGCACAGAGGCCGTGTGATGATCGCTGGGATGTTGAATAGGTCGAAGCGACCCTCGGCAGACGATGCGTCGTCTTTGGAGGCGGACGAGGCCAAATCGCGGTGCCGCAGGCGCGGCGTCCGCATTCTGGGCCTCGCAGGCGCGCTGTTCATCGGTAGCCTGATGCCGGCTGCGGCTCGCGACAAAGTGACGTTCGTGTCACCGGAAGCAGCGCTCGAACAGGGCATCGGCGCCTATCGCGCCGGCTACTTCCAGATTGCCTTGCAGGCCCTGCGGTACGCCGCCGATCGGCGGTTGCTGATCGCCGAATACCACCTCGGCCAGCTCTATGCCGACAACCAGAGCGCCCTGACCGATCACGCCAAGGCCTACGAGCTCTTCTATCGCATCGCCCAGCAACATGCCTCGACGATCGATGTCGAGGACGATGCCCGAGCGCCTTATGTGGGCAAGGCATTGACGGCGCTGGCACGCTACAACTATCGCGGACTGCCCGAGGCCGGCGTCGCACGCAACGTGGCCGCAGCGGCGGCCTACCTCGAGGAGGCCGCGACGTTCTTCCGCGATCCGGATGGGCAGTACGAGCTGGCGAAGCTGTACCTGACCGGCGAGGGCGTGCCGCAAGATCGCCGCAAGGCGCTCTACTGGTTGTCCCGTCTCGCGCAGGATGGCCACGTTGGCGCCCAGGCGTTCTTCGCGCAGTTGCTGTGGGAAGGAAAGGTCGTTCACAAAGACGAGCGGCGCGCGCTGGCACTGGTGACGATCGCCGCAGAAAGTGCGCCCCCGCACGAGCGCTTCTGGATCGAGGACATCTATCAACGGATATTCTGCGGGATGCAGCCGGGTGTCCGGGAACAGGCCGAAGGGCTCGTGGCGTCCTATCGCCATTCCTATGTGCAGCGGCCGGACATTGCCGCGCCGAGCGAGCGTGTCGCCTCCGAACTTGCACTGACGCGCACGTGCGGGAACGGTGAGGCACTGCCACTCCTGCATCAGCGCGGTGACGCCGCCGACGGCGCGCGAGCGTCCGTGCAGAGCGACTCGGCGTCTCCCACCTATCATGGCGGCGCGCTGGGCTTCCGCGAAGGAACGCCACGCCGTTGAGTCGCGGGGCAACATCCCGCGCACCGGCGGGGCCCATGATGTTCCAGCGGTCTACAAGCGGTCTAGATGTCGAGCTCCACCCAGACGGGCACGTGATCGGAGGGTTTCTCCCAGCCTCGTGTCGCCTTGTCGATGCCGGCACGGCGCAGGCGGTCGGCGGCCTGCGGCGACAAAAGCAGGTGATCGATGCGGATGCCGTTGTCCTTCTGCCAGGCACCGGCTTGGTAATCCCAGAACGTATAGACCCCCGCCTGCGGATGGCAGGCGCGGATCGCATCCGTCAGGCCGAGCGCCTCCAACCGTCGCCACTGGGCTCGGCTTTCCGGCTGGAACAGCGCATCCTCGACCCAGGCCTCGGGATTGCGCGCATCGGCCGCCTCGGGGATGACGTTATAGTCGCCGGCAAGCACGAAGGGCTCCTCTTGAGCCAGCAGCGCGCGGGCGTGAGCCTCGAGCTGCTTCATCCAGGCGAGCTTGTAGGTGAATTTGTCGGTCCCGATCGGGTTGCCGTTGGGCAGATAGAGCCCGCCGATCCGCACGACACCGCGCTCGGTCGAGATGACGCCTTCGATGTAGCGGGATTGCGTCTCGTCCGGTTCACCGGGAAGTCCGCGCCTGACGTCCTCGATCGGCCGACGCGACAGCAGCGCCACGCCGTTGAAACCCTTCTGCCCGTGCACAGCGACGTTGTAGCCGAGCGCTTCGATCTCGGCGGACGGAAAGGCGTCGGTCTGCGACTTGATTTCCTGCAGACAAACGACGTCCGGCGCGGCCTGCTGCAACCACGCGAGGAGGTTGCCGATCCGCGCCTTGACGCCGTTGATGTTCCACGTCGCGACCTTCATGTGTCCGCTCGTCCTCGAAAAAATCACGCCTCGCGGTGGATCGGTCCTCTTGCGCATTGCCCGATTCTCAACGCTTTCCTGAAGCCTACCATGTGACGCGCGCTGCGGGCGCGCCATTTGCCGGAACGGACCGAGGCATGACGAAAGCTTTCATCACCGGTGTGAGCGGACCGGAGCTGACCGGCGCGGAATTGGCATTCCTTGGTGCGGAGCGCCCGGCTGGCCTCATTCTCTTCACACGCAACTGCGAGAACCGACGGCAGATCGCAAGCCTCGTCGAGGCGTTCAAGCGCGCCGTGGGGAGCGATCAGGTGCTCGTTCTGATCGATCAGGAAGGCGGCCGTGTGCAGCGGCTACGCCCGCCGCTGTCGCGCCCGTTGCCGCCCGCGGCCTCCTATGCCGCGCTGTTTGCCGACGATCCCGTGACGGCCTGCGCGTGGGCACGGCTGGTCGCGCGCCTGACCGCCGACGACCTCGCTGCGCTCGGCATAAATACCAATTGCGTGCCGGTGCTCGACGTCCCGGTGCCCGGCGCTCACGATATCATCGGGAACCGCGCCTATGGCACAGAACTCGATCAGATCGTCAGGCTGGGCCGTGCCGTGGCGGAGGGGTTCGCGTCCGGCGGCGTTGTCCCAGTGATGAAGCACGTACCCGGGCACGGCCGCGCGATGGCTGACAGTCATCTCGAGCTGCCGGTCGTCGGCGCCTCGCTCGAAACGCTCTGCAACAGCGATTTCGTGCCTTTTGCCGCATTGTCCGGCTTGCCTGCGGCGATGACCGCCCACGTCGTCTACTCGGCCCTCGATCCGGCCACGCCCGCAAGCACGTCTCGCCGGGTGATCTGCGATATCGTACGGGGGCGCATGGGTTTCGACGGCCTCCTCATGAGCGACGATCTGTCGATGCAGGCGCTCTCCGGAAGCCTGGGGGAGCGTGCGATGGCCGTTCAGGACGCCGGCTGTGACCTGGCTCTCCACTGCAACGGCCATCTCGACGAGATGCGGGAGGTCGCACGCCATGCCCGCACGCTGCAGGGTGCGGCACGCACGCGATTCGATCGGGCGCTCGCCGTCACCCGCGGGCAGCGGACAACTTACGACGTTGCCGCGGCGGAACGGGCACTCGAGACGCTTTTGTCGCTGCAGAGCTGAATCAGTATATGGTCCGCCACGCGAAGCATAGGCACAGGGAACGCGACGGGACGTGAGCGAGAGCGAGAAAACCAGCGGGCGGTCCGACGAAGCGGCCCCAGGCGCCGAGGCGGCAGCCCCGGCGGACGCTGCTCACGCGCCGAATGCCACCTGGGGCGGCGGCGAGGACGCGGACGAGCTGGCGCCGGGTGAGAAACTCAACGTCGACGTGTCCGGCTTCGAGGGGCCGCTCGATCTGCTGTTGGCGCTGGCACGCACACAGAAAGTCGATCTGGCGCACATTTCCGTGACGCAGCTCGCCGAGCAGTATCTGGCCTTCATCGCTGACGTGCAGAAGGTGCGGCTGGAACTGGCTGCCGACTACCTGGTGATGGCGGCATGGCTCGCCTACCTCAAGTCACGGCTGCTGCTGCCGAAGGAGAAAAAGGTCGAAGACGGCCCTTCTGCAGACGAGATGGCGGCGCTGCTCGCCTTCCGGCTGCAGCGTCTCGACGCCATGCGAAAAGCGGCGGCGCAACTCTTCACGCGCAAGCGGCTTGGCCAGGACATCTTCCCACGCGGCATGCCGGAAGGTGTGCGCACCTTTCGCGAGCGCCAATATTCCGCCGAGATTTTCGACCTCTTGAAGGCGTACGCCGATCAGCGCAAGCGCACGACGGTGAAGCGCGCGCACGTGGTGAGGCGACGCGTCGTTTGGTCGATCAAGGATGCACGGCAGCGCCTCGAGCAGCTCGTAGGCGTCGATTCGAAGGAGCGGTGGGTACAACTCGACTTGTTCATCGAGCGCTATCTACCCGCACCCGAGCTTAGCCGCACGGCTCTTGCCAGCGCCTTTGGCGCCACGCTCGAGATGACGCGCGAAGGCCTCATCGAGATCCGCCAAGCCGGGCCGTTCGCGCCGATATACATGCGGCGCAAGGAGCCCGGCGCCGAGTGGCAGCGAGTTTCCTGACGGGCGCGGCATCGTTTCTGTTCGTTCTGGTCGCAGTAGACGTTGCGTGTGGTGCGTGTGGATGAAAACGCCCGAAAAGGGGAAGCGCATGGAACCGCCTAGGCTGAACATCCGTCTCGTCGAAGAGATCGGGGCGTACGACGACGTGTCCGATCGCGCCGAGCGGGGCGATGGCGGCCAAGGCGATGACGCGAGCCCGTCCAAGGTCGCGAAGCTGCCGTCGGCCGAGAACCGCGAGCATCTGCGCATTCTCGAAGCGCTACTCTTCGCGGCTTCCGAGCCGCTGAGCGAGGAGCACATGGCGCGCCATGTGCGCGGCGGCGACATTCGTACGCTCGTGGAGGAATTGCGCGCACTCTATGCCCCCCGCGGCGTCAATCTCGTCCGCGTGTCGGGCAAGTGGGCCTTCCGCACGGCGGAGGATCTCTCCTACCTGCTCGAGCGGCACGCCGTCGAGGAGCGGCGTCTGTCCAAGGCCGCGCTCGAGACACTGTCGATCATCGCCTACCACCAGCCCGTGACGCGCGCCGAGATCGAGGAGATCCGCGGTGTGGAAACCTCGAAGGGTACGCTGGATATTCTGCTCGAGACGGGCTGGATCCGTCCGCGCGGCCGCCGGCGTGCGCCGGGCAAGCCCTTGACCTACGGTACGACGGCAGCCTTCCTCGAGCATTTCTCGCTGGACAACATCAAGGATCTGCCAGGTCTCTCCGAGCTGAAGGCGGCAGGTCTGCTCGATTCCAATCTGCCGCCGGATTTTGCGGTGCCCGAGCCGACCGACGTCGCCAAGCTGATGCCGGATGAATTGCCTCTCGAGGAAGAGGACGCGGTCCAAGAGGAGTTGCCGCTGGAGCCCGCCGGCTTGTCGGCGGATGAAGGGCCCGGCGACGACGAAGAGCTGAGCACGGCGGAAGAGCGCGAGGCTTAAGGCGCGCAACGCTGCTCCTGGCGTCGGTAGCTGGGAGTGCCGCGCCGCCCGACAGCTTCACGTCGCTCGAGGCTCCACCGACGCCCGAAGGGGTGCGGCTGGCCTTTCCAAGCGGCATCCACAGCTTCGAGATGGATTTCGACAAGCCGGGTGGCGCCGAAGCGATCGCGGAAGTTTGCAAGCCCGGACCGCACGACGCCCGACCACGTCTGTGGGGGCGGTGCGCGTGCCAGGGCCAGCGTCAAGGCGGGGGAGTTCGTCCGTAAATACGAGATACCCGCGCAGTTCGCGGACCCGACAGCCGACGTGGAGCGCCTCGTCGCCATGGGCGCGTCGCTCATCCACTTCGACAACACGCATCGCATGAGCGGCAAGCGTCTGGAGGCGATCGTCGATGCGATCCGGGCGGGGGAGCGGGGTTTGTCGCCAAGAACGACCCGTCGAAGTGGCGGCTCACCATGAAGCGGCGGCCGGATCTCGTGCCCGCGTGTGCCGTCGTGTAAGAAGCGATGACCGACGAAGACGTGACGCGGGGAGGCCTGCGAACTGCACCAGCGCGGCGAACCCGTCGACATCGTCGGCTTTCGAAGGGCCATCGAACTGGGGATGCAAGGCGTCACCGAGGCCCATGCGGGGCAATCCGCCGGCACCCCCCTTGGGCGAGCGTTCTGCCGATCGACGACGAGCGGGCCTGCGACAGCAGCACGCGCGTGTTCGTGCGCTGAACCAGAGCGCCTTGCCAAAAGCGCGATTAATCACGAATTAACGCTAGGCGCGCAAATGCTGGGGATCGCGCATAGGCTTCGGCGCGGCTCGGTGGGTTCGGATCCCCGAATTCTGGCCGGTGTCGGGGCACGTTGTCGGGGCACGGCGAAACCATTCGCCATCGCAGTGCCCAACTCCGGTGGTTGAAGGCGAGTTCGATCCTGCAAGCGCTCGTTGGCGAGCGGGGTCCGAGTTCAGGGTGCAAGAGTTATGACTATCGAGAAGCGTAGCATGGTTGGACGCAGCGGACGTGCGATGGGCGCAGCTGCGTGTATTGCGGCCGTTCTGGCTGTGACGCCGGCTTCCGCCCAAAAGCCGGCAAACGCCGCGATTCCTCCGGGGCCCGTCGGTGTCTGGATCGATCATACGGGGCGTGGCGCGGTCGAAATCGCGGCCTGCGAAGGCAAGAACACGCTTTGCGGCTATATATTCTGGCTGAAAGAGCCGTTGGACAAACGCGGCAAGCCCCTGCGTGACCAGCTCAACGAGGATCGCGCGCAGCGCAATCGTCCGATCTGCGGCTTGCAGATCATCGGCGAACTCAAGCAGCAGCGCGACGGTTCATGGGATCTCGGCTGGATCTACGATCCCGAGCGCGGCGAAGCCTTCGATGTCGAGGTGCGCATGCGTGGTGCCGACCGCTTGCAGGTGACCGGCTACAAGGGACTGAAATTCCTCAGTGAGACATTCCAGTGGCGCCGCGCGAGCGATCCGCTGCCGCCGCGCTGCAAAGTCTGAGATGACGGCGCGGCACCCCGCCTCGGGCGCTGCGGGATCGGGCACCCTCACGTTGCGTCCGGTGGTGGACGCCGATCACGATCGAATCCGAAAGTGGCTCGTCGCACCCGATATCCAGAAATGGTGGGGTGGCGCCGGTAGCGCCCTCGCCCAGTTCCGCATCGCGCTCGACGACGGTTCGGCGCTTTGCCGCATCATGGAATCCGACGGCACGTCCATCGGTTACGCCCAGGCGCTCGAGCAAACGGCGATGGGCGGTCCCTCGGCCCATGATCTGGGCCCGGGCACATGGGAATGTGCGGCCTTCGTCGCCTCCCCTGAGCACCGTGGCCTGGGTCTCGGCGTCTCGGCGATCGATCTCCTCGTGCGAGAGGTCTTCGAAACGACGCTGGCGCTGGCCTGTGCGCTGCGCGTGCCCGTGCGTAGCGAAGCTCTGGCGCGCGGCCTCGAACGCATCGGTTTCGTCTGGCTGGACATTCGTCGGGATGCGACCCTCGGGCCTTCGTGGATCATGCGCCGCGAACGGCCACCGCGCTGAGCCTCACGCGCGATAGCCCCGCGCGCGCGCCAGAAGCGCCTCCTCCGCCTTCGCCACGCGTGCCTGCGTTTGCGTAACGAGATCCGCATCGCGTTCGAGCTGTGCGACGCGCGCGGCGTGCATGCGGGCGATCTCTCCCGCCGCCGGTCCCCCGGTCACGGTGCGCGACGCTAGGTTGGCGGCTGGGTCCAGGGCTTGGTGGATGGCCTCCTGCGCGATGCCGAGCGCGGAACCGAAAAGTGCCGTCGCCGCCGCATCGATATCCGCTGTGGTGATCTGCGGCGCCGTGCGACCCGCGGCGATGGCCTCGCGCACCACGCGACCGACGATATTGTGAGCCTTCCGGAAGGACATCCCCGTCTCGCGTACGATCACGTCGGCAAGCTCCGTCGCCGTGCCATAGCCGTCCGCGGCGGCCTTCGCCATTGCGTCCGGCCGTACGCTCATGGTGGCAAGCACGCCATCGAGTACGGCGAGCGTCGCCGCCGATTTGCCCGCCGCTTCGAGCACCGGCACGTTGACCGACGTCACGCCGTCGTTGACGTCGCTGTACGAGGTGTTCTTCGAGGCTGCCAGGACCGTCGTCAGGGCGCCGGTCACTTGCGCGGCGGCCGCCTTCGCGAATTCGAGCGCTTGCGGGTTCTTTTTCTGCGGCATGATGCTCGACACGCTGGAATAGGCATCCGAAAGCTCGATGAACGCGAATTCTGTGGTATTCCAGCTCTGCAGGTCCGTGGCTAGGCGCGACAGGCCCGTCATCAATACGGCGAGTGCGGCGGCCGCCTCGTGCGCGTCGTCGCGGCTCGAGACCGCGTCATAGGCGATCTCCATCAGTCCGGCGAACCCCAATGATCTCGCCACCGCTTCGCGGTCGATGGGAAAGCCCGTCGTTGTCAGCGCCCCGGCTCCCAGCGGACTGAGGTCGCAGTGGGCCAGTGCGCCGGAAAGTCGACGGAAGTCGCGCGCCAGCACGTCCGAGTAGGCGAGCAGATAGTAGCCGAGCGAGATCGGCTGTGCATGCTGGGTGTGCGTATAGCCCGGCATCACTGTTTCGGAATGCATCGCCGCGAGGTCGAGCGCCGTCGCGCGCAGCGCATTAAGAGCACCGCCGACAACGAGGAGATGCTCGCGCAACGCCATCCGCCAAGTCGTCACGTTGAGGTCGTTGCGGCTTCTGCCGGTGTGCAGCCGTCCGCCGACGTCGGGACCGAGCACGCTCACCAGATGCCGTTCGACGTAGGAATAGAGATCTTCCTGGCTGTAATCGACCGCGAGGGAATCGCCGCCCGTCTCCATGAGCCTGAGCATAGCGGGCAGTGCCGTTGCGATGTCGGCACGATCCACGATGCCGCGATCGGCAAGCATCAGCGCGTGTGCGAGGTGCGCGCGCATCTCGTGCGCGAACACGAATTTCAATCCGTTGGCGACGGCCGGTCGATAGTAGCCGGCGACGAGAGCCGGAGCGGGCGGTAGCTTGACACGCTCGCGCAGCGACACGGCATCTTCCTTGGACATCGGGTTCAGCCTTTCCCAAAGGCGTTTGATCTCGGTTTGTCGCCGCCACTATCGCCAGCCGCCGCCGCGCCGTCGAGTGCCGGCATCGCGTGGAGGCGGTCGCGCGGTCATGGCCGTGCCTTGCGGAAACCGCCCGAACGCATCTAGCCTCTCGGCTGGAAGCGAACGTGCGGTACTCCGGGAGGCTAGCCATGTCCGATCTCGTCCTTGCCATCGACCAGGGCACCACGTCGACCCGAACGCTCGTGCTGGGACGCGATCGCACGGTGCGTGGTCTCGCGCAGATCGAGCTGCCGCAACACTATCCGGCCTCCGGCTGGGTCGAGCACGACGTGGAGGACATCTGGTCGGCGACCGTGACGACCATGCGCGAGGCGATGGCGCAGGCCGGTGCTCGGCCGAACGACATCGCCGGCATCGGCATCACCAATCAGCGCGAGACCTGCGTGATCTGGGACCGGAAAACGGGAAAGCCCATACACCGTGCCATCGTCTGGCAAGACCGCAGAACGACCGCTCAGTGCGCAACGCTCAAAGCCGAAGGGGTGGAGCCAGTCGTGACGGCCAGGACGGGTTTGCTGCTCGATCCCTACTTCTCCGGAACCAAGATGGCATGGCTGCTGGATAACGTGCCCGGCGCCCGCGCACGAGCCGAGGTGGGACAACTCGCGGCCGGCACCATCGACACGTTCTTGATCTGGCGGCTCACCGATGGCCGGGTGCATGCCACCGATGCCACGAACGCCTCACGAACGCTCCTGCTCGATATCCACACGGGACAGTGGGACCCGGAGCTCTTGCGCATGTTGCGTATCCCATACGCGCTGCTGCCGGACGTCCGTGATTGTGCCGGCGACTTCGGCACGACGTCGCTGTTGGGCGGCAGCATCGCCATTCGCGGCGTGGCCGGCGACCAGCAGGCCGCCACGATTGGCCAAGGTTGCTTCCGTCCGGGTATGATGAAATCCACCTACGGCACGGGCTGCTTTGCACTGCTCAACACGGGCGAGACGGCCGTCGCCTCCAAAAGCCGGCTTCTCACCACGGTGGCCTATCAACTCGGGGGCAAGCGCACGTACGCGCTGGAAGGCGCGATCTTTGTTGCAGGCGCTGCCGTGCAATGGCTCCGCGATGGATTGAAGTTGATCGAGAGCGCCGCGCAATCCGGCGATCTCGCCGCGGCCGCCGACCCCACGCAGAACGTGGTGCTGGTCCCCGCCTTCGTCGGTCTCGGCGCGCCGCATTGGAATGCCGAGGCGCGCGGAACCCTGCTGGGCATCACGCGGAATACCGGTGCGGCCGAGATCGCCAGGGCCGCGCTCGAATCCGTCGCCTACCAGACTGCCGATCTGCTCGATGCGATGCGCCAGGACTGGTCCGGACACGACACGACGGTGCTGCGCGTCGACGGCGGCATGGCAGCGAGCGACTGGACCATGCAACTCATCGCCGACGTACTCGATGCACCGGTCGACCGCCCCGCGATCCTGGAGACGACGGCGCTGGGCGCGGCATGGCTCGCCGGCATGCACGCGGGCATCTGGCCCGGGCCCGAGGAGACGGCGCGGGCGTGGGTCGCGGAGAAGCGCTTCACGCCCGCAATGCCGCCACACGAACGTCGACGCCGGCTCGAGGCATGGCGGCGCGCGGTGAAGGCGGCATTGTTGTTCGCTGGAGCCGGGTGACCGCAAGCCGGGCCACGGTGGCCCGGCTCCGGTTTCCGCGTCTCAGATCGCGAGCAACCGGTCACGCAGTTCCGCATCGTCGCGCAACTGCTGGCTGGGTCCCGCGAACTCGACAGCGCCCTTCTGGAGCACATAGACCCGATCGGCCAGAGCCAGCGAGAAATCGAGTCCCTGCTCCGCGAGAAGGATCGTCAGCCCCTCCTGCTTCAGGCGTTGCACCTGATGCAGCATGTTCTCGACGATTACAGGCGCAAGCCCCTCCGAGGGCTCGTCGAGAAGCAGCAACTCGGGGTTGCCCATCAGCGTGCGCGCGATCGTCAGCATCTGCTGCTCGCCGCCCGAAAGCACCCCCGCCATCCGGTTCGTCAGCTCCCTGAGCTTCGGGAACAGCTCGTAGACGGCCTCTACCGTCCAGCG
>VFQT010002453.1_pt1 | contig 19006 bp, 19 predicted proteins | sample 3512381 | NCBI WGS metagenome assembly VFQT01 (sample SAMN10412376, study PRJNA504923) | tailings metagenome | isolation source: Relicate 2 Philex TSF3 active mining site | place: Philippines: Tuba, Benguet | collected 2017-08-29
TCGCTCGGGAACCGGCCGCCGATCAGCCGCGTTCACAACGTGCGTGGGTAGGACAGCTAGGCCGGCTCCCCGTACTGCTCGATGGCCAGGTCGGCCAGGCCGGCCTTCTCCAGCGCCTCGATGGGCGCCCGGAAGGTGACCTGGATCACGCCCGGCGCGCGGCCGATCTCGATGCCGCCCGAGATGGTGGCCCGGTTCATGACCTCCGGCACCTCCATGCCCAGCAGGGTGGCGGCACGGCCCAGGCCGTTCTCGATGGCCGAGTTGAGGTCGGGGCCGGTGCCCACCACCGAGATGGGCAGGCTGCGCTCCAGCGGCGGGGCGCCGCTCTCCCTGGCCAGGGCCTCGGCCTTGGCGCGCTCTGCCGGGGTGATGGGCTGTGCCAGGAACGGCAGGTCGTCGGCCACGGGGAAGATGACGGGGCCGTCGATGCCGAGCCCCTTGCGCACCTCCACCTGGAGGGTGACGGTGCCCGCCACGTCGGCCGTGTGGCCCGCGATCTCGCCGTCGCCCTGCAGGGCGTGCATGTCACCCATGTACACGCCGCCGCCCGGGATCTTCACCGGGCACACCAGGATGGCCCCCTCGCGCACCACGTCGATGTCCATGTGGCCATCGGTGCGTGCCGCCAGTTGCTCGGCGGTGACCGCGTGGCTGTGCGGGGCGCCCACCAGGAAGTTGCCGAAGTCGCCCGCGTTGTGGGAGTCGGGCAGGTCGATGGCGGGCATGGTGCCCAGCTGGCCCATGAACGGTCGCATGCGCGAGATGACCCCCACCAGGTCGCCCGGCGCGAAGAGCAGGATGGGGTTCTGCACCGAGTTGCCGGGCAGCGCCGCGTAGCGGGCGGCGTCATGGGCGTAGAGCTCGGCCTGGTCCTTGTGGACGGTCACGCCCAGTTGGCGGGTGTCGTCGAACGCCATGGTGTAGCCGTTGGTGAAGGTGAACGGCGCGGCGGGCGCACCGCAGTCGGCGCAGCGCACGCTGTCGGGGCCGATGCCCTCCACCACCGTGGGCTCATCGGCCCGCCCGCACTGCGGGCACACCTTGGCGCAGTAGGGGTCGCCGTTGAAGCGCCCCTCCATCATCTGGTCGTTGCCCGATGCGGTGGCCGCCGAGGTCACCTCGATGCCGCGGATGCGGATGGCGATTCCATCGCCGGGCTCCGCGCCCTCCACCGCCACGGGAAGGGTGACCTCGTGCCCGCCCTGGATGGCCGGGGTGATCATGGGCCCCCAGCAGCCCGGCGCGGTGTTGGCCACGATGTGCCCGCCGCTGCGCACCGTGCCCACCACCTGGGCGCTTGGCCCGATGATGCCGTTGCAGAAGCGGTCCACATAGACCGTCTCCTGGGCGGTGCCGGCTTCCGTGGTGGTCATGTCATGCCTCCCGGGTTCGCCTTCGTGGGTGAAGGCTACGCCCGCCGCACCTCCTGCGGAGGGGGATCGGCAGCGGGCATGGCCTGGGCCAGCCCCGCGATCACCGAGTCCATCATGGCGTTGAACACCCGGTCGCCGTGCCGCCGAGCGCGCACGTCGTCCATGAGCGCGGCCAGGTGGGGGTACTCCTCCGCGGGGGGCTCGGGGAGGCGCACCTCATCCACTTGCTCGGCCTGCGCCTGGGTGTTGCAGAAGCCCGTGATGGTCACCAGCGCCGCGCGCATGCGCACGCGCGCCTGGTCGGGCGTGAGCCCCGCGTCGATCATGACCGCCAGCATGTCCTCGGCGTCCTCGGCACGTGCGCCGTAGCCCGCGGCGGGGCGCGATGCCAGCAGCGGGGCGGCGTTGGGGTGCCTGCGCACCATGGCGCGGTAGGCGCGCGCCCAGTTGCGGATGGCCTTCTCCCACGACCGGCTGCGCGGCTGCCGCGGGATGCTGTTCATCAGGTGCTCCACGATGGCCGCCTCCAGGTCGTCCTTGGAGCTCACGTGCCGGTACAGCGACATGAGAGGCACGCCCATCTCACGGGCAAGTCCGCGCATGGTGAGGGCGGCCGCCCCCTGCCGGTCGAGCATGCGCGTGGCGGTGGCCACTGCGCGATCGCGGGATAGCAGGGGACGGCTCATCAGCGGGATGATCCCACGCCGCTCAGGGGCGGATGGGCTCACCCAGCCCGTGGGGCATCACGGCCGCGTGCAGCCCGAACAGGCCCTCGTCGTAGGGGGTCATCCCCACCACCGACGCCGTGCCGCCGTCCACCTGCAGGATGGCGCCGGTCATGTAGCTGCCGGCGTCCGAGGCCAGCAGCAGCAGCGGGCCCACCAGTTCCTCGGGGTTGCCGGTGCGGCCGAGCGGTGCCTGGGCGTCGCAGCGGGCCTTCCAGTTGGGGGCGGCCAGCACCGCATCGGTCATCTCCGATGGGAACCAGCCCGGTGCGATGGCGTTCACGCGCACGCCCCGGTCACCCCACGATGCCGCCAGGGCTTCGGTCATGTTCATCACGGCTGCCTTGCTCGCCTGGTACGCCGGCGGGAAGTAGGGCACGCCCGACAATCCGGTGTACGACGAGATGATGATGATGCTGCCCCCGCCCTGGGGGATCATCACCTGGCCGGCGGCCTGACAGGTGAGCCACGTGCCGGTCAGGTTCACGTCGATCGACTGCCGCCACAACTCGGCGGGCAGCTTCTCGGGCATGGAGAAGCCCTCGGGCACGGCACCGGCGTTGGCCACGCAGATGTCCAGGCGCCCCAGCTCGCCGGTGGCGGCCTGCACGGCCGCGTGCACCTGGGCCTCGTCGGTCACGTCACACGCGGCCGTCACCACGCGGCGCCCCGTGGAGGCGCGGATGCCCTCGGCAACCTCCTCCAGCTTGTCGGTGCGGCGGGCGGCGAGCACGAGGTCGGCACCGGCCTCGGCCAGGCCCTGGGCGAAGGTGACGCCAAGGCCCGAAGAGGCGCCGGTTACCAGCGCGACGCGTCCGGTGAGGTCGAAGAGGGTTGCGGGGTCGAGGCTCATGATGTGGCTCCTGTGGGATTCGGGGTGCGGTCTGCGTGCAATGCACGCGTAGTGTAGCGTGCAATGCACGCAATTCCCCCGGCCTTGGAGGCAGGCGATGGACCTCGATGGAAAGCACGTGGTGATCACCGGCGCGTCGCGCGGCGTGGGCGCAGCGCTTGCGGATGAGTTCGCGGCAAAGGGCGCGCGGGTCACCCTGGTGGCGCGCAGCGCCGACGCGCTGGCGCAGGTGGCCGAGCGCACGGGCGGCGTGGCGCTGCCCGCCGACCTGGCCGACCCCGCCGTGGTGGATGGCCTGATCGGCCGCATCGAGGCCGATCACGGCCCGGTGGACGTGCTGGTGAACAACGCCGGCATCGACCTGACCGGGGCGTTCACCGACATGCCGATGGCGGACATCCAGCGCATGGTGCAGCTGAACGCCATCTCCGTGGCGGAATTGACCCGCCAGGTGCTGCCCGGCATGATCGCCCGCGGGGGTGGGCACGTGGTGCAGGTGTCGTCCCTGGCGGGCACCGGCACGTTCCCGGGCATCTCGGTGTACGGCGGCACCAAGGCATTCGTCACCCACATGACGGCCGGCGTGCGCCTTGAGATGAAGGGCCTTCCCATCGGGCTCACCGTGGTGGAGACCGGCCTCATCACGCCCACCGACATGGCCGACTCGGTGCTGTCGTATCCGCCCACCCGGGCGTCGTTCCGCCGCTTCTACAAGCTCCTGCTGCTGGCCGACGCCGACGTGGTGAAGGTGGCGCGCAAGACCGTGCGCGCGGTGGAGAAGGGCAAGCGGTCAGTGCGCATGCCCGCGCGGGCGTTTCTCTTCCCCATGCTCACCAACGCCCCGCGGCGCCTGGTGGAGATGTTCCTGCTGGGGGTGCCACGGCGGGAGGACTCCTAGCGCATCGCCGCCCTGAGGCTGCGTGGACGGTTGAGGTGGCGCCGGGGCAGCCAGGGGCGACGACGTGCCAGGTGCCACGGCGGAGGCAGCGGCCTCCACGGGATCGGATCACGCGAGATACGGGGATCACCTCCGGACGCCTGGGCGGGGAGTAGCTGGTCGATGACACGTGATCCGGGAACGACCATGTGGGTCGATTCCTACCGTCTCGCGTGCCCGTCGCGGGACCGGCGTGGCAGCACCGAAACCATTTCGCGCAACGTGCAGGGAGTTGCCTGACACACCCCGTATGGCCAGTGACGCGGGCGGGGCCCGGGCGGTAACGTGCCCGGCCCATGACGCCGCTCCCCGATGCACGCCCCTCCACCTGCTCGCTGGCCATGATGGCTTCGGCGGCGCGCGACCGGAACTCCGGCACGCTCGAGGGCCGCGCCCGGCAGTTCGAGATGGCGGCCCGGGCACTGGTGGAGGAGTTCGACCACGCGTTCAGCGCGGCGTACGTGGAGCGCACGCTCGGCGAGTGCGTGACCGACGCCGTATTGCTCACCGACGACCCCGACATGGTGTCGCTCATCAGCTTCCGCGAGGCGCGCCGCCGCCTGGGTGATGCGGAGGCAATGAGGGGTGGCGTGGTGGGCGGGGCCGCCCACGCGGCGTAGGTCAGCGGCGCGCCACCACGCGCAGCGCGAACAGCAGGGCGCCCGCCACAAGCACCACCGCGCCCTGCGCCACCGACCGCCAGGGCAGTGATGCCGCCAGGGCGATGCAGCCCACCACTCCCAGCGCGGGCAGCACCACGGCGCCGCGCGCGTGCCGGCGCGGCAGGGTGAGCGCCGAGGCGTTTGCCACGGCGTAGTACGCCAGCACGGCGAACGAGCTGAAGGCAATGGCCCCGCGCAGGTCGCCCAGCGCCACCACCACGACCACCACCGCGCCGACGGCTACCTCGGCCCGATACGGCGTGCGAAAGCGCGGATGCACTGCCGACAGCCATGCCGGCAGGTCACCTCCGCGTGACATGGCCAGGCCCGTGCGGCTTATCCCCGCGATCAGCGCCAGCAGCACGCCTACCGATGCCACCGCGGCCCCGGCCTGCACCACGGGCGCCAGGCCCGACAGCGATCCGGTGTCCACCGCCGCGGCAAGCGGCGCGGGCGACGCCGCAAGCAGCGCGGGCCCCGCCGACCACAGCGCGGCCACCGACACCCCCAGGTACACCAGCAGCACCAGCCCGAGCGCCAGGGGGATGGCCCGCGGGATGGTGCGGGCGGGGTCGCGCACTTCCTCCCCCAAGGTGGCGATGCGCGCGTACCCCGCGAACGCGAAGAAGAAGAACGCTGCGGCCTCCGGGATGCCCGCCGCGCCGCCGACGCCGGTGGCCGCGGTGGTCCCCTGCGTGCCGCCCCCCAGGAGGGCCACCACGGTCACGGCCAGCGCCAGCAGCGAGATGGCCAGGATCACGCGCGTGGCCATCGCCGTGCGCTGGACGCCCGCGTAGTTGATGGCCACCAGCGCCACCACCGCGGCGATCGCCAGGCCGCGCGCCTGGGCCGGCCACAGGTACACCCCGATCGTGAACGCCATGGCGGCGCAACTGGCCAGCTTGCCCACCACGAACGCCCAGCCGGCGATGAACCCCCAGAAGTGCCCCAGGCGCTTGCGGCCATACACATAGGTGCCGCCCGACTCGGGATAGAGCGCGGCGAGCCACGCCGACGACATGGCGTTGCACAGCGCCACCAGGCCCGCCAGCGCCAGGCCCAGCAGCAGCCAATCGCCTGCCGCGGCCGCTGCCGGCCCGATGGCCGTGAACACGCCGGCGCCGATCATCGATCCCATCCCGATGATCACGGCGTCGCGCGTGCCGAGCGCGCGGCTGAGGGAGGAGGTGGTCACCCGGCGAGGGTATCCCGGCCGTGCCGTCTCGGGGCCGGATGTGATGAGGGCGTGCGGGCATGTGCGTCGGCGACAATCCCGCCATGTCTACACAGCGCCGTGACACGATCGCCGGGGGATTCAGCGACACCGCATCCGACTACGAGGGCGCGGTTCGGTACAACCTGGAGGGCGCCCAGCGCCTGGCCCTGTCCATCCCGCCCGGGCAGTACGAGGACGTGCTGGACGTGGGATGCGGCAGCGGGTGGGCCGCGCAGGCGGTGATCGACCGCTTCCACCCGGCACGGGTGACCGGCGTGGACCCCAGCGAGGGGATGCTGGAGCAGTTCCAGGCCAAGCTGGGTGGCATCGACGGCGTGCAGGTGTCGTTGGTGCAGGCCGGGGTGGAGGACATGCCGGTGCCGGCGGAGTCCTTCGACCTGGTGGTGTGCTCCATGGCCTACCACTGGTTCCAGCAGCGCTGGGAGGCGGCAGCCGCCATGGCGCGGGCCATGAGGCCGGGGGGCATCGTGGCCATCCTGTGCTCGGGCAAGGGCGGGGAGCAGGCCTACCGCGACGTGATCGCCGACGTGGAGCCCATCAACTACGCGTGGCTTGGCGCCTTCGACGGCAACCTGCGCGACATCGGCGAGATGGAGGGCTATCTCACCGCCGCCGGGCTGGATCCGGTGGACATCTGGATGGAGCGTCGCGTGCGCCATGTGCCCGTGGAGGAGTACATGGAGCGCATGCGGGTGGTGGCCGGCCACATCATCGGTGACCCGTCCGACCCCGATGTCGCCGCATGGCTGGGCAAGGTGGAGGCGAAGATGCGCGAGCGCTCCGGCCCGCGCGGGTGGAGCTACGACTTCATGAAGCTCTACGCCATCGCCCGCAAGCCGGCGTAGCGCCGACGGGGTTCAGCCCCCGGCGCGGCCGGTGACCTCGGCGAGCGACCGGCTGGCGCTGAACACCGGGGCGGGCCTGCGCCCGCCAAGCGGCCACGCCGGCGCGCGGTACACCGCGATGCGCGCCGACTGCACGCAGTCGCCCGTGGCGATGCAGGACAGGGTGCCCGACACGCCCTCGTAGCCATCGACGTCGAGCACGGCCGCGCGGAGTTGCGCCCGGTTGATGCGCAGCCCGCCGCCCGGCATCGGCACGGCCACCCGGCGAATGGCGCCGATGACCAGGTTGATGGCGTCGAACGCCTGGGCCGTGAATACGCCCCGGGGGGCTGCGCTGAAGCGCTGGCGGTATGCCGGCAGGAACTCCGTGCGGTAGAAGTCGTTGCGACCGGTGCGCGCGGTGTCGGGGGCCGAGGCGTACACGTTGCGGTCGTCCAGCCCGCGGGCGAACGATTCCACCAAGCAGCTCTCCGACACCACCACCGGCGTCTGGCGCAGCGCGGGCTGGGCGCGGATGGCGCGGTACGCCGCGGTGCACGTGGGCTGGAACAGCGGCAGGAAGATGGCGTCCGGGCGGGAGACGGCCACCCGTGCCGCGGCCCGGTCCAGGGAGGCCCCGGCGCGCACCACCTGTCGCGACACCATGGTGCCGCCGTCACTGCGGTAGGCATCGGCGAACGCCCCGGCCAGCACGGCCGAGTAGGGATCATCCAGCGCGATGGCGGCGGCGGTGCGCGCGCGACGTTTCTGCCGCATGAAGTCGGCCACCACCGCGGCCTGGATGAGGTCATTGAACGCGGTGCGGAAGTAGTAGCGCTCGCGCCCCGCCGGCTGCGACAGCAGGGGGGAGGTGTTGGTGGGCGACACCATCAGCACGCGGCGCTGGCTGAGCACCGTGGCCGCGGCGCGGAAGGCGGATGCCGAGCAGGTGGTGCCGATGACCGCCACCAGGTCGTCGGCATCGGCCAGCAGGCGCCGCGCGCCGGCCCGCCCGCCCGCCGGCGTGCAGTCCTCCACCTCGTCGAGCACTTCCACGCGGTGCCCCAGCACCTGGCCCTCGCGCGCGTCGAACTCGCCGTCCAGGTAGTCCAGCGCCAGGGTCACGGTGTTGCGCGTGTCGGCGCCGCTGGCGTCGTCCATGAACAGGAGCGTGCCGATGGGGATGGGCTCGCCGATGCCGATGGTCACGCAGTTGCCGGGGCGTGCTTGGCAGTCGGGGTCGGGCGCCACGGCCTGGTCGCCGCCGCACCCCGCTGCGCCCACTGCCATGGCCGCTACGGCGGCAATCGCCGCGAGGGTCCTCATGGCCCGCTCACCCACGGCAGGTACGCACCCCGAGCCAGTTCGGCGAGCAGTTCGGTGACGGGCATGGTGTCCACGATGAAGGCGCCGCCGAATGGCGCGCTGATCGCGAGGATGGCCCCCAGGTCCAGCGCCACGGCCAGCACGATGCCCGCGGCCACCCACCCGTATCGCGCACCCTGCCTGCCCGACACCAGGAGCGCGTTGACGATGAGGGCCAGCCCCGCGAGCAGCGACAGGGCGAAAAGCGGGAACGGGAGGCTGCTGGAGGCGATCACCAGTCTCTGCCGGCGGCTGCTGGTGATGTTGTTCACCGACTCCTGCAGGGTGCGGGCCGCCGCATCGGGTACGTAGGGCTTGGCCGTCACCCGGAATACCGTGGACTGCAGGTCGCGCAGTCGCTCGGCGGCGGGGGACGCCCCGGCCGCCCCGGATGCCAGCGCCGTCCACTCGCCGATTGGCAGCACCGAGAGGTAGGCGGTGAGGTCCTCCTGCACCTTGCCCGTATCGGCCGGGGTGAGCGATCCGCTGGCCTGCGCCAACTGGCTCGCCGCGGCCACCTCGGCTCCCAGCGCATTCCGGGCATCGCGCAGGGTGAGGTACTCGGAGCTGATGAGGAACCCGGTCAGGATGGCGAACAGGCTGCCAAGGGCGGTCATGTACGCCGCGGCGGTGGTGCCGGCCTTGTCGCGGGGCCCGTCGTGCAGGAATCGTCCTACTGCCCAGTTCACCAGCAGGGCGAACACCACGATGGACCCCAGGGCGAGGGCCAGCACCCACCACAACCCGAGTGAGGTGAGCGCGCTCACGGTGCCCCGTCCCTGCCGGAACGGTCCCGCCAGGCCTGCCCTGTGGCGGCGATGTCGGCGGCCGACAGGCCTGATCCGGCCCGGCCCAACAGCCCGGGTGACGCCACGACGTCGCCGAAGGCGATCGCGGCCGCGCCATCGGCGCCCTGCCCGTTGGACCTGATGTACATGAGCAGGTCGCGCGTGAGCGGGTACGCGTCGGAGGCGATCGTGGCGTCGGTGGGCGCCACGCAGCCGTCGCCGCCGTTCACCTGGATGGGGCGAACCTTGCTACCCCACTTCTTCGCGGTGGCAAACCCCGTGATGCCGATGGCTCCACGAGAGCCCAGCACCCGGGCGAGCATCTGCTGCCCCTGCGCGGCGGGAATTGCGTCGGCGCGAAGGTCCACCGGATCCCCCGAGCCCGGCGGCCGGAGTACCTGCGCGGCGAAGGCATCGCGCGTGCCCGACCCCGGCTCCGGTACCACTACCACCAGCGGCAGCCCGGCGGGGCCGATGCCGTCCCAGGTGGTGCGAGGCGTATTCGATGCACCGGTGAGCAGCCGGAGTTCACTGGTGGACAGGCAGGCAGGGGCGCGGGATCCGCGCGCCGCGAACACCACGATGGCGTCGCGGCCCACCAGGAGGGATACCGACTCCACCGCCGACACGGCGCAGGCTCGCTGCTCACGGGGCGTCTCGGGGCGGCTGGCCGCCGCCGCCCCGGCGATGCCATCGCACAGCAGCGAGAATCCGTCGCCAGTGCCGGTGAGGTCCACCTGCACCCGCGCCAGTGGGTTCTGCTCGGTGAAGGCCACCGCGGCCTGTTGCACGAACGACAGCAGGGTGCTGGACCCGCCCACGCGCACCGACCCCACCACGCCGGGGTCGGCCCCGCAGCCCGCGCCAACGGCGGCAGCAGCGGAGAGCAGGGCGGCCGTCGCCGCTGTGGTCCTGCGCGGGAGGCGCATGGGGTGAGTCTAACCCCGGCCGGTCGCGCGGCGATTGCTCGGCTAGCGTGCATTGCCGATGAACCCCGTCGTCCGCATGCTGGCCGTCATCCTCGCGGCGGCCATGATGGCCGTGGCTTCAGGCTGCGGCAGCGATGCTCCGGCCCCGGGTGCGACCGCGACATCAGGCGAGGTGACCACCCCGCCACCACCCGGCACGCTCGGAAGCACCATCAACATCCGCGTGGGATTCGTGACTGGGATCGATCACCCCTATGGCATCGCCCTGCAGCGCTTTGCACAGGAGTTGTTCCGGGTGTCCGGCGGGAAGATGGGCGTGGAGTTGGTGCCTGTTTACGCGGGCGGCAACGACATCACGCTGCTCGACGACATGCGCGCCGGGCGCATCGCCGCCGGCTCGGTGTCGGCGTCGGTGTGGCAGTCGGCGGGCGTCAATTCGTTCCTGGCGCTGCAGATGCCGTTCCTGGTGAGCAACTACGCGCTGGAACGGGCGGTGCTGCAGTCGCCCATGGCCGCGGAGATGCTCGAGGGCACGAGCGCCGTGGGCCTGGTGGGGTTGGCCATCCACGAGGGCGGGCTTCGCAAGCCGGCTGCGGTGGATGGCTGCCTGCTCGCGCTCGATGACTGGCGCGGCGTGACCATGCGCTCGGTGCAGTCCGACCTGCTGTCGCAGGCGATCCGCGCCCTCGGGGCCACGCCCGTGGAGATGCCCCTCTCGGAGGTGCGGGACGCCATGCAGGCCGGGCGGCTGGATGCGCTGGAGGCCAACGTGGGGCTGGTGTACTCGCTGGGGCTGTACGACGTGCTGCGGTGCATGTCGGGCAACGTGAACCTGTGGCCCTTTCCCACCGTGCTTGCCATGAACGAGGGTGCATGGGATGCGTTGTCACCCGCTGAGCGGCGATGGGTGCGGCAGGCGGCGCGCTCTCTGCCCGGGAAGTCGCTGGACATCCTCACCAACCCCGCCAGCACCCTGGTGCGCGACGTGTGCCGTGACGGCCAGGGGTACTTCTTCTTCGGTGATGCCACGCCGGGTGAGCTGCGCGCGCTGCGTGGAGCGGTGCAGCCGGTGTACGACCGCTACCTGGCCACGGAGCCGGCCGGGGGCTTCATCCGCCGCATCCAGCGCATGAAGGCGGCCATGCCCCCGCCGCCCGCGCCCGCGCCCTACCCGGCGGGGTGCGGCGCCGGCTGAGCCGTGCCCACCCACCCGGACCCACCCGAATGGGGGGCACGAGGCGCCATGATCTGTGGAACCGTTCATGGCACCCAACCGTTTGGGGGTTGTGTTGATGTTGAGGGTGGCATTCGCCGACGAGTACCCCATGTTCCGCCTGGGGCTGCAGGCCGCCCTGGAGGCCGACCCCGACATGCAGGTGGTGGTGAACGCCGCCGATGGGCACGAGTTGCTGCGCCGCCTGGAGGCGTCTCCCGCCGACGTGGTGCTGATCGAGCCCTGGATGCGCGCGGGCGACGGCCTGCTCGCGGTGAGCGAGGTGCTGAGGCGGCACCCCGACACGGTGGTCATCGCCCTGTCGCGCGTATGGGACGGCCAGCGGGTGCGCCACCTGCAGGAGATGGGCGTGCACGGCTACCTGGACAAGCGCACCGAGCCGGCCGACCTGCCGTCGGTGGTGCGCCACGTGGTGGCGGGGGGGCACGTGGTGCCCGCCACCGGTGGCATGCCATCGCGCGGGAACGGCACCGGGCGCGGGGCGCTGAGCCCGCGCGAGCTGGAGGTGCTCACACTGGTGGCCGAGGGGTTCTCCAACCAGGAGATCGCCGAGCGGCTCTTCGTCACCGGCCAGACGGTGAAGTTCCACCTGGCCAACGTCTATCGAAAGCTGGGAGCGCGTAATCGCACGCAGGCCGCCCGTTCGGCCATGCACCAGGGGTTGATCGGCTAGGGTTCCACTTGCTTGCAAAAGCAAGCACTTGGTCGACAGATCCCGGAGGAACCCACATGGCGAAGGTCGCCGTCATCTACTACTCGTCCACGGGCAGCGTGCATCGCCTGGCCCAGGCCGTCGGCGAGGGCGCCGCATCACAGGGCGCCGAGGTGCGCGTGAAGCACGTGCCCGAGCTGGCGCCCACGGAGGCCATCGCCTCCAACCCCGACTGGCAGGCGCACTACGACAGCATCAAGGGCGGCGAGTTCGCCACCCTCGACGACCTGTCGTGGGCGGATGCCTACGTACTGGGCACGCCCACGCGCTTCGGCAACGTGGCCAGCCAGCTCAAGCAGTTCATCGACACCGCGGGCGGCCTGTGGATGGAGGGCGCGCTCGCCGGCAAGGTGGCGTCGTCGTTCACGTCGGCCATGAACGCCCACGGCGGCCAGGAGAGCACCATCCTCGCCCTCAACAACGTCTTCTACCACTGGGGCTCGGTCATCGTGCCCCCGGGGTACACCGACCAGCGCGTGTTCGCAGGCGGGGGCAACCCCTACGGCGTGAGCTCCGCCGGCGCACCCGGCGACGCCGAGATCGCGGCGGCCGTGCACCAGGGCGAGCGCGTGGCGCAGGTGGCCGCCAAGCTCCTGGGGTGAGCAACGGCTCCGACGTGCTGGCCTACGGGCCGGTGCACCTGGAGGTGACCGACCCGGCACGGTCTGCCGACTTCTGGCAGGGCGTGCTGGGGCTGGTGCCGGTGGCGCGCGAGGGCGACGGACTGGCCCTGGGCGCGGCGGAGCAGCCGCTGGTGGTGCTGCACCCGGGTGCCACCGAGGGCACGCGGGCCGGCCACAGCGGGCTGTACCACCTGGCCCTTCACGTGCCCTCCGCAGCCGACTTCGCGGACGTGATGACGCGGGTCGCGCGGCAGGGCTGGCCCCAGGCGCCCACCGACCACATCACCCACTGGGCCACGTACCTGGACGACCCCGACGGCATCCAGGTGGAGGTGGCCTTCGAGACGCTGGACCGGGTGGTGCGGTACGAGGCCGGGCCGGGGTGGCCGGTCATCATCGACCGCGACGGGCGGTCGCGTGGTGCGGTGGAGCCGCTGGACGTGGAGCACGTGCTGGGCCATGGCCGGCCTGCCGGAGGAGACGCCCCCATGCCCCATGGCACGGTGGTGGGCCACCTGCACCTGCACGTGCGGCAGCTGGAGGAAGCCCAGGCCTTCTTCGAGCACGTGCTCGGCATGACCCGCAACGTGGCCGCCCCGGCCATCGGGTTCGCCGACCTGTCGCTGGGCGGGGACTTCCCCCACCGCATGGCGGTGAACACCTGGCAGCGCCCGGGCCTGCCCCGGCCCGGCGGCACCGCGGGGCTGCGCCATGCCGAGTTGCGCTGGCGCGATGCGGGCGAGCGCGATGCGGTCCTGGCGCGGCTGGAGCAGTCCGGGGCCCTTCGCGGGGAGGTGGACGGCATGCCCCTGGCGGTGGATCCCTCGGGCACGCCCCTCGCGATCGGCCTTGCGTAGGGGAACCCAACCCCCTTCCCATCCTCATCTGCTGGAATCCATGGATGTCCACTCGCCGTGAATTCCTCCGCAAGGGCGCCCTGGCCGCAGGTGCCGTGGCCGCCGCAACCACCACGGGCAAGATGGTGACCGGGGCGGCAAAGGCCGCGCCGCCCACGTCGCTCCGCGGCATGAACATCATCCTGTTCATGACCGACCAGGACCGGGCCATCCAGCACTTCCCGCCGGACTGGGCGCAGGAGAACCTGCCCGGCTTGACGGCGCTGCAGCGCAACGGCCTTTCGTTCAACCGGTCGTTCACCAATGCATGCATGTGCTCGCCCGCGCGCAGCACCTTCATGACCGGCTTCCTGCCGGCCCAGCACGGGGTGAAGTACACGCTGGAGAACGACATGCCCGCGCCGCAGTACCCCCAGGTGGAGATGCCCACCCCCGACGCCCTGCCCAACCTGGCCACCATCGCGGCCGCCGCGGGCTACAACGTGGTGTACAAGGGCAAGTGGCATTGCAGCAAGCCCGCCGCGGCGGACTTCGTGTGGACCCCCCAGGACATCGCCAAGTACGGCTGGAGCCGCTGGAACCCGCAGGACGCCGGCGCCAACCAGGACATCCCCGAGATGGGCGGCGGCCTGGCCAACAACGACGGCCGGTTCATGGCGTCGGTGGGCAACTACGAGGACTCGTCCGAGGGCGTGCTGCAGTTCATCACGCAGGTGGCGGCCAACATGCAGCCGTTCTTCCTCGTGATCTCGCTGGTCAACCCGCATGACGTGCTGGCCTACCCCAGCAAGCACGGGCAGGCGGGGTACAGCAGCAACTGGCTGAAGGGCGACATCGGCCTGCCGGCCACCGTGGACGAGAGCCTGTCCAGCAAGCCCACCGCGCAGCGCCAGTTCCTCAAGCTCTCGTCGCTGCTCGGGCCGCTGAACACCGACCAGAAGAAGCGCAACTACCTCAACTTCTACGGCAACCTGATGAAGGCGTCCGACCAGTACCTGGTGGACACCCTCGCGGCGCTCAAGTCGGTGCCCACCCAGGGCGGCGCCAGCAACCTGTGGAAGGACAGCGTGGTGGTGCGCACGGCCGACCACGGCGAGATGGGCATGGCGCACGGCGGCCAGCGGCAGAAGAACTTCAACATGTACGAGGAGGCCACGCGCGTGCCGCTGGTGTTCTCCAACCCCACGCTGTGGAAGCGCGGGCGCACCACGCAGGCCCTGGTGTCGCACGTGGACTTCGTGCCCACCATGGCGTCGCTGCTCGGAACCCCCGGCAGCGCCCGCGCGGCATGGCAGGGGCGCGACTACTCGCAGGTGGTGCTGGGATCCAGTAGGCGCGGCGTGCAGGACTACGTGGTGTTCACCTACGACGACTACCAGGCGGGGCAGGCCACCGGGCCGTACGTGACCCCGCCCAACCACCTGGTGGGCATCCGCGAGGGCCGCTGGAAGATATGCCTGTACTACGACGTGGCGGGCAGGGTGCCCGGGCAGTGGGAGCTGTATGACCTGCGCACCGACCCGCTGGAGCAGAGGAACCTCGCCTACCGCGGGTACACCCGCACGGCGGCGCAGGACGCCCAGTTCCGGCGGCTGCAGCGCAAGCTGGTGGACGTGTGGAACACGCGCCTGCAGCCGCTGAGCGGACCGGCCGTGCCGTTCCCGGTGGCCATGGGGCCGCTGAACGTGCAGCTGGAGGGCCCCACCAAGACCGCCAGCACCAACGGCAACGTCATCACCGACAAGGGCACCGTGAGCGGCGGCCCCATCGGGTCGGGCGACATCACCATGGTGTTCACGCTCAACCCGCTCACGGGGCGCGCCACCAGCGACTTCACCATCACCAACGCGCAGGGCACCATCAACGGCACGGTCAACTCCAGGTTCACCCGCCAGGGCCCCACGCTCAGGTTCGTGGGCACCGCGAAGTTCACGGACGGCACCGGGGCATACGCCGGCATCTACGGCACCATGGAGTACCGCGACACCCACACCCTCAACGGCCAGCGCGGACAGGTGGCCTTCATCGGCACCGCCACGCTTCCGGCGGCGCCGCAGGGGAGCACGTCGTGACGCTGCGGACAGCGCTGGCCGCGGGCGTGGCGGTCGCCGTGGTCGCCGTGCCCGCCGCCGCGGTCGCGGCCCCGCGGGTGGTGCCCATCGACATCACCGGTCGCACCCAGCTCACCACGGTGGACACGCCCACGCTCGTGCAGGACACGGGCACGGTGAAGGGGTCGCCCGTGGGCTCGGGCAACATCACCCTGGACTACCGCATGGTGCCGCCCAAGGGCGTGGCCACCATCAACTGGACCATCCGCAACTCCCGCGGCACGCTGACCGGGCGGGTGTCCACCAACTACGTCACCAACGCCGTGTCATGGACCTTCACGGGGCGCGGACGCATCAGCGGCGGCACCGGCGCGTATGCCGGGATCCGGGCCTACCCGTACTCGTTCTTCGCCAAGCACTCCAAGCTGGGGCGCCACGAGGTCATCCGCATGCAGGGCACCGCGCAACTGCCCGCCCGCCGGCAGTAGCCGGGCGGGCAGCGCGCCCCCCGGTCATCCCGGGCGCAGCCCCCGGGCCAGCGACACGCCCGCCAGGGCGGGCACCGATTCGGTGGTGGCCAGCAGGCGGCTCTCCGGCTGGCTGCGGGTATAGCGGATGGCCCCCGATCGCTGCTGCAGCGACCGGATGGTGCGAAGCGGGCCGGCCGCCCCGGCACGGCAGGCGATGTCGGCACGTGCCACCAGGGCCGTGGAGTTGGCGCTGGGTCCGGTGCCGGGGTAGGCGGTCCAGCCCCCCTGCGACCGCTGCGTGGCCAGCCAGGCGCGCGCCTGGCGAATGGGCGCCGATGAGCACGGGCGCCCCGCGGCCACCAGCGCCACCACCGCGAGGGCGGTGCTGTCCACGTCGGGCTCGCCGGCGGGGGAGAGCTCCAGGTTCCAGCCGGGTCCTGCCCGCAGGCCCAGCAGGGTGGTGGCCGCGGCGCCGGGCACCCGCCCGGTGGCGCTGCGGAGCGCCAGCATCGACAGCCCCTGGTCGAACGCCGTGCGGCCGTAGCGCCCGGCGCCCGTGGTGCTCGACCGCAGGCGTGCCAGGTAGTCCACGCCGCCCAGCCGCTGCGGATTGCCCCCGGCTGCCACGGCCCCCATCACCACCTTTGCGGTGGCTCCCGCGGTATCGGCGTAGCCATCCGCCGATGCCGCGAGCGCGCGCAGGCGTGGGGCCAGCGCGCGCGGGGGCGTGCCGGTGATCCGCAGGGCCACCATCACGTCGGCCTGCTGCCCCGCGGGCATGCTGCCGGACCGCTCTCCCGCCAGCCACGTGGCCGCCCGCTGCGCGGCGGCGCGATCGGCGGCCGTGGTGCCGAGGGCGGCCGGGGATGCGGCGATCATTGCCACGCCCCCGGCCACCCCTGCCAGCAGGATGCGCCGGCGCACTAGCCGCGCTCCCGCGCCAGGCATGCGCGTCCGCCGCGGGCGGGCGATGCGATGACCACCATGGCGTAGCCGAAGCGCGTGGTCATCCGGGCGCGCGTGTCCAGTCCGCACTCGGCAAGGCGCTCCGTGGCCACCCGTGCCGTGCGGGCATTCGCGGCCGTGGTCGTCCGTGATCGTGATCCCACCCTCACCAGCGCCTCACCGGTGGCGAGCGGCGCCACGGTGGTGGTGTTGCCTGTCCATGCGGCGCGCCAGCGGGTGCCCCTGGGCGGAGTCACGGCCAGGTCGCCCCGGGCGGTGCGTTGGTTCAGCTCCCACGCGACGGATGACGCCAGCCTGCCCGCCACGGTCCGGCGCTCGCCCGGGGTGAGCGAGCCGTCCCCGAGGGCGTCGGGGGAGATGGCCACCGGCCGCTGGCCCCGCACCGGCACCGGCACCTCCAGGCTGATCACCCGGCCGTCCACCATGGCCGACACGCGCAGGGGACCGACGGACGAGATGTTGGCGTTGGGGGCGACATCCGGCAGCCGGGCGGCCACGGGATCCATGCCGCACTCCTCCATGCGGGCGGCGGTGAACCCGCACACGCGCGCCGAATCGCGGATGCTGCCGATGCCTCCCGGGTGGGGCGCGCTGGCCACCACGTCACCCCAGCCGGGCAGGGCGGTGAGCACGGCGGTGCCGTCGGCACCGGTGGTCACCGACTGGCCGCCATAGGCCACCGTGACACCCGCCGCCGGCGTGCGCACGGCGTCGTCGTCATACCGGTCCACGCGCACGGTGATGGCCTCGCCGGCGGCGCGGGGGGCGCCCGGGCCCACCACGTCGAGCTCCGAATCGGGGACGCCGTACACGCTCGGCATCCACAGGATCTCGTCGCCGGGCCGGATCACCACGTCGTCGCTTCCCACCGACGTCTTGCGGTGGTTCACCTTGAGCATCCAGGACCACGACCAGTCCGACGGGGAGGCGACGGGGCCGATACGCGTGATGAGCGCGCTCGGCACGCCGAAGTTGTACACGCGGAACCCCACCGACACCCCGGCGGCCTCGGCGCTTCGCAGCAGGAACGACGTGCCCCGGTTGTTGGGAACCACGGTGGTCTCGCCATTGGCGGGGTCGACGAGGGTGCTGGTGCCGCCGCTGGGCACGTTGGCCAGCCGCTCGGGGAGCACCGTCCCGACGGGCCCCTCGGCCCGGATGCTTGCGGCGTCGTTGGCCGGCGCCAGGGCAGGCGTGGCCAGGACCGTCGCGCAGGCAGCCGCCCGCGCGATGCGCGAAATGGAAGTCACTGATCCCTCTTTCCTCGGAGGTGATTTGTCGTGACGGAGCGGCGGCTGGTCTCCTGGCTTCCCGGTCAGGCGTGATGTGCATCACCTTCCCGGGGCGGATGCCCCAGTGGCTGGCCGAAGCCCGATGCCATCACTCCCGGGTGACAGTGGCGGGACCGCGCCGGATTCACACCGGCTTCCCACTTAGCGCCCCGAGGGGCGACCGTCGTCCGATGGCGGCATCCTAGGCAACGGGTCCGGATGTCGCCCCGGGCGGTAGCGTGGTGGTGGTCGAACCCGGAGGAACGCTGGTGTCCGTCACTCGCCTTGGACTGGCCGCAGCCGCGGCGGCATCGCTTGCCGCGGCATCATCGCCCGCGTGGGGCGTGGGCATCTTCACGGTGCAGGAGGGCAACGCCCCCGACGTCACCGTCGCCGGCACCACCACGTGGTTCAACGGCATGTACTCGCCCCAGGGGAACCCGCGCGGCCACGTGATGGGGTACGGCCCGGTCGGGGGACCGTGGACCCAGGCGATGGCCTTCGGGTCGGGCGCGCGCATCGTGGCGCGCGGGCCGGGCATGCGTCGGGTCATCCTGGGCGGCACCGGCCGGTACCTGGGGGCCACCGGCGTGACCGTGGCATCCAGGTCCGGGCGCACCTTCTCCCATGAGGTTCGCTACTCGTTGCCGCCCGCGGGGACGCCGCGCGTGAAGAAGTCGGTGCTCGTGCGCCTGTCCCCGGCGGTGGTCACGCCGCGTGGCGGGCCGGGGGGCGTGGGTGACGGGCGCGGGATCGACGGCACGGTGCTCGACGCCTCGGGCACGCGGGTGGGCACCTACCGGGTGGACTCCACGCTGGTGAAGGTGTTCTCCGGCGGCACGCGCGAGTGGTACCTGGGGGACTTCACCTACACGCTCGCAGACGGCACGCTCTTTGCCGTGGGGCCCTACCCGCGGGCCACAGGTTCGGCGCCCGGCGCGCTGGCGGCGTCGGGACGCGTGGTCACCCGTGGCACCGGGGCCTACGCCGGCATGCGTGGCCAGGTGGTGGTGCTGCCGCCGAACGCCGACGGCACCAGCACGCATTCGTTCACCCTCATCCGGGGCTAGGTGTCCTACCCACGCACGTTGTGAACACCTGAAGGCGCATCCGGTTCCCCGGCGCC
>VFQT010002454.1_pt1 | contig 19000 bp, 8 predicted proteins | sample 3512381 | NCBI WGS metagenome assembly VFQT01 (sample SAMN10412376, study PRJNA504923) | tailings metagenome | isolation source: Relicate 2 Philex TSF3 active mining site | place: Philippines: Tuba, Benguet | collected 2017-08-29
GGGTACGCGGGGGCGGATCGGTCACACAGGATAATTCGCCGTTGTACATTGTGGATGGTTTTCCGGTCAACAGCATCAATGACATCGCGCCTGCGGACATTGCCACGATCGATATTCTGAAGGATGCCGCCACGTCTGCCATCTATGGCGCCCGGGGTGCGAACGGAGTGGTGATCATCACGACCAAGACAGCCAAGGCCGGAAAGACAACGGTTGCTTTCAATTCTTTCGGTACGGCCAGAACCCTTCCGCGCAAGCTGGAAGTCCTTTCTCCCTATGAGTTTGTGATGGCCAATTATGAGTATGCCCGTCTGCGCAGTCAGACGGATGTTGACAATTTCAGCAAGTATTTCGGTGTCTTCGAGGACCTCGAACTGTACAAATATCAACGTGGTACCGACTGGCAGGAGGTATTGTTCGGTAATCCAGCCTATTCCCAGCAGCATAATGTTAGTGTGACGGGCGGCACGGCCAAGACCAAGTTCAGCCTCAGCGCTACGAATAACACGGATGAGGGTTTGATCCAGGGTTCCGGTTTCATGCGGAACTATCTCAATTTCAAGTTGTCGCATGATGTTTCTTCCAAGATCAAGCTGGACTACGCCACCCGTTTCGTGCACACGGTGGTGGACGGGGCCGGTTCTTCGGGCAGTTCCAGTTTCCGGATCGGAGATGCGATCACGACGCGCCCGGTGAATGGCCTGGCGGACGTTATCACACTGGACCCTACGGGAACGGATGATGATTACGAGCAGTTCCTGAAAAGTCTGATCAATCCTTCCAAACTGATCGCCCAGGACTACCGCAAACGGGTGAATGGCACGCTGAACATGAACTTTGCGGCTTCGTGGAACATCAGCAAGGGGTTGACCTATCGTTCGGAATTTGGTCTGGACCTGGGTGTGGGTCAACAAAAAAGATATTATGGCCCGTTGACGGGCGAATCGCGGAATGTCGGGGGCAACCTGCCGCTGGGCGAGATCACGCAGTCCAATTCCAATGGCTATCGATGGACGAATACGCTGAATTATCGTAAATCTGTCGGTAAGCATGATTTCACGATCCTGGGTGGCCAGGAGTTGAATATGCTGAACCGAGGGTTCTCTGAATTCAACCGGGCGAAGTTCTTTGCGGAGAATATCGAGCCGGAGAAGATGTTCGCCAACATGACGCTGGGTACGCAGGATCGTCATACCACGACGGTCTTTGCCGGAGAGCGGATCGCCTCCTTTTTCGGCCGGGTGAATTATCAGTTTGATTCCAGGTATCTCCTGACGATGACCCTGCGTGCGGATGGTTCTACGAAGTTCGCTCCGGGTAACCAGTGGGGATACTTCCCGGCGGCAGCCCTGGCCTGGCGCGTGTCTCAGGAGGATTTCATGCAAGGTGTGAAGTTCGTGGACGATCTGAAATTCAGGGTGAGTTATGGACAGGCGGGTAACAACCGGATCAGCAATGATCTGTGGAGGATCCAATTTGCTCCGACCGACAACCGACCGATCGGTTTTGGGGATGTGGCGCAGCCTTATTACGGTTATGCATCATCGTTATTACCGAATCCGGATATCCGTTGGGAGACTACGATCACGCGCAATACCGGCATTGATTTCACCCTTTTCAAACAGCGATTATCGGGTACCCTTGATGCTTACTGGAATACGACCAAGGATCTGCTGGTGGAGTCTGATATCCCGCAGGTCACCGGTTTCTCGAAGCAGCAGCGTAACATCGGCCAGACCTCCAACCGGGGTATCGAGTTGTCGTTGAACGCCACGCTGGTGCAGACGAAGAAATTCCAGCTCAATACCACCTTCAATATTGGGGTGAACAACTCGAAGATCGATAAACTGGATGGAGTGAACGAGAAGCCGTTCAATTCGAACTGGGCGGGCACCGATCTGAAGACGCAGGATGACTATCGTGTATTTGTGGGTCAGACCATTGGTCTGATGTATGGATATGTAACCGATGGCATGTACACATCTGATGATTTTCAGTCGTACAATCCTGTGACCCGGGTGTATACGCTCAAGCCGGGTGTCACCAATGTGGGATCATTTCTCGGAGGCATCGGCGTGAGGCCCGGGGTTTTGAAGTTGAAGGATCTGAACGGAGACGGAGTGATCACTGCTGCGGATCGCCAGGTCATTGGCAGTGCGCTGCCGAAGCACACGGGTGGTTTCGGTATCAATGCGCTGTATGGTGATTTCGACCTGAGTGCGAATTTCAACTGGGTGATCGGAAACGACATCTACAATTCGGGCAGGATATCTTTCAATCAGTACTATCGTACGAGCTATGGCAACATGCTGAACACGGTCAATTCAGACAGCCGTTATCGTTATATTGATGCTTCAGGTAACCTGGTGACGGATCTGGCCGCCCTGGCTAAACTCAACCCCAATCCACAGATCTGGTCACCCTTCTCTTTTGGAACGGCCTCGCCGGTCTTTCATTCATGGGCCGTGGAAGATGGGTCCTTTTTGCGACTGAATACACTAACATTAGGATATTCTTTGCCCAGGAAGCTCATCGCGAATATGCGCATGTCAAAGTTAAGGGTGTATGCTACGGTATATAATGCGTTTTTGTGGACGAATTATTCCGGGTATGATCCGGAGGTCAGTTCCACCCGAAGTGATGGATATGCTCAATTGACTCCGGGTGTAGATTATTCTGCATATCCCAAGAGTAGAAATTACACAGTAGGCATTAACGTTAGTTTCTAATCAACAATGATCAAACAAACTTATCAGTCATGAAAAGAATACAGATCATATTGGTCTTCGTGTCAATTGGATGGCTTATTTCATGTCAGAAATTCCTGACGGCGGATTCCCCATCCAATTTCACGCCGGAATATGTTTTCGCAAGTGAGGCGGATGCCAAGAAAGCGGTCAACAGTGTGTACGCATTGTTCAATCAGGATGCTTATACTTCTCGCCTGTCAAATAATTTTACAGGGAATACTGATGTGGAGTGTGGTGGTGTTGGTGCATCACCAGATAATTCTCGTCGGGATATCTGGTCTTTTGAGACTACGCCATCGAATGCAGATCTGCTTACGGTTTGGAACAACGGTTATAATGCGATAAATCGCGCCAACGAATGTGAGAAGGGTTTGATGGAAGTTGGATTGAAGAATCTGCCGGAAAGCAAAGTGATGAACAATCTGCTCGGTGAGGTCCGGACACTGCGTGCGCTTTGGTACTACTGGCTTATGAATCACTGGGGGGATGTGCCGTTCAAGTCGACGCCTTCCCGAGCCGGAGAGGATTTTTATCTCCCGCGCATGGGTCGGGACAGTGTACTTTCTTTTCTGATCAAGGATCTGATAGAGATCGAGCCAAAGATGTCTTGGGCGGATGAACTTGATTTTGGTATTGAGCGCATCAACAGAGAGTTCGTAATCGGATTCATTGCCCGTTTATCGATGATGCGTGCGGGATACTGGTTGCAGCCTGACATGAAAATGGCTCGTAAGGCTGATTATAAAGAGTATGTACAGATCGCGAATACATATACCAAGAAGCTGGTGCAATTGAAGCCCAGAGCATTGCCGGATTATGGCACGGTGTTCATGAACCAGAACAAGTATATCAAGCCGGTGAACAGTGATGTATTGTATGAGGTCGCATTTCATCCCGGTTTCGGGGATGTTGGTTGGAACAATGGCGTCAGGGTTGATGCCGGGACCCATCCTTATGGTAGTGGATCAAATTATCTATCGTTCCCCATGACCTACTACCATTCATTTGACACATTGGATAAGCGTTTGCCGGTGACTTGTTATTTGATCTATTTCGATAAAGAACTGATACAACAACCAGCCGGTACAGCCTCCATCGCTCCAGGTAAGTGGAACAGAATGCTTGTTCCGTCTCCTTTGGGCTCAGCTTCTGCGAAAGGTACCGGGATCAACTGGCCGGTCATGCGCTATGCAGATGTATTATTACTGCTTGCGGAAAGTGAAAATGAATTGAACGGCCCCAATGCCACGGCAAAGGATGCTTTGCGTAAAGTGCGTCAGCGTGCTTTTCCCAGCACTGCCTGGGCTACACAAGTGGAAGGATATATCAACACAGTGGGTTCAAGTACGCAATCTTTTTTTCAGGCCATCGTGAACGAGCGGGCATGGGAATTTGGTGGGGAATGTCTTCGTAAGTATGATCTGGCGCGTTGGAATCTTTTTGGCAAAAAGGTAGCAGAGACAAGAAATGCCCTGATCCAGATGGGTATCGATGGCATGCAGGGTACAGGAACTTATTCTGATCTTCCTGATTATATGTATTATAAGCGCAATGCTGATGGTACGATCAGCTGGTTGAACAAGTATGCTCGTCCGGATGTCGCACCGCCCGTTAAAGATGTACCTACGATTGGCAGCAATCCGGATGGATATCTTAGGATTTCCTGGACTCGTTCCATGTTCAATTCCACCACCAACGGACCGGCGGATTACATTTTACGTCAGTGGCGTGGATATACCGACAACACAGGTGTTACGCCTCTTCGTTATATTCTTCCATTGCACAATTCGGTTATATCGAGCAGTTTGGGGATCCTCCAAAACCAATATGGCTATTGACAAAAAATATCAAGATAAATATCAGTCCAATGTACAAAAAACACTTCATATCCATTCTGTTGATATCAGTAATGGCATCCTGTACCAAGGTGGATGATCTGGGAGAAGCTCCCCGTTTGTTCAGGCCTGTCTTAAAGGAAGCTTTAGAATCCAATGGAAACTGGGTAAAAGCCTCATGGCAACCGATCACCGGATCTGTATCATATACTACGGAGATCAGTTCGGACAGTTTTCGGACAGTGTTAGCGCGCGCGGTCCTGGATTCCAGTACATATATCTTCCAAAATCTACAGTGGGAAAAAGTATATCAGGTTCGTGTTCGTTCGAATGCACAGGATACTTCAAGAAGTTCCAAATTTGCGGATCTGGGTCAAATAAGAACAGCCAGATTCCCAAGTATTTTAAATATTCCTGGCATCAGTGAAGTAAATGATAATTCTGTGAAGGTGAGTTGGAAAACAGAAGGTCAAGCAGTAACACAGGTAAAAATATTATTGGCTGCTGACAGTTCCATTGTTTCTACAGCCAATCTGACATCTTCTGATGTTTCGAATGAATACAAGATCGTTTCAGGGTTGAAGTCAAATACGGACCATATCATTTTTTTATATAGTGGTACATCTATCCGGGGTTGGGCGAATTTTCGCACAAAGACATCCTTATCAGGTAATATAATTGACCTGAGATCCATCTCAGGCAATGTGAATATCCTCAGAGATACCCTTCCCACAGTACCTGCGGGGAGTATTTTTTTATTGAAGCGAGGAGAACGTTATGAGATCAACAGCACCGTAATGTTGAATAAAACTTTGACATTCATGGCAGGCGATGATCTACTTAACCCCGAACGCCCTTTGATCTATATGCCTCAGAATTTCAATATCACGGATGGTAGCATGATAGATTCAATTATTTTTAATGGACTTTCACTGGAAGGAAGCAGTTATTCTTCCAAGTATGTATTCAATATAAATACAAACTGCAATGTCGGTAAAATCAAATTTGAAAATTGTAATGCTAAAATTTTCAGAGGAATTATACGTACGCAAAGTAAGCCTGCGCTGATAGGGAACCTCGAAATGAATAACTGCATCGTGGATAGTATTTCGAACTATGGTATTTTCAATATTGATGTGGCGACGAGTAAGGCTGACAATATCCGGATCACGAACAGTACGATATATCGGGCAGAGCGAATCATTACAAGCCGGAATAATTCGTTGTCTGTGTTGGTTGAGAATTGCACGTTCAACCAGGCTCCGATGGGGAACAGTTCCTCATATTATGTAGATTACAGCACCTCTTCTTCGAATAATGTGACCAACGGGATCACCATAAACAATTGCATACTTGGTATCGGAAAGAACAGTAATGGAGCTTTCACAGTCAGGGGCATCAGATGCAACGCTGCCACCGTGATCAATGCCAGTAACAATTACCGCACATCCGATCATGTATCTGCGGGCAATGATTTCCCGAATATCATCACCTATGCCAAGGCTTCGACGTCTCTTTGGCAGGATCCGGCGAACGGTCTGTTCAAGATCATTGATAATTCGTTTGCAGGACGAAATACATCCGGAGATCCCAGGTGGAGACCTTGATCTTTTCCATCCAACAATAGGGTCAGCCCCGTAACTCCTGATCGGGTTACGGGGATTTTTTTGATCGACAAATTGTTCAATAGAACAAACTACTTCATGAATATCAAGATATTAACTGGTGGATTGCTGGTGCTCTCGTTCTTTACGCTCCAGTCGGTGAGATCGCAGCAGATCGCTTTTCCGGGTGCTGAAGGGGCCGGTCGTTTTGCCAGTGGCGGACGGGGCACGACGGGAGTCCCAACCACGGTGTTCGAGGTGACGAACCTGAATGATGATACCAATCCCGGTAGTCTGAGGTATGCGTTGACCCAACCGGCGACCTATCGGACGATCGTTTTTCGGGTGTCCGGGACGATCCGGCTCACATCGAAGCTGACGATCCGGGGCAATACGACGATCGCGGGACAGACTGCCCCCGGAGATGGTATCTGCATCGCCGATCATCCAGTAACGATCAGCGGCGACAATGTGATCGTCCGATATATCCGCATCCGCATGGGTGACCGCAACCAGCTGAAGACGACGCCGGCGAATTGCGGGGTGCCCACACCGCCCTTTTCTACCGCCTGCATGCCATTGGAGACCAGCGGGGGAGATGACGCGCTTGGAAATCTGGGTGGCAAAAACATCATCATCGACCACTGTTCGGTCGGCTGGAGCAGTGACGAGGCGTTGACGATCTATAGGGGCGACAGTGTGACCTTGCAATGGAACATCATCTCCGAGCCACTCAACTATTCGTATCATTTCGAGGGAGGAGCTGATTTTCAGGAACATGGATATGGAGGCATCTGGGGTGCTAAGCGGGGTTCCTTCCATCACAATCTGATCGCGCATGCCAAGGGACGCAATCCCCGTTTTGCAGGGATCAGTACGTACACCCCCGCCACGGTTGGCGTGGAAAATGCAGATTTCCGTAACAACGTCGTGTATAACTGGGGCAGTTACAGCACCAATGGCGGTGACGGCGGGAATTATAACCTCGTAAATAATTTCTACAAGTATGGCCCTTCGACTTCCACCGGCAATTCCGTGTCCATTCCTGTGCGGGGGATGATCGTTCAGCCGGGACAGACGACGGGTACCAGTCCCATTCCTTATGGAAAATTTTGGTTGTCAGGCAATTATGTAGATGGTTTTGCGTCGATCACTGCCAATAACTGGCTGGGGGTATCGATGAGCGGCGCTGCACAAGCCGATACCACGCAGGCGAAGGCAGCGGCAGAGCATTCCATTGCACCGGTGACCACCCACAGCGCGCTGGAAGCTTATCAGCTGGTGTTGGATCAGGCGGGTGCGAGTTTACGAAGGGATACGCTGGATGCCCGGGTTGTGGGTGATGTCCGCAACCGAACTGGCAGGCTGATCGATGTCCAGGGAGGTTATCCGCATGGAACGGCTTTTGCGGCTACCGTGAATGCCTGGCCGACCCTGAGTACGACGGCTTCTCCGGCGGATACGGACAAGGATGGCATGCCGGATGCCTGGGAAACGGCCAATGGTTTGAATCCCGGTGATCCGGCCGATCGCGGCCAGTTTGCGGCCAACGGTTATACGAACCTTGAAAACTACCTGAATTCCATTGTTACCGGCACACAAAGCAGCACGCCTGCCATCTTTCATGCAGCGTCCCTGACAGCGTTCGCCCAGACGGTCGGTACGCCCACGGAAGCGCAGTCGTTCACCTTGTCTGCCTCTAACCTCACAGCTTCACTGGTGTTGACGGCTCCTGCCTCTTTTGAGTTGTCCCGGGATAACAGCACCTGGTCCAACAGTCTGACGATCAATCATTCCGGAGGAAGTATTTCCTCTACGATCGTCTATGTGCGACTGAATGCCACGGCCGCGGGCAGTTATTCCGGTGCCATTTCCGGAACGAGTACCGGGGCAACCGCCCTGTCGATCGCGGTCAGCGGCCTGGCCACGCAGTTTACGTCCATTGGGCATTTTTCGAACCTGGACGGAGGTTTTGAGCGTCAGGCCACCGGCAGTTATTCGACGGTGAGCACGCATACTTCCACCACCGATTGGGAGGTTTCTGCCGCCTGGGAAATCACGTCAGGTTCCGGCCGTACGGGGGATCGCGCCCTGTTCTACAAGCAGGCAAGCACCAGCAACAAGTATATCTTTTCTCCGGTGCTGGCCAATCCTTCTCTTTCACAGAATACCGATTATGTCATCCAGTTCTGGTACAAGCCGGCGGGCACCCTGATTGCGGCTACGGATCTCTATGGATGGTCCACGGTGCTGGGTTCCCTCGGCGGAAGTAATTCCACCCTGTCAGGTAAAATCACTTTAGATGCTACTTCCCCATCCGACTGGCAGTTGTTCACCGGTACGTTGAAAACAACGAATGCCACACCCACCAGTACGTTCCTGGGACTGCGGGTGACGAATCCGCAGGCGCCCTTCTTTCTGATCGACGACTTTGTTGCTTATCCCGGCACGACGGCGGATAACACGGCGGCGGGGCCTGTGCAGGGATTGACCTCTGTGTCAACTGCGAATTCCATCACCCTGTCGTGGTCAGCCCCGTCGGGAGGTATTGACAACGGCGGATATGTGGTGGTGCGGAGTACATCTTCCACCGCACCAACTCCCAATCAGAAGGGAGTGTATATCGCCGGTAATCTGATGGGTGTCGGTTATCAGGTGATGTATGCCGGAACGGAACCAAGTTTCACAGACAACACGGTGGCGGTGGGCACTACCTATCATTATCATGTGTTTGTGGCAGACAAGGCCTTCAATTATTCCACGGCAAGCAGCCGGTCAGCCGCGACGGGCAGCACCACGTCTCCGACGGTTCAGCTGAGCGGAAGTTTTTCCACCTTCAGCCAGACGATCGGGTCAGCTTCGGCGGTGCAGAAATCCACGATCATCGGCGCGCAGCTCACCGGAAATCTGACGGTGACGGTACCTGCAGGTTATCAACTTTCATCGGACGGTACCAACTGGTCAGTTTCACTGACCCTGACGCCGGCCGGCGGCTCCGTTCAGCAGGAGGTTTCGGTGCGTTTGAATGCATCCGCTGCCGGAACTTATTCGGGATCGATGTCCGTCACGGGTGGTGGCCTCCCATCCGCGGTCACGCAATCCCTTACGGGTACGGCATCCTCACCCGTGGTGACGCCTGCGTATGATGCGTTGGTGGCCAGGGATGGAACGGGTCAGTACAGCAGCATCCAGGCGGCGATCAATGCAGCTCCGGCGGGTCGTACCAGTGCCTGGCGCATCTATATCAAGCAGGGGAAATATGTGGAGCCGGTGATCATCCCGTCCAACAAACCCTTCATCCAGCTGATCGGGGAGCGGATGGCGGAGACCATCCTGTCGTATGATAATTATTCGGGGAAGGCGAATCCTGCCGGTGGCACCTTTGGTACTTCTACCTGTGGTACATTGATCATCAATGCCCCTGATGTGATGGTGATGAATCTGTCTATCGAGAATGCAACAGGATATGGCATCAATGCGAATGCAGCGGTGCCGGCTCCGGGAGACGGACCTCAGGCTGTGGCGGTGTACACGACATCGGACCGGGTCGTTTTTTATAACTGCCGGATGAACAGCGGCCAGGACACTTATTACGGAGGAAACGCGAAGGGTACGCGGGTGTATGTCAAGCACAGTTATATCGACGGGAACACGGATTTCATCTTTGGGTCATCAACGATCATTTTTGATACCTGTGTGATCTATCCGCGCACGCGGCTGGACAACGGTTCCGGAGGCTATGTGACGGCCACCAATACCAAGGCGGAATCGGCTTACGGCTATGTGTTCAGGGACTGCCGGATCACGCAGAACCGGGGCACAACCCTGTACACGCTGGGCCGTCCGTGGCAGAATGATGCCAGTACGGCGGATGCGGCCAAATCCCGCAACAAGACCGTATTCCTGAACAGCAGGATGGGGGCTTCGATCAGGCCGGAGGGCTGGAGTACCTGGGATGCGGGAACGAATACTTCTTATATCACGTACGGGGAATACAATACCCGCAATCATAATGGTACCGTTAAGGATGTGAGCGGCAGGGTGAGCTGGAGCCGTCAGCTGACGGCCACGGAAGCGGTGAAATATTATCACAATGACACGGTATTCATGAATGCCGACATTCCTGCCAAGGCAGCCTGGGATCCATTCCAGGTATGGCCGGAACTGCGTTCGCCCTTTACGGCAGAGTTATCCGCTTCGAATGTGCTGGCACGCCGGCCGACGGCGACATCTTCATCAGTTAACGTGACCTGGAACCTGACCTGGCCGATGTCGGGCGTGCGCTGTGAATTGTACCGGAGTTCTGACCGGCAGAACTTCACCTTGATCGATACACAGACAAGCGTCGAGGATTCTGCCTGCAATTTCAGTTATGTCGATAACGCGCCGGCAGCCGGATCGACCCATTACTATCTCGTTCGGATGTCGAGATCAGGGTATTTGTCCACCACGTCCGATACGGCGACCGTCTCCAGTAAGCCAGTGATCAGTGTAGGATCCGCCTTCAATGATTTTCTGCAGGGGATCGGACAGCCTTCAGGGGTCCAGTCCTACACGGTTTCAGGCCTCAACATCATCGACAGTATCCAGGTGTCCGTGCCGGCTCCCTATGAACTCTCGGCAGATGCGGGTGTGACATGGATGGGAAATGGTCGTGTACTGGGCCTCAAACCTGTTTCCGGAACGGTGGCCGCGAAAACGCTGTGGGTGCGGCTGAACGGCAACGCAGTGGGGACTTATCCCGTCAGCATACTGCATAGCAGCCATCTGGCAGATACGCTCCGCACAGCACTGCAGGGGAGGATACAGGCGGAGCCGCTGCCTGTTTCCAATGTCCTGTTGCACTGGCCGCTGACCAGAAACGCAGAAGACAGCACTGCGATCCGGGCAACCGGGATCGTGGCAACGCAGCCGGCAATGGGCAGATTGGCCGTGTCGAATGGTACGACCGTCGTGGATGTACCGGCTTATTCCGGACAGCGTGGTCAGGCCTTTGCCGCCACGGCAGACGGACAATGGACGACGGCATCCGGTGGACCCGGTGGCAACCTGAACAGAGCCATTTATGTTCAATACACGGTGTCCACTACCACCGGATATAGAGCGCGGATCGACAGTCTGATCCTGAACACGGCCTTTTACGCCAGCAGCAGTAATACAAAACTGGCGGTCGTGTACTCGATGTCCGGCTTCGCTACGGATTCTTCAGAAGTGACAGGTTTTACCTTCGCCGCTCCCAAGGTGTTGATCCAGGACAACAGTGGACCTTCCGTCATTCACCGGATCCCTTTGAATGGTTCATCCGGCATTCAGGTGTTGAATGGCCAGACCCTGACCATTCGGTTGTATTACAGTTGTGGCAGCACCAGTGCCGGCAGGTATGCTATGCTCAAGGATGTCATCGCCAAGGGTCAGTCGATTCAGGATGGTGCCACCTCGATTCGAACGACCGTAATGCCTCCGGGTTTTGCGCTTTTTCCGAATCCGGCCCGGGACCATGTCTGGCTGAAGCATCCGCGCAGCCTGAGCGATACGCGCATCCTCATTTACAATGTACAGGGCATGAAGGTGATCGAACAGTCTGTTCGTGCGCAGATGACGGATACCCGCGTGGGCCTGCCGGGCTTGCCCAATGGACAATACGTACTATCCTATCAGCGACGGGACGAACGGGTGATCATCCCGTTCATCCTGGCAGAGTAGATGGTGACGGGTCGGGTGAAAGCCCAGCCCTTTTTATAGTGCAGCATATGTTCTCGATAAAACCCAGCGCTCTTTTCAGTATTTTGTAGCGATTGCCCCATTATCTTTCACCTGACAAACGTTGCGCCGATGTCATGTTTCAGACATTCAGGACTTCTTATCACATTGATATCGGCGATCCAGGGTTTGATCTCCTGTACCGAATACAACAGATCCGCCATGATCGATGATATTATGTCCGACTATGCCGACCCGTCGGGTCCCGGCGCATCGGTGCTGGTGATGCAACGTGATACCATTTTGTTTTCGCGGGCCTATGGTTTGGCGGACGTAACGACCGGTGAGATGCTGACGACGGAGCATAATTTCAGGCTGGCATCTGTGACCAAGCAGTTCACGGCCATGACGATCCTGATGTTGAAGGAGGCCGGCAAGTTATCGCTGGAGGATCCGATCCATCGGTTCTTTCCGGATTTCCCGGCTTATGGAAGGGATATTCGTGTCAGGCATTTGCTTACGCATACCTCGGGTCTGGTGGATTATGAGGATCTTATTCCGGATACCCTGATGCGTCAGGTGCATGATTCGGATTGCCTGTCGCTCATGCAGGCGACGGACAGTCTGTATTTCGCGCCCGGTACGAAGTATCAATACAGCAATACGGGCTATGCGCTGCTCGCCCTGATCACGGAGCGGGTGACGGGCGCCCGTTTTGCAGATGTGTTGCGCGACAGCATCTTTCGCCCCCTCGGCATGCGGACGACCGTAGCGTTTGAAGAAGGTATTTCTTCCGTCCATCACCGGGCCTACGGTCACTCCAGACAGGACTCAGGATGGTCGAAGACCGATCAGAGTCAGACGAGCGCCGTACTGGGTGATGGGGGTATCTATTCCAATCCGGGAGAACTGGCGACCTGGGTGTCTGCACTTTGGCATCACCGACTGATACCCGATGCCTTGCAGCAGCAGGCCTGGTCGAAGGCGGTGTTGAACGATGGTCAACCCATCGATTACGGCTATGGCTGGCATCTGGACAATCCTTCCGGTCCGTCCTATCCTCATCACGACGGCAGCACGATGGGATTCCGGAATCATATGCTCGTCTATCCGGATCGGAAGATGATGATCATCGTCCTGACCAATCGCAACGAAGGGCAGCCCCGCCGGCTGGCAGAGCGGATTGCCGCGCTTTATCGGGATAAGTAAGTCATCTTAGCCGAAGGGCTGATCGATGGATACGCTTTGTTTTGAGAAGAATTTCGGTCCTGATTCAGTCACGTAGAGGCAGTCTTCCAGCCGGATGCCAAATTCTCCGGGGATGGCGATGGTTGGTTCGTCGCTGAAGCACATGCCCGGCGCGATCAGGGTCTTGTTTCCTTTCACGAAGTTGGTCCATTCGTGTCCTTCGAGTCCGATGCCATGGCCGGTCCGGTGGGGCAGCCCGGGCAGCCCATAATTTATCGCGAAGCCTGCCTTTTCAATGACGGCTCGGGCGGCTGCGTCCACGGATTCGCAGGTGGCGCCCACTTTTACGGCGTTGAATGCGGCATCCTGGGCTTCTTTTTCCAGGTTCCAGACATCCCGTTGCCGTTGCGATGCCTTACCTACCACGATGGTTCGGGTGATATCGGACGCGTAACCCTCGACGCTGGTGCCACCATCAACCAGCAGTACATCTCCCTCGCGGATGATCTGTGGCTTGATGCTGCCGTGGGGCATGGCGGAAAATTTACCGACACAGATGAGCGCACCGCCGGTGTAGCCGAGTTTTCGGAAAGCGGCGGAAAGGTTGGCGCTGAACTCGGATTGAGACATGCCGTCGCGCACGGTGGCGAAGGCGGCCTTGTATGCTTCGATGGTCACATCACTGGCGTATTGCATGAGGGCGATCTCTGCCGGACTTTTATGCATCCTCAAACCGGCGGTCACGGGGGTTGCATCGGTGATGTCGAAACCCGGGCTGACTTTTCGGATGCCGTCGGCGATGAAAAAGCGGACCCTTTCTTCGATGCCGATCCTGCGGAACCGAATCCCGCGGTCGCGCACGATGTTCCGGATCAATTCAAAGGGGCTTTCATCCTCCTCCCAGCATCTTACTTCATCTCCAAAGGCCGGGTTGATGAGTTCCCGGGCTCTGTCCTCTTCGAATTTCGGACAGACGTATGCGATGTTTCCCTTGGAGGGGATGACCAGTCCGAAGGTCCGTTCGCTCTGCCCCCAGCGCATCCCTGTGAAATAGAAACAGGAGGCTGTTCCTTCCATAAGGATGGCATCGATCCTGAGTTTTTCCATCAGTTGCTGCGCCCGGGCGATGCGATCACGTCGTTCGTCCACCGTTATGGGTACGACGGGTGCCTGCAGCGGTCGGAGCCTGTCTATGGCGGCGGGCAGGGATTCGAGGCGATGGGTAGCGCTGATCAGACCACTCCCGAGGGCGGCCAGTCCGAGGAATTTTCTTCTGTGGATCGACATGATGCAAAGGTAGCATAATGTCAAATCTGGTATTCAAACGGGAGCCATCAGTCCGACAGCCTTTATCTTAGCGGAAATTTTCGTAATGTTTCGACACCTTTTCATCATACTCCCTTCGACTCTTTTCACCATATCGATGACTGCGCAGGAACGGGCACTGGACACGATCGTGATCACCTCTTCGTTGCAGGCCCAGCATGAGCGGGAGACGGGCCGGAATATGGTGACGATCCATGGATCTGAGTTGCGCAAACTTCCTGTCACCTCGGTGGATGAGGTCCTTCGGTATCTGCCCGGTGTGGAGGTACAGCAGCGTGGTCCGCAGGGTTCTCAGGCAGATATCATCATCCGGGGCGGCACCTTCCAGCAGGTGCTGGTGATGATCGATGGTGTTCGGCTGAACGATCCGCTCACCGGGCATTTTAACGGATACATCCCCCTGCATTTGTCTGAAATTGAGCGCATCGAGATCCTGAAGGGGGCGGCCGCTTCGATCCATGGTTCGGATGCCATCGGTGGTGTGATCAATATCCTGACGAAAACGGCCCGGCATACCGAGCAGGAGCGGAAGCATGCATGGACGGCAGGCTGGGAGGCGGGGCAATATGGATTATTGAATGCGGATGCCTGGTGGCGGATGCGTGGCGCGCGCACCAGTGTTTCAGCGGGGCTTTTCCGGCAGCATGCTGACGGTCAGCAACTACGGGGAACCCGGGGCTTCTTCAATAACCGATCGGTATCGGTGGCCCTTGGCCATCAGTTCAATGATCGCTGGCGCATGTCTTTCCGCTCGGCGGCGGATCTCCGGGATTTCAACGCCCAGAATTTCTATACCACTTTTGCGAGCGATACGGCGAGGGAGCAGGTGGATGCTTACTGGCAGCAGTTACAGGTCACGGGTCGTTTGAAGGGCTTCACCCTCCATGCGGATGCCGCCTTCAAGATGCTGGAGGATGTGTACAGCTTCCGGCCGGCGGTGATCCCGAATCAGAACCGGACCCGTCAGTTGGTTACGCAGGTGTATGGGATCGTGCCCGCGGGAAAGCGGACGACCTTCACGACCGGTGTGCAGTTCATCGAAAAAAGGATCCGTTCGAACGACCGCGGCAATCACGATCTGCCGCATGCGGCTTTGTATGTCGTGGCCACGCATCGGCTGCCCTTCGGAGTGCATCTGAATGAGAGCCTTCGATATGATTGGGACGGGAACTATGGTTCCGTGCTGGTTCCACAGGTGAATGCATCGTGGACGGCGGGCGGGGTTACGCTCCGGGCCTCGTCCGGCAAGGGCATCCGTGATGCCGATTTCACGGAGCGCTATAATAATTACAACAAGAGCGTTGTCAGCAGCGGCAGTATCGGTAATCCGGACCTGCGGACGGAGCGGTCCTGGAGCCATGAAGCGGGTGCAGACTATCGGGTAGCGTCGTGGTTGAAAATGTCCGCCACGGTGTTTCGCCGGGATCAGCGCGACCTGATCGACTGGACACCAACGCCTTATGCGCAGATGCCCAGGAAATCCAACCTGGTCCCAGGCGCGACCTATGCGCTGGCCACGAATCTCTCATCGGTGCAGACAGGAGGTTTTGAATTTGATATGCGGTTGGATCACCGCTTCGGCGAGCGGAACCGATTGCTGGTGATGGCGGGTCTGCTCTGGCTGAAATCTGAGGATGCGGACAAGACTCCGTCGTTCTATATCTCTTCTCACGCCAGATTTCTGTTCAATTCGACGGTGGCGTTGACGGCCGGGCCCTTCGATCTATCCCTGCAGACCCTCTATAAGCGTCGGAATCCGCAGACGGCATCTGCCATCTCTTCGCAGTTGGACAGGGTATATTTCCTGACAAATGCGAAGGTCCGCTATCAGATCCCGAAGATCCGGACTTCGTTGTTCTTGCAGAGTTATAATCTCTTTGATCGCTCCTTCAGCGATCTGCTCGGTGCGCGGATGCCCGGTCGATGGGTGAGTTTCGGGATGCAGTTCGGTCGATGAATCAGAGTTCGAATGTCCATCCTTCGCGGGCGATCCGGAAACCCTGTTCGGTCAGTTTCCGCTCCTGAAGGCTGCCGCTCCTGATGAGCGGGTTGGTGTGATTGAAATGAATGAACATCACCCGGTTTCGGAGTGCTTTGGGGAGGCCGGCCAATTTTTGCATGGATTCGGTGACGAAGGGATGCGGGATCTCGCGCATGTCGCGACCCGGTAATTCGTCGATGTCGAAGAAAGTGCCGTCGATGAGGGCCAGATCAACTTCCCGGATCAGACTGTCAAGCGACCGGTCCCACTTCTCCCATTTGTCGATGTCGGGGATGAAGAGCAGTTTTTTCCTTCCCCGGATCAAAAACCCCACGGTTTCGGAGTATTCATCCCGGTGTGGAACTTTCAGGGGTGTTACCTGCAGATTTTCACTGATGTCCAGGGTGCTGTCGACCTTCAATGGTCTGATGCTGATGTTTCCCAGGGTGATGAGCTGGCTCCATGGGCCGTTATCGGACAGGAATTGTTTCATGCGGGGCATGGCGAAAACCTCGACGCCTTTGGCGCCGTAGGCTTCCCTGCCGAGATGCATGAGGCCCGTGTAATGTCCTATGTGTGCGTGTGTCAGGAATATGCCGGCGGGCAGCCGGAAGGGGCTGTCTGCCTGGTTGGATCGGAGGTTGTGGAGTTGTGCCGGCATGTCGGGCGTGGCTTCCCAGAGCCAGTATTTCCCCGATCTTGTGTCTGTGATGGCCAGGGTGGTGACATGCCTTGGGCTTTCAACTCCCTTTCGGATGGCTTCGCAGCAGGGTTTCCGGCAACCGATCTGCGGGTATCCGCCATCCTGGGCGATGCCTAGGATGGTCAGGGTCATGGATCCTTCCTGACCGGCCGGCGATGGTTTTTCTGTCCCCTGGCTGAAAGTCTGGTGGCCAATGATGCACAGGACACCCAGAGAAAACCATCTTTTCATCATTTTTCCTGCATGTTTGATCCGAAAATACGCCATGCGGGGCGGTTCTGTCCTTCAGATCAAAAACCTTTCTCCAGCCGGCGCTCGCATTTTTTCCAGAAACCGAAGAATCCGCCGGTCGCAGCGGTGACATCCGGGAACATCCATGGTCGGTCGTCGCAGGTGCCGCGGTAGTGGCTGAAGAGCGGATGTTCCCGAAACCGGATCTTATCCAGGGTAGTCATGCCGGCAAGCTCGTTGATTTCCCCGGTGAAGACCTGCAATCCGGGGATGTTTTGACCGAGGTCTATGATGAACCGGAGGGTGCGTTGGCAGACGGGGAGTTTCCTGAAGTGTGAGGGTTCCAGCAGGAGGATGCGATTGGCTTCTTCATCTTTGCGCCATTCCGGATCGAGTTGATAGGCGTTGTAGATCAACGTGGGTTTTGCGGGATCGATGGAGGGCTGCGTGGTTTTGGGCAGGGTCGTGGTGTAAATGGGAGCATCCGGGCTTTTAAGGATATCCGGACAGGTCATATGATCAAGTTGAGCGTAGTCGACGTCCAGGAAGGTATTTCGTTGCTTTGTATGGCAGTATTTGTTGATGTTTTCCTGGTTGGCGACATATAATTTCCGACTGAAGGCGCCGGCCACCCATTGCCAGCTGCAGGCGTTGCTGGCGAAGTCGGCGTCCAGCAGATGATAGTACATCCAGCGGGCGGGTGTTTCCCAGCCATAGCGTCCGATGTTGCAGATGACGGAGGCTGTGTACATCCGGCAGTGGTTGTGCATGTATCCGGTCTCGTGGAGTTCGCGGATGGCATCATCGATCCCCTCTATTCCGGTGTTGGCCTGCAGGATGGAGGAGGGCATTCCCTTCCGTTCTCTTCCGGGTTGTGGCTGCAGGATATCCTTGTCGAGCAGGTCGGGATGGGCCATGGCTACCCGCTGGAAGTAATCGCGCCAGGCCAGTTCCTGCAGGAATTTCTGGATCTGATAAGGGCGGTAACCCCGTTGCAGGGTTCGTTCCATGATCATCCTGGTTGACACGACACCCCTCGAAATGTAGGGCGAGAGGCGAGTGACGGCTCCGTCGATGAAGTTTCTCGTACGGCCATAGGCAACGGGGTCTATGGCATCGATCCTGGCGAGTATCTGATTGTAGTCGGTGGTAAATGACATGTGGTGTCAACAAGCCGGGAGATCAATGGTTTGAAATAAAAACGGCGCATGGTGTGGAAGCCATGCGCCGTTGCCATTCGGGAATGATGTATCAGATCAGGCCGATGTCATCGAAGTACAGTTCCTGCAGCATCGCACTGAATTCCTGGGAGGTGATCGATGTGATGGTGGTGTAGTTCCCCAGGTTGGTGAAGGGGATTTGGAAGTCGTTCCAGCCTGCTTTGGCGAATGTCAGGGTCAGGCCGGTGGCACTTTGTCCATTCAGGGTGACCTTTACCCTCTTGCCCACGGAGGCTGCCGGTACGAACACCGAGAATTTAAGGGCGGTGTAGCCGGTGGTGCTGAAAGCGGGTGTGGCCTTTGAGATCCTCAGGGCACCGAAGTTCGCGGTGTAGTTGACCTTGATCGAGTTCGCACCGCGCTTTACGTTGGTGGTATTATTGTAGACCGCAGTAGCGCTGTAAGAAGTATTGTTCCAGGTGGCGGTCAGTGCATCTTCGTAGATCATGAACTTGAACCCAT